>Ga0247841_10014083_pt1 | contig 10077 bp, 8 predicted proteins | sample LaCruzMarch2015__2_FD_192410 | JGI IMG/M metagenome (GOLD analysis project Ga0247841, IMG submission 192410) | Freshwater microbial communities from meromictic Lake La Cruz, Castile-La Mancha, Spain - LaCruzMarch2015_18m | ecosystem: Environmental > Aquatic > Freshwater > Lake | place: Spain...
ATTTGCCAATCCGTATTGCCAAATACAATGCATTCTTTGATACATGCTACGTTCGAATCACCAAGACTACCACAGCCAATTCAAACATATACTTACTTGTTAAAAGCTGCCGAAAATGACGTAAGGCTCAAAACTGGCACAGCACTTAACCCAAAATACCAACCAATATCTCATGAATTAATTGAAAGAATACACGAAAATTACAAACAATTGCGATAAATATATATTCAAATCTAAAATGCGTTATTGTTGACAATTAACCATATGCGTATTAATCTAGAGACATTAATATAAGAGGATCCATAAAATGAAGAAAACACTAAACAGGTTAGCAAAAAAGAATATTAAAGAAATTAGAACCGAATTAGCTCATGCCCACATGATAATTGTGTTGCTGGCAGTGGCAATTATCGCCCTACTATCACTTGGTGTGTCGCAACCTATATCATTCGATGCAACGCTGTCGGCAATTAGCATCGTGCTGTTACTATTTGTCACTATTTTTTCACTTAGTGTCTCAATTTCTTTATACAATAAAAAATAATATTTTTTCAATCTTGCCAACATAGCCCTCAGCAACACAAAAAAGAATGCTTGATACTACGTCCAAATAACCAGAAAGTATTCTATCAATTTATAAAATATTTTTACAATACGAAACGCTACTATTGTAAAAAGTAGCCATAATCGTCATAATATCCATCAGGTTATTATTAGTATTAGGGGGGCAATATTAAACCAGTCGCGTTAAACCGTTTTTGGAACCGCCGTATGTGCGAGGTTGCGTTTTTGATTTCAGCCGCAATTATCGCTCTCTATTTTTGGACTTATTTTTCAGACCCTACCGACATAGATAAATTATTAACTGTCAATATCCCTGCCGTTAGCCTTGCAGGCGTAACGCTATTATTCTGCTTTGTATCATATCTATGGTCACCAACTAAACATATCCTAATAAACTCTCTAACGATCTATCTGCTAATTACAGCTACCGCAGCCATGCTAATTATTAGTACTGGCGAAACATCATCACCATTTGTTGCATTATGGATGCTAATCAGCATATTCGCTGGAATCTTTGGATTACTAGGTACGTTACCAATACTCATTGTAACGGGTGCTTTCGTCACAATGCTGTATATTAATGCCAATTTAACAATTACCAGCATAATCATAATTGTTTTTAGCAGCGTACTACCATTAATCGCTAGCTTACTTATATGGCAAGGCAAATCAACCAAAGAAGAAATTAATAACGACAACAAAGCCTATCGCAGTCTTGCAAATGAGTTAAGCGAAGTCGCCAGCAAATCTGAAGTTGTAATTAATGCTATTGGCGATGGAGTAATCGTAATAGATGGTCAAGGCATAATTCAATTAATTAACCCCGCCGCCCAAAATATTATTGGCTGGGGCAAACAGGACGCATTAGCACTCAATTATAAATCAGTACTGCGGTTAGTCAATCCAAAAGACGAAACGCTTGATCCAATCAAAGATCCAATTCAACAATCATTAAATTCAAATCAAGAAATACGTTCAAATAACCAAAATCTAATAACTAGCAGTGGCAACAAGATAATGGTGTCAATGGTGGCATCGCCAGTTGGCGTAATGGGATCAGGCATAATCACCGTATTTCACGATGTTACCGCTGAAAAAGCCGAAGAACGCGAACAGGCCGAATTTATTAGTACTGCCAGTCACGAAATGCGCACGCCAGTCGCTTCAATTGAAGGTTACCTAGGCCTAGCTTTGAACCATCAAACAGCTACAATCGACGAAAGGGCCAGAGATTTTATCATGAAAGCACACGATTCAGCCGACCACCTAGGGCATTTATTCCAAGATTTATTAGACGTTACGAATTCGGATGACGGAAGATTATCAAATAAACCTGCCGTCGTCAACGTAGTATTATTTATTCATGATATTATTCAAGGCTTGCAACAAAAAGCCAACGAAAAAAACCTAGAACTAATCTATAATCCAATGCCAGACAATACAGCCGAAAGATACATTGCACCAGCCTATTTCGTAAACCTTGATAATGATCACATTCGAGAGATAATCAATAACTTGGTCGAAAATGCTATTAAATACACAACCAAGGGCAAAATAATAATTGATATTACAGCCGACGAAGAACGTGTCATCATAAGTGTCAAAGATAGCGGCATTGGCATTCCTGCCGAAGATATGGTGCATTTATTCCAAAAATTCTATCGAGTTGACAACAAAGCTACTCGTTCAGTTGGTGGAACCGGCCTAGGTTTGTATTTATGCCGACGTCTAGCCGAAATGATGGGGGGCAGTATTTGGGTAGAAAGTATTTTCAACAACGGCAGTACTTTTTTTCTAGAACTTCCTAGAATTAGTGGTCAAGAGGCAAGTCGACTCTCTGAAATTGCAGCAGCTACTGCTATTCAAGAAGCCAGTGAAAAAGTCGCTGAAATCCCAATTGAAACAACATCGATTATCGAACCTATCCCAGTTCCCAAACCTGTACCAATTGAAATTGACATCGAATCAATAAAACCAGCTCCAATCCCTAAACCAACTCCAATTGTAAATATTTCCAAACCTGTTGAGCCTATCCCAGTTCCCAAACCGATACTAGTTGAACCAAACATAGAAAAAGTCGAACCAGTCGAACCTATACGACATGTACCTCGTGGTCAAGATTTAACACCCGAACAAATAGCCGAATACGTCGCCAAACAACGAATTCTAGCTCAACAACAAGCCACACCTCAATTAAGTCGCCCTCGATCGATCTCAATTCCAGTTAGAATAATAAATAAATAAAATAAAACGTTAGAACTATAGTATTATTAACAAAACTTGTTTACAATAGGAGCATATATGACAAAAATAATGTTAGTTGAAGATGACAAGAGCCTACGCGAAATTTATGGCGTTCGATTACTGGCCGAAGGTTACGAAATTATATCAGCCGGCGACGGCGAAGAAGCCTTGGCTATGGCCGTCAAGGAAAAACCAGATTTAATATTAAGTGACGTAATGATGCCAAAAATAAGCGGTTTTGATATGCTAGATATCTTGCGATCAACTCCAGAAACCAAATCCATCAAAGTAATTATGATGACCGCCCTCAGTAGCGAAGATCAACGAACACGTGGCGAATCACTTGGTGCTAACCGATATCTAGTCAAGTCTCAAGTTGGCATCGAAGACGTCGTTAGGACAGTTCATGATGTACTAGCCGACACACCAACGGCAGCCAATCCTACTGGACAAATATTTAGTACACCCGCACCAACAGCTGCAACTCCTAGCAAGCCTATTACAGTTACTGATGCGCCTGCAAACGAACAAACCGCACCAATACTACCGCCAATTGTGCCTACAGTTCCACGCCCAGACATTACGCCTTCTGAATCCGATGAAAAAACACCTCAACCTATCGCACCTCCAACACAATTGCCACAACCGAATGCACCATTTACAGTTGCAACCCCTTCATCAGAAGGTGATCGTGTCGTTGAACCATTAACACCCCCTGAACCAATCGTCGATATGAATAAACTGATCGAACAAGAACTTCATGATGGTTCTGATACTAACCCCCAAGAATAGTAGTTAGTAGTTGGTAGAAAAAAGTTGACGATAGATTCGCCATACGGCGAATGGATTATAGTATAAATCTCTATTCGCTAATCCCTAAGACTATCCAAATATACTACATTATAGCCATATGCTTTTGTAAAATGGCATAAGATTTCCAACATTTTCAATAGCAATTCAAGATAAATATTTGACAAGCTAAACCTCAATATCTTTATCTGTTATAATGTTACATAATGACAACCCAACCATCTGATCAATTAAGATTGAATAAATACCTGGCACTGCAATTAGGTATTTCGAGACGACAGGCCGATAATTTAATCGACCAACAAAAAGTCACAATAAATGGCATTACGGCCACTCTGGGGGCTCGATTCAATGATGGTGACATAATTACAGTAAATGGCACTAAACTGCAAGGAACGACCGAATATCAATACATAGCCCTGAATAAACCAACTGGGTACGTTTGCTCGCGCAAAATGCAAGGCGACAACCCAACAATATATGTATTATTACCCGAAAAGTACCACCACTTGAAACCAGTTGGACGGCTAGATAGAAACAGTAGTGGAATTGTCCTACTGACTAATGATGGCGATTTCGCCTACCAGATGACTCATCCCAAATTTTTTAAAACCAAAATTTATAATGTTCGTCTAGAAGATAATCTATCTCCACTTCACCAACAAATGATTAATGATTATGGAGTTACGCTCGAAGATGGACCCAGTAAATTGCAGTTAGAAAAAATGAACGACTCAGATCGACCCGCCTGTATGGACGACAGAACGGGCAGGAAAAGTTGGATTATAACTATGCACGAAGGTCGTAATCGCCAGATTCGTCGCACCTTTGGATCACTTGGCTACACCGTCAGCAAATTACATAGAACAAACTTTGGAAATTATGCATTAGGTGATATAAAGAGTGGGGAATATGAGTTAGTAGATAGTAGTTGGTAGGTAGTAAATAGTATGGCGCAGGTTACAGGTGACTTCGCTATACAGTGAATCTAAAATCAAACTTCTATTTTTCGGTATATCATTAACCAGATATAAGTACAAAGATAATATAAACTTTACTAAAGTTTAATTGGAATATTAAGAGCCTTTGAAGCTGCTAGCGCCCAAGAAATAAGTCGTTGTAAACGAAGTTCTGTATCTTTTAGTTCGGTTTCGCTAATTTTTTGACGCTTTTCGTGCTTTTTCAGAATTGAATAAATTTCTACAATATCATTATGATGCGCATCTTGTTTAGCAATTATCTCATCTAATGAAAACTGAATTTGTGTAAAACGCGCAGTGTGGTCACGAAGTGTAATGTCTATTTGTTCGAAACGAGCAGTATGATCACGAAGAGTTATATCGACGGACTCAGCGTGTTTTTCAAGCTTTCCGACAATACCTTCCGTTACATCCATTCGTGCTTCTAGTTTATCAAAACGTTTATCAACCTGCTCAAAACTATCACTAGTAAACTGTGCCAAATCTTTGACAACACCAAGTACATCATCAATACCTTTTCGAATATCTTGTTGAATATCTATGTGTAAACTTTCAAGAGTTGCTGTCTTTGCCATAAACCTTATTATACATCTATTCCAATTAATAATTCCATAATCTATCATCTACTTTTTTTCTACCACCTACCACCTACTATCTACAATCTACTATCTCTGTTATAATAACACCTATATTATGGCATCAATACTTCCAACAGTTGCAATTATCGGTCAAGCGAACGTCGGCAAAAGTTCGATTTTTAACAGATTCATGCGATCACAACAAGCAATTGTTGCCCGTGAAGCCGGAACGACACGAGATAATGTGTTAGGTAGGGTTGACTACCAGAACCATAACTTTTGGCTAGTTGACACCGCTGGGCTAAAAGACCCCGACGACGAATTCGAATCTTCAATTCAAGATCAAATTACCGATGCAGCCGACTCCGCCGATATTATTTTAGTTGTCGTCGATAGTTGTCAATATCCCAGCGATTCTGACAGATTAGTCGCTAAAAAAGCCTTGCGCAGCAAAAAACCTGTAATCCTATTAACCAACAAGGCCGACCTAAAAAACAACCTACCAATTGATGAATTCAAAAAACTAGGCATTAAAACGATTATTCGAACCAGTGCCGAGCACAATCAAGGCATAACTGATGTATTAGATGAAATCGTTAGTCAAATACCAGCAAAAAGCGAATACGTCCCCGATGACATCTTGCGAATATCAATAATCGGACGTCCAAATGTTGGCAAAAGTTATTTATTTAACACGCTAGCCGGCAAACAACAGGCGATTGTTGCTAACATCGCCGGAACAACTCGCGACGTAAACCGAGTTTCGATACGCTATGGCGAACGTGATATCCAATTACTAGACACCGCCGGCATCCGCAAACCCGGCAAACAAGAAGTTGGCATTGAAAAATTCAGTGTCCTACGTAGTCTAGCGGCCATCGAAGAATCTGACGTTTGTCTGCTGCTAATGGACGTAAATGAACTAAATACTCAACTGGACCAGCGCATTGCTGGAATTATCGATGAATCAGGCAAAGGAATGGTTATCGTCGTTACCAAATGGGATAGTGTGACAGACAAAGATGCCTATACCCGCGACGAAATAGCGCCAAAAATATCTCGGACTTTTGACTTTACGCCATGGGCGCCGTTAATATTCACCAGCAGCGTCACTGGTCAAAATGTTACAAAATTATTCGATCTGGCCCTTGATATTGATGCCAGGCGCAAACAACAGACAAAAACTCGCGTTTTGAATGATTTATTGCAAAAAAGCGTTCAAGCCCATCCACCAGCTGGACTAAAAAATACTCATCCCAAGCTGCGCTATATCGTCCAAACCGACACAACGCCACCATGGTTCGTCATTTATGGATCTAATCTGAAATATCTGCATTGGAGTTACAAACGATACTTTGAAAGACAACTTCGCGAAACCTACAATTACACCGGTACGCCAATTAAATTCAGTTTCCGTGATGAAAAGCAAATCAAAGCCAATCGCGAAAAAGAACTGCTAAGTCAGAAAAATTCACGGGTGACGGTTGGTGGGGCAGCACCCGATTTTACGGATGCTAAAAGCGTACGAAAATCAAGGGCAAACCGACCGACAGGACCCGCAAAATGAATGTAATAAGTAAAAAAAGTAAAACCGTCGCGTTACTGAATTCATCAGCATGCTCTACGTGTAGGCTTTCAGCCCAGCACGTAGCTTCGCCGTACGGCGAACGGCTCCTACTGGCACAGTCTTCTGAATCCAGTAATCCAACAGTTTTACTATGCGACAATAGGAACAAATAAAATGAAATTAATCTTTGCTCAGGGAAATCCCGAACCATGTTATGCAACAACTCGTCATAATGTTGGCTTTTTAACCCTTAATTCTATTGCCGATAACAATAACACCGAATGGACAAACAAACCCAAATTTCATGCCAAAATTACAAAATTAAAGATTAGTAATAAAAAAGTAGTATTAGCCAAACCAAATACTTTTTACAACGAAACCGGATCATCAATTAAAAAAATGATAGATTATTATAAACTTAATCCAAAAACCGACCTACTTGTTGTCCATGATGATTTAGCGTTGCCATTTGGCACAATCCGTGTCCGACAACAGGGCAGCGATGCTGGCAATAACGGCATTAAATCAATTAATGCCCAAATCGATCAATTCTATACACGCATTAAAATTGGAATCAAAAATGACCAACACGAAAAAATAGAAGATGCTGATTTTGTATTATCAAAATTTAGAAAAAACGAGTTAGAACAACTTGAAAAAAGCATTGTCCCGCAGGCCACAAAATTAATCACAGATTTCTGCACATATTCACTCGAACAGACTAGCTACAAAAATATAATATAATTAGTAGGTGGTAGAAAAAAGTAGATGATAGATTATGAATTATAGATTATAGAATGGAAAAATAGTAAGTATCATAGACCCTGAGCGAAATCGAAGGGGTAGGTGGTAGATGGTAGGCGGAAAGTAGATTCGCCTTCGCTGGACAGCGAACGTCGAAATAGATAATAAAATGCCGAAGGTCCTGATAATAGACGAAGGTGCAGGTAGTAAACGGCAAACAGAGTCTGATGTTGGTTACTTTATTTCGACAGACTGTGCCGGTAGGCAGCCGAACGCCACGTGCTGACAAAGTCACACGTAAAGTGTGCTGTTGAAATAAATGTAAACGACAGCAGACGAACAAATAAAATCAGAAATCATATTCGGCAGATCTACCCTATCATTCGATAGGGTTTTTACCCATCTTCGATGGGTAAAAAAAGCGCCCACAGCAAGGGTGGGCTTCGCTGAGGGCGCTATTTTACCCTTTAACCCACCCATGGGGCAAGCTAGGCAAGTCTCGATTGAATCGCAGACGCCTGCTGGTTAAAGGGATTAGTATATATACAATGCTTGTACTCGAAGTACCATTTCTGAAGGATGGAGGGTAATCTACCTTAAAAACACATTGTATATAATCTAATGTAAACTTGCCAAAAGACAAGTTCACTATTAAAATAGGGGGTATAAGGTGCGTTTGGTTAATCTCGCAATGTAACCAATCGAAACCGATATTAGCACTTTTTTGGCATTAAGTCAACACTTTGTGACATAAATTATATGAAAATCAAGAAAATATCCCCTCTAAACCACAAATATCTACAGATTATAGATACTATTGCAAATAAACCCGAAAAATTATATTTTATTGGCAAATTACCCGAAAATCGTCAACCAACCGTCGCTATCGTTGGCTCACGCAAACCAACTGCCTATGGTAAGGAAGTAACATACCAGTTAGCATACGACCTAGCAAAACGAGGCATCATAATCGTCAGTGGTCTAGCTCTTGGAATTGATGGAATTGCTCACCGCGCCGCACTCGACGCTGGCGGAATAACTTTGGCCGTACTAGCAAATAGTGTTGACACCATTTACCCAGCGACTCATATTGGTTTATCCAAAGATATCATCAAAGGTGGCGGATCAATACTTAGCGAATACGAACCAATCACCGAAGCCCGCGATTTTCAATTTCTGCAACGAAATCGCATCATATCAGGCCTGTCAGACGCAGTTATTGTAACCGAAGCCGCAAGTCGTAGTGGGACGCTATCGACCGTTATGCACGCTCTAGAGCAAGGACGCGAGGTATTTGTCGTCCCAGGTAACATTACCAGTCCATTATCGGCAGGCTGTAACAATTTAATTAAACAAGGTGCCCATCCAATTACTTGCGCCGAAGATGTGCTAGAAATTATCGCCCCTGATTTATTGCAACCCCAAACATCACTGGCGCTGGGATCAAACCCACAGGAATCCAAAATAATTAGTCTGTTACAATCTGGTATCCGTGACGGTGACGAATTACAAACTTTATCCGAAATTGGTGCCAGCGAATTCTCGACAACCCTAACTATGATGGAATTATCAGGCACAATCCGCGCCTTGGGTGGAAATCAGTGGACCTTGAAGTAGTAGGTGGTAGATTGTAGGTGGTAAATGGTAGGTGGAAAGTAGCTTCGCCTTCGCTGTTCAGCTAAAAACGAACAAATTATATTATAAATAACAGATAAGTATTGAAAACAATCACAAAATAACTCCTATAGAGGTCCGTCCTCTAGGAACAGGACTCGGGTAACTTCCTGATTAGACTGCTTTCAAATTCTTATTCATTCAAATCTAGGAAAAAGGCTAAACCGCTACACACCGCACCGCAAAACTGTTGCTCTTACCGTCGTTATAGGCCGGGCCAACGTAAGCGCTGACGAAGACTAGGCTGTAGGCGCTAGTGGCTGAATACTGAGTAGACGACCAGTAGATGCCGACGCTACCCTGATTGCCAAACCCATTACCCCAGTAGCCACCTCGCTGCGCGAGCCAAGGAGCGCCGATTAAGCTAGCGTCTGTGTTGGTTAAGCCGCCATTAATGACATTATTGAGCGCGGTGAATTCACCGCCATTACCTACTGGCAAACGCCAGCCAAAGGGACAAATAGATGCCGTAGCGACTGGTAATGGGATGGTTATAGTATTCGAGCAACCAGACGAAGAAAGTTGGGCGCCGGTAGCGGCGCACCAGTTGTACATATAACCGTATTGACCTGAGCCGGTGATTGAAGTGCTAGGGGCGGTTGGTTCAGTGGTGTAATTAGTTGTCAATGGTGTAACGTAGTATTTAGCAACAGTATAGGTCGTGGAACCATCACTAGTGCCATCATATAGAGTTCTTACGTCACCGTAGGTATCAGTGCCACCACCAGCGTAGCCAAGATTAGTCAGCATCCAGCATGTATTGTCATCTAGTTTTTGAACCCAGTAGGTGTGGCCGTCACGGGCATCATGAACTTGGGTGCGAGTTGATGGACAGTTAGCTGTAGTGATGGTTTGGATGTATGGCGAACTAACAGCTGGTCCAGTACTGTTATTTATGCTATAGGCAGTACTGGCA
>Ga0247841_10014086_pt1 | contig 10076 bp, 10 predicted proteins | sample LaCruzMarch2015__2_FD_192410 | JGI IMG/M metagenome (GOLD analysis project Ga0247841, IMG submission 192410) | Freshwater microbial communities from meromictic Lake La Cruz, Castile-La Mancha, Spain - LaCruzMarch2015_18m | ecosystem: Environmental > Aquatic > Freshwater > Lake | place: Spain...
TTATTTATTTTAGTGTATGGTCAAAAAAGCGGCATCGTTATTTTAAGCAAACTGTCTTTTGGCTTGTGTCTTTTTATAGAGAACGCAAGTTTGGAAGGTTATCTATTATAAAGATCACAAAAAAGCAGACATGCCTATTTTGTGTTTCCAAATTCAAGAATAGTTGAAGCGTAGTTAGCCTCAGATAACCAATTTTCCGTTTTTTTAAATTTTCTGTTGATTGGTCAAGTAGAAACTGTTTGGCGGACTATGAAACTTGACTAAAACCTCATAAGGTTATATAAATACACCAAGAAGCTTGGCAATCATGCAGGCAAGGCACACCCAAGAAAGGGGTAGCATGTGACGATGGAATATAAAGCCAGAGAGACTTTTCTCGGACGTGTCCTAACATGCATTCTGGCTGTTGGTGATCACGGCTACCGACCTCAGATCAGGAAGATTGAGAAAGAGGTCGAGGAATGGCTGAAGAGTGTTGTGGCGGCAGGAAAAAAGATCGAGTACCGAATCCGCGTTTCCTGCCGACGCATTCCTGCTGCAAAAGGATTTTATGGCATCCATGTCATAAACATCCCGGAAGCATCTCCTGGCTCACTCGAGCTTCGAGTGAGGTTGCCTAAGGATGATTACCAATGGCAATGTTTTGTGGACATAAGTCCCTCGACTGTGGCTTTCGAGATTCTTTCCAAAGTTCGCCCGGAGGCTGTCACCTATGTGAAAGGCAAGATTGATCAATGGAATAAGCTGGCGACGGAGAGCAATGCCGGCAAAGGGCCACGAGGTGCAGCAAAGGTGCGGAAGAATGTCATGGCCAACCACTGGGATGACAGGCAAGAGGTTAAGCGGTTGATCTCAAAAGGTTCAGTCAGAGACAACCTCTGCGGTTGGCTTGCCAGTCTTGGTTTTTCTCAGTTTCAACACAAGGAAACTGTTGAAGCAGCGCAGAAGACTTTACCGGCCACGTTGGACTTTCAAGCCTCTTCCTATGTGGTTGAGGTTATGGTTGAACGGGGACTGATCGAGCCGGTGGGCGGTGGTGCGTTCAGGCCGTCAATTGTGTTCTGGGAATGCGTGGCGCGATTCCAAAAGCTGATGACTGAGAAAGAACGCCAGGCTTTGATCATCCGCCGAGCGAAGTTGGAGGATCAGGCCAAACGAGCGACAAAACAGAGAGACAGGCATCAGGCGCTGTCCGACGAGGCTGGATGCCGGATCGATGCATATCGCGAGGAGATCAGGGAGATTGACATCAAGGTCAACCCTCCAGCGAGAACCCCTGCTTCGAGATAGAGCGGGGTCGTACTACGGATGAGGTCCGGGCAACTGCCCGGACCTCATTTCAAAATTATTATTCTATTTTCTAATTGTTCGTCTTAAACGTTTGATGTCAAATCGAGGGAAGAAATCGCGATTGAGCCAATCTCGGAAGACCTCGATTTTTCTTGGCTGGGTGTCAGCCTGAGGGGTTTTGTTATCATGCTCAATATTCTTGCCTTGTAATTTTTCTAATGCTTCTATATTGCCACAGGGATAAGGGTGAACATTCCAGGTCGTATGAGGCGCATAACGGTCGAGCCGACGCAGAAGCTTGGTGCCATCGCGCTCTGAGCTGACGATAGAAACTGTCGGCATAGCGAGTCTGGCTAAAGCATAAATCAATTCGATAATTTCGTCAGCATCCGATCTTCCTGGAATCATAAAGGGGATCTCAACATGGCTGTCTTTTGGTTCGTTTCCAAAAGGCAGACAACAGCGCTTGACTTCGATTCCGGTCAAAAGCTTGATCACTTCGGCATGTTGCTGGAGATCGGCAATTTCTTCGATCGGAAAGCGGCGAAGGCCAAAGAGAGCACCAATGCCAATTTCCGTAATACCTGTCAGTCCTGTCGCTTCCAATGCTTTTCCGACTTCACCGGCCACGATCTGAGCGTTGTAGCGGACGCTATAGTTGCGTTTGCCGTGAACTAGGTCGCTATGCTGCATCAAATGGTCATAAACATCTGGATCATAGGTCTCCTGAAAGATGCGGAATTGGAGCTTGACCCCCTCTGGAATCTGAAAACCGTCCTGCAGCTCTTCCAGAAATGCCCGAAGTTCGCCCGCTTCAAATTGCTTAAGGTTTAGGCTAACTTCTCTTATCCCCGGCTGAGACAAAGCGATCCTGACGTAGGGTATTAGGTTCTCGTAGCTCAGTCCCAATGCACTGCCAGCGAGAACGCAAATCTCATTGTGCCCCATCGCAGCGAGTGCTGCCATATCCTGCTCAGCTTCTTCTGGAGTCATCGTTTTTAGCCGCGATTCATGAGTTGCGATGACCGCTTCATTTTCAGTCTTTTCTGTCGGCGTTATATTCGGATCCCTGAGTTTATCTTTTGCTCTCTCATCTCGGAGGCAACTTTGGCCCATCGGGCAAAAAAGGCATTTTTCTTCACAAACATTTGAAAGGTAAGATACGCCATAAATAGTCACATTCCGACCATAAAAGTATTCCCGTATTCGGGTAGCCCCATCGTAGATCCCTCGTGTTTTGGCAGCTTTCAGAACTTCAGCGACAGAATCTTTATCTTCGAGATCTAATTTTGTTCCAAAATCCTTCAAAAACTCAGCAAAAATAGCCCTGGATTCTGCAATTTTGGCTTGAGACTCTTCGCTTTCAATGTCAACGATATGTTCATGATCGTCGACAGGCTCGATCCAAGCTGTCTGTTCGATTTCCGATTGGACAATCCCTTCAGACACGTTCCCGATTAAATTTTCTGGTTGGATGACCTCTTGGTCATCATTTTTTTCGTCTTTCATTTGATTCCTTTTATGGTTCGACCTTATGGAGAACTACTTCTCGACAGGCTCGAAGAGTAATTAATTAATATATTTTTTTAGCTCGTTATTGCTCAAAACTTGATTGATATCCCTGATCATTTGGTCTCTTGCTTCATAATTGATTACATCAGCATCTTCGGATGCGGCTGGATTATTGTTGATCACAGCGCTGATTTGACTTCTGACGGCTACTAAATTGGCTTCGTCAAGAACCGCATGGTAATCATGCTCCAAAGCTTGCAATTCATGCTGCCAATTATCAATTTTGGGCGCAGATATAGGCAACTCACGGGGGTTGTTTAATTGTGATTCAGTAAACATAACAACTAATTCTTAATTATTAATTCTTAATTATTATTCAATTTTTAATTTCCAATTTCCAAATAGCTTTTCGACTTCCTCATCTCTGAATCTAGGTTCTAGATCTAGGGAGGGGAGGGCGAGCGCGTGCTCGCCCAGATTACGACTTGCGGAAGATCATGCTATATATCAGGAAAACACTTGCTCCGATTAGCATAATCCAGCCAAACGGCTCGTGAATGAGCAGCAGAATTAAACCTAATCCTGCAAACCAAATGCACCTGATCAGTGCTTCCTTGAAGATACTCATCGTTTCTCCTTATCCAGCACTTCAAGATTAAAGCGCTGGAGGGGAGGGCGAGCGGGGCTCGCCCAAGATGAGGAGGGTAGATCATGACGTCACCGGAATGCCGGCCAGAACATTCATGATCAGTACGCAGAGGTTGTAGGCGCTGAAGCCAATGTCATATGTCTCCTCGTGACGGGTGAAGGTGTGGACGCTCGCATAGTGAAGCATGTGATAGAGCCAGGCGTGGCCGGCTTCTGGCAACCCGACAAAGCACGGGATGCCTTTTTTGCCAGCTTCTGTTGCAGCGACCATGCCCCAACGATTGAAATCACGGTAATCTCCATTATTCATCAGGGTTTCAGTGATGATCACAACATCGAAATCTCCATGCTTCGGATATTCGCCCAGCCACGAAGAATTATAGGTACTAGTGAAGAAAAATTCTGCATCTTGCAGTTCATGGAAGCAGTATTCCGTCATTGCCTTTCTGACTTTCTCATGACGATTCACTCTGGGCTCGAATACGAGGATTCGCATCTTCTTCTCCTTGCTTGGCCGACCACTTCGCTGGCCTGCGCCTACCTTACGACGCTTTCGCATCGTAACGGGACATTATAGCACTTGCTTGTAATTATGTCAAGTATTTCGGCATAAAATATTGACAAATATAAATACAAATGCTATCATGTTTATTAAATAATGTCGGTAAAAGCGACACAATTAGAACAAAAATTAAGAATTAAGAATTAAGAATTAAGAATTAAGAATTAAGAATTAGAAGTGCTGTGTCATCCTGAATTTATTTCAGGATCCATCGAATAGATTCCGGATCTCAAGCTTTCAGTCCGGAATGACAAAGTAAAAGTAAAAAGCGAAAACAAGATATGAAAAATCAAAAATTAAACAATTTATTACAAGAGTCAGGACTAAACGAAAAAGAGGGTGAAATATATCTTTCGATTTTAGAGTTGGGCAGAGCTACAATATTGGATATTGCAAAACATTCAAAGATCAAGCGCTCGACTGTTTATGAGATCATCCCGCTTTTGGAGAGCAGGGGAATCGTCAAAAAGACAAAGTCCGGCAAAAAAATATATTTTGTGGCAGAAAGCCCCAAAACCGTTCTTTCTCTGATCAAAGAAAAAGAAGAGCGCTTCAAAGAAGCCTTGCCTGAGCTCATGGCAATATTTAAATCGACGGAGAAGCGGCCGAAAGTTTTCTTTTTTCAAGGACAGGAGGAAGTCTCCAATATGTACGAAGATACGCTCCGCGAGGGAAAATCGATCTACAATTATACCTCGACAATCGATCTTTACCGGTATTTGGATCAGCAAACGGTCAGATCATATATAGAACGGCGTATCAAGCTTGGGATTGTTACCAATATCGTGGCCATTGATTCGCCTGAATCCAGAGAGTGGCAGAAAAACGCAGTTAGAGAGCTCCGGAGGATAAAATTAATTCCAAATAAAAACTATGATTTTTCGGCTGATGTTCAGATCTACGGCAATAAGGTTATCATCTGCACTTACAAGCACGGCGAAGGGCTCTTCGGACTCCTGATTGAAGACGAGAATATCGCCAAGATTCAAAAACTAGCTTTTGATATTATGTGGCAAGCTGCAACAAATTAATTCCTTGTTTTATTAGAGGACATGAGGACTCATTCCGACCTGCCCGCAGACGCTAAAGCATCAGCTTTTGCAGGCGAGAGTCGTCCCCCTATCCTCTAATAACTCCAACCCCCTACACGGTATAGATGTAGCCTCTTCTCATAAAAAACCACGACTCCTTGTCAGTCGGCCTTCGGCGATTGGTTTTTTATGGTGAAGAGGCATAATATTGCTTGATTATTTATAGATACATGTTATAATATCACCATTCATCTCCACGTGAGGGCGACGACCATGACGGGCGCGTTCCAGAAAGTGGTCGCATGTTGCGACCGGAACTTTGATGCCAGCTCAAACTTCGGTTGGAGCGTCGGCTCTTTCCTAATCGCCATCGCCCGGTTTATCTGGGCGACTATCCTGCTCTACTTCCTCATGGTTTGGCTTGCGGTTGCATTTATCTTCACAAGCCCATTCATCGCAGAGAGGGAGAAAAGCCAGGACCAATCCCTAGGCGTGACCCAGGCAACTCCGGTTGCTCCGGCCAAGCCACCTCTTCGACACCGCTTCAGGTTGGGCCGGCGCACAAAAAGCCAGTCCTGACCAACGGACAGTATGATCGCCGCTCCCTGTGGAGTGGCGATCTTTTTGCTCAAAAAGGGATTGTGATATAATAGTCAGGATTATGAAATCACTTTTAACCAAAGTTTTTGCTGGTTTGATTTTGCCAGTTGCAGCATTTGCAGCGATTGCCAAAGATCCAAACGTAACTCCTCCAACGGCAAGTGCAAGAGTCTTTCCTTATGTTGTTGAGACGATGAATCCTGATGGCTCAAAAGATAAAGAACTACGCGGAATCAGCGGTAGTGATAGTTATTTTGAAGTTGTTCAAGATCTTGGTGGCAAGCCTTATCCCGAGGACAAATTCGCAGCTTTTCCGGATATTTCTCTCCAAATCGGCGGCAAGATTACTCTTTACCGGGCGCCAGAAATTATCATCGTTGACGGAAAACGCTCGGCAACTTATCGTAGTTGGGCGAAGACTGTCGGAGAGTTTTTAAAAGAGAAATCAATTGAGATCGGCCAGGATGATAAGGTCGATTACTCGATGAATATGGATACGGAATCAGGGATGAAAATAACCATTGTCAGGGTAGCCATCACTCAGATCAAAGAAAACAAACCAATCGATTTTAAAATTATCAAGAAAGAAGATAAAAATTTAGATCAGGGCAAAACACGGACTGAGAAAAAAGGTGAGAAGGGCGAAAAGGTCCTGACCTACGAGTTGCGCCGTGAAGATGGCGTTGAGGTTTCAAGAAAACTAATTAAAACTGAGATTACAAGGCCGGCGGTTGATGAGATAACCATCATCGGAACGAAGCCAGCTATCACCGGATGGTGCAAGTACAATGATCTTGTTCTTGATGCTTCAATCAAAAATAATCTAGATCCAAATAAGCTTTGCGCTTTGATGAAGAAGGAAAGTTTCGGGCGCCCAAATGCGAGTAACAACGGTAATTATCTGGGCCTCTTCCAATATGAACCCGGTTTCTGGGCTGACGCCTCAAGAAAAGCAGGATATGCTGGAGCTGACATTTTTGATGCCAAAGCTCAGATATATACGACAGCTTGGGCTCTGACGCATGGCTATGCCGGAAGATGGTAAAGTAACATTAGAAGTGGAGTAATATGTTTGGAGACGCACCTGGTTTTGTCCCAAATTCACCAAAAACTGAAGAGAAAATAACGATTGCTCCTGAGCTAGAACAGCCCCCAACGGATAAGGCGGGTCAAGACGGCAGCGTTATCTCAGGAGAAGAATCCGCTGATTTCCCCAAGAGCATCGAAGAGCAGAGGGGCGCGGATCATCTTGGGCAAACCCTAGATCAATTGCAAGATTCTCTTGGCGGGAAGGAATCGAGCAGAGATTGGCTTGCCAGTACAAAGGATTATTTGAGAATAGCTTTGATGCAGGCACAGCTAGCCGGTGTCAAGATTATGCTCAATCCAGCAGTCGACAAGATAATGCAGAATCCGCCGGATGGGATTGAAGATATATTGGTCGTGGTAGCACTTCTTTCTCTGCCTTATATTAATCAAGCAATTTTTAAGACTGGATAAAATTATGAATATGAGCTCAGAAAATAGTTTAGGATTTGACCCGAGGGACAGCAAGGAGAAGCTGCTCGAGATATTGACGCAGCGAGGTTTCAGAAAGACAGTTGCCGAAGAGCAGGTGTCAGTTCTTATTGAAATAATATATCTGGCCGCGTTGAAGAGATTGGCTGAAGAAAAGAGCTTGGATATATCGGGAGTAAACGGCCAGGATTTTGCAACCAAGAAAGCTTTTTTGGAATCAAATATTAGTAGTAATGAGTTGCTCCAAGCACTAACTGTCGAATCTGAAATTCAAATTACTAATTACTTCAATTCAATGGGCAAAGAATGATGAATCTTTCCAACAAAGAGGAATTAATTCAATATTTAAAATCTCATGGGCTTTGGGCTAAGAAATCTTTCGGGCAGAATTTTCTCGTTGACGAGGTGGCGCTCGACAAGATTGTCGAAGCAGCCGATCTCAAATCTGACGATATTGTAATCGAAGTCGGACCGGGAGCTGGGACGCTAACAGAGAGATTGGTCGGAGGAGCTAAAAAAGTGATTGCAGTAGAATTGGATTGCGACCTAGCAGAATTGCTGGTTAATAAATTTTCAATTATCAATTTTCAATTATCAAATAATGATCAATTAAATAATTCTTCAATCAATAAATTAAATGATCATTGGAACTTGAAACTTGACCATTCTGAACTGGAAATAGTTCAGAGTGATATTCTCAAATTGAACATTCCTGACCTGGTCGGAGATAAGTCGTACAAAGTTGTCGCTAATATTCCTTATTATATCACTTCAAAGATCATCAACTCATTTTTGACTGCCGAGAACAAACCGGAGCAGATTATATTATTAGTCCAAAAAGAGGTGGCGGAGCGGATCACGGCAAAGCCGGGAGATTTGTCGATTCTATCAATCTCAGTCCAGATTTACGGTTCTCCTGAGATCGCCGGCATCGTCAGAGCCGATTCATTTTTTCCAGCGCCAAAGGTTGACTCGGCTATATTAAAGATCTCCGATATCCATCCCTGGGATTTATCAGTCTCAGAGAAGGATCTTTTCCGCTTGGTAAAGATTGCCTTTGCTTCAAAACGTAAAACACTAATGAACAACCTTTCTGCCGGCTACCACTTAGACAAGGAAAAAATAGCGAGTATAATCAAGGAAATAGGATTGGGTCCGAATGCCAGAGCCCAAGATTTAAGCATTAAGGAGTGGGAAGCGCTATGCCAGAAGATGACCGCGTTCTAGACACAAAAGACCAACAAAGTGGTAAAAGAGTTTTCTCGATCTCCGAGTTCCGCCATGAGCTCGGTATTCCTCTGATGTTGGCCCGCAAGCTTATCACATGGGGTTATGTCGAGGTTCAAAAGACAGCTGATGGCACAATCAAAATCACAGAATCAGAGCTCGAAGAAACGAGAGAATACCTCAAAAATCCGTGGTATAAAACAAAACTATATATGAGGGCGTTGGGCCCCGGGATAATCACCGGAGCGGCTGATGATGATCCCTCAGGTATTGGCACGTACTCCTCGGTTGGCGCTCAATTTGGCTTTGGCTTGCTTTGGCTGGCGCCCTGGCTTCTGCCCCTCATGACGGCTGTTCAGGAAGCTTGTGCCAGGATCGGAATAGTGACTAACAAGGGGCTAGCGGGAGTCCTGCTCAGGCATTATAAAAAATGGCTTGTTTTTTTAATTGTTTCTCTCCTTATCATCGCCAATGTGGCCAATATAGGCGCTGATCTTTCTGCGATGACAGCCTCTGTCAAATTGCTTTGGCCGGCGGGATTGCCTTTTAGTTTTACTTTGACCGCCATAGTATTAACGTTGATTATCATTCTGATGGAAGTGATGATCCCATACAAAAATTATGCCAAAGTCCTGAAATGGCTCTGTCTTTCACTTTTTGCATACATCATAACCGGCTTCATAACTCATCCTGATTGGGCTCGCGTCTTTGGATCGGCCTTAATCCCTCATGTTACTTTCAATAAAGAATATGTTTTTGCAATCGTTGCCGTCTTCGGCACAACGATCTCACCTTACCTCTTCTTTTGGCAAACATCGGAGGAAGTAGAGGAGAAGAAGATTGCAAGGAAGATCGATGAAGAGGGAAATCAGGTTTCCTTCAAACTAAATGACAGGATCGGCCGCATGAGAACTGATGTCCGGACGGGCATGATCTTTGCCAATCTGACATTCTTTTTCATTGTTCTGACTACTGCTAAAGTTTTGGCGGGCAACGGGATAAGCAGTATTGAATCTGCAGAACAAGCAGCGATGGCTCTCCGTCCGCTAGCTGGGGATCAGGCCTTTCTGCTCTTTGCTTTGGGTATTCTTGGCACCGGTCTTCTAGCTATCCCGGTTCTTGCCGGTTCGGGAGCCTACGCACTGGCCGAGCTGATGAACTGGCGTGAAGGGCTTGAGGAAAAATTTTCCAAGGCCCGTGCTTTTTACCTTGTGATTGCACTCTCAATCATCATCGGCCTGGCAATCAACTTTATCGGCATCAGTCCGATGAAAGCGCTTTATTATTCGGCATTTCTGAATGGTGTGATCTCAATCCCGCTTCTTTACGTCATCATGGTAGTCGGAAACGATAAGCGGATTATGGGTAGGGAAACTCACCCCGGCTGGGTCAAATTTTTTGGCTGGGCTGCCTTTTGGTTCGCGGTGGCTGCGATCCTTACTGTTATAGTATTATCTTTCATCAAATGAATAGTGAGTATTTAACTAAGTAATAGTTGCTAAGAATAGGGAGCCTTCAACGAGCTCCCTATTTTAATTCAGAAAACACAAGCGGGTGGGGCTGCTAGATTAAAGTTCGAACCGTTACACCCTTAAAAACCTCATAAGGGGTTTTGTATCCCAGACGTTTCCTTGGCCTATGGTTGATTTTCTTAATTACTTGTTTGAAATATGTCAGTTCAATGTTAC
>Ga0247841_10014087_pt1 | contig 10075 bp, 21 predicted proteins | sample LaCruzMarch2015__2_FD_192410 | JGI IMG/M metagenome (GOLD analysis project Ga0247841, IMG submission 192410) | Freshwater microbial communities from meromictic Lake La Cruz, Castile-La Mancha, Spain - LaCruzMarch2015_18m | ecosystem: Environmental > Aquatic > Freshwater > Lake | place: Spain...
CGGCAAATATAGATGTATAGCGGTTTCTTTTTCAAATGGGTTAGGATAATTGTAAGTTACAACTTTTTTGCTGTAACCCTCAATCCCGACATTGTTTTGTAATAGTAATACCGTATCAGGGTAATGCAGCATCATTGAGCCGGCTCGTGTCAGATTTGTAACCCAAATACTGTCAGGTTTAATGTAATTACCATCATGTATTGCCGCGAATGTAATATTCACACTCTGGCTGAAAACATTTGAAGAAAGCATCAATGCTAATAAAACAATCGAACAAAACAGTTTTTTCATGGCTTTATAAATTTAATTTTCTGCAGGTTTAACATAATGTGTGCCAAACATAATACTTCAACAATTTATTTTTTGACTATTACGAATAGATGATGAAAATAAAATTTGCCTAAATTATCTTTCTTAAAATACAAACTTAAAAAATTTGCATTTTTAGTTTATATTATTCAGCATTGGGCATTTCGGCCTACATGTTGGTCCCATTTTCATAGCTGGTATATGGGCTATATTTTTGGATAATGGTTTTTTTGAACTCAAAAGGTCAGGGTATTTACGAACAAATTCGAGAGGAGCTTCTTTCGATTTTTGATATATATTTTTAAATACAATGAATGGGAAAAATAAAGCTATAATGAAATAAAAAACAATAATACCATCAATATTATAAAAAATATTTAAATTCTGGTGGTCTTGAATAATATTAGAAAGTAATATCCTGAATATTATGAAAAGATTGCCAAAAAACAACAACCAAATAAAGTTTCTAATCTTTTTATCAGGCTTTCCATTCATATCTCCTTGCTCTATGCCAAGCTGACCATAAGCCGGATTGTCCATTGACCTACTTTTGGGTAAATAATAATCCCATTTAAAATGTTGAGTATAAATATAAAAACCCATTGAGACAGATAAAATAATAAATTGCGGTGCCTGTCCTTGAAAGAGGCCAGCGGGATGTATAAAACTCATTTAAAGTAGATTAATTAATGACGTTTTGATTCAATTATTCTTTCTTTTATTTTAGCGAATTCATGAGAATTCTCAAAGCTTATTAATTCTGGGATATTAGCCTTATTTAAATTCTTAATGGTCAATGTACTGTTGGCGAAAAGCTTTGTAAAATATGTACTTAATCTATAATGCCATATGACACTATTTGAAATTGTGCATATTTGCAAATCATCATTTAATGCTTCTGATGGTAAATGTGGCCTTTCAATTAAAACATTCCTTCCATTGACTATATAATGAAACAAAGGCATATTTTCAATAGAAGCACCTTTAACTTCAATATTTTTTGGTGTATTGGTTAATAAATAATCATACAGTTTATTTTCCCCATTTTTTGTACTAATTTTTGGCCCACAAAAAATTTTAATCTTTTTATTCCTTTTTGTAACAGCTTCTTCTATTTCATCAACAACTTCAGGGGAGTTAATCGCAAGTCCTAATTCACCTGCAACAATAATCATTTTAGAGTCATTCTTCAGTTGAGTCATTAACCAATCCTTTAAATTGAGATTTTCAATTCTTGTTTTTTCAGGATTTGAAAATATAAAAATAAAGGCAAATTTAAACGAACTAAAAATATGATAAAAAAACATCTTGATATATTTCATTAGTAATCCACAATATTTTACTAATGAAAATAAAGAAAATAATTTATTTTTCATATAGAATTCTATTTATTTTTTTTATACGCAGCTTAAATTCAATTCAATACAAATTCAATATATTTTAATAAAATATATTGTAATCTGCCAATATACAACTTAATAATTTCATATTCCGTTATATACAGAATTATCCACTTTTAGCAAATATAACATATTTTATACATTTTACTACATTTTTACACCCCTTTTTCTTAAAAAGTTTCAAAAAAAATGTTAAAACATTTATTTACAGACATTTAGGTTGTTGATAACTTTTATGATAATTTGTAACAAAAAATGATAAAAAATGCTAATTTATACTTATTCTCCATAATATTTATTCATTTCAAAAAATTTAATTAAACAATACTATTTTACTGTAAATATGAAATATTGTTACTTCGTTATTTTGTATTTACATCATCTTATTTTTTTATTATTTCCGAACGTTCAATCCATTTAGCCTTTTTAAATAATTTGCTGATTTGTGATTTTTCATCATTTTCTTCAGTAAATACAGAGTCTTTAATTAATGTAACAGAATGTCTGGAAGAGCCGAAGTATTGTATTGACGTGTTTTTATATAAATCCGACAAAGAATTTCCTATTATTTTTTCAAAAAAAAGCAATTGATTATATTTATCTAATTGTTCTGTTACCATGCATTTACAATTGAAAAAGCGAATTTCAGTTTTATTTTTATTTTTTATTTGATATATATATAAATCTTCAATTAGTTCGACCTTGAAATTATGTTTTATTCTTTTTTGTTTGTCAATAATGAAAAAAAACACATTTTTACCTTTATTTAGTAATTTGCTAAATTTTATATATCCTTTTTTTTGTATTGTAATAAGCATTTCATCAGAACTTCTGACTGAGCCTTTAAACTTACCAGATTCAGCAAAATCAAAATTATTAGTATTGATTTTGATAGTGATTAATGCATTGTCTTTTATTATAAGCCGATTCCCAGTTTTATTATATATATGTCCTTTCCAATAAGTTGTTTTGATTTCTTGTGTTGACATGCTATTTTATATTGTTTTTATTTGAAAGTTCCTCATATAACTTAATTACCTTTTCCTTTTCTTTAATTAAAAGCCTTAAATGCTCAACCTCCTTTTGACATTCATTTAGTTTTATAATTGAGCGATTATTATTACCTATTTGAAAATTTCCATTATTAATACCATTATTAATAATTTCCTGTTTGGTTAAATCTGAATTCGAACTTTGGTCAAAGAAATAACCTACTGGAACATTAAAGTAGTCAGATATTTTAATTAAAGTTTCAATATTTGTAGAATTACTATTAAATATATATTGTAGCCCAGCTAATGATATTCCAATTTGTTTTGCAAAATCTCTTTGTAAAATTCCGCTAGCATTAATTAATTGCTTGATTTTATTTGCATTAAAACTATTCATTATTTATAAACATTATAAATTAATATAAATTAACAGTAATACTAAAAATAATATTAGAATTACTTGCATTTTGATTTGTAGTAATACTATATTTGCAGTCTAAATTTACAACATAAATTAATGAAATCCAAATTTCAAGCCAAAAACATAATACAAGCCAAAGAGAGTGAACAAAATAAATGAAATAATGCGGTGTGGAGCAGTGGCAGCTCGCCGGACTCATAATCCGGAGGTCGCAGGTTCGAGTCCTGCCATCCGCAACAAAACTATTTGATATGGCTGGAATGTATGATATAGTATTTCTTAAACCTGAAAAACATATCCTTGAAAATTGGAGGAAACAATTAGATACTCCATTCAAATTTACTCTCAAAGAATTGTTAGTGGCTTATTTAATGGATGTTATGTTTTTATACGGATTGAAACTTGATTATAAGTCTGAGTATATAGAAAGACCAAATAAATTTAAAAAAACACTTTCAAGTTCAGCCAGAGAGGGGCTCTTTAATAGCATTTGCGTTTTAAAAACCGGATACAGAACACCAATAGAACCTGATACTTGTGATTATCATGAAACATTTTGGGGAAAATTAACTTCTGTAGAACTTTTCGTTTTGGATTCTGATAACTGGAATAAGTAAAGGAAAATCATATGAACGTACTCTTAAATTATCAAGATGATTATCAATGTTGTAAGCCATTTTACATTGACTATTTTTTATTGGTTGGTTTAGGTGTATCAATAAACATTCGGTTGAAAATACGAGACTTCTTGTCAAATACTTATAAGTCATATAGGTTTCAAACCCTATCCATATTGACAGACCATTTAATTGAATTGAAAACCTCTTTATATTATAGTCTATTTCAAGCTTCAATAACTGCCTATAAGCAACGCCAATATATAAAAGGTTACCACCCCTCGAAAAAGCATAAAAAGCTGTCTCAGGCATTTCTGGAAGTTCAGAATAATTTGTTTGCACCCATGTTATCGAAATACTTGGGATTAACGATTTTTTCATAACCATAATTTTATAAACCTCAAATATAAAAAAAATGATTAGATCGGGTAAAACAAAAAAGAAAGAATTTGAAAAAATTGTGAATATTGATTTAGAAGTTCACGAAAAAGCTACTTCCGATGAGCAGGAACGCTACGATGCTGCATTATATACAATCAGTGCTTTATTATTTATGAATGAAAGCGGAACATGGGGAGGTGTGGAAACAGTTATAAAAGGGAATAATGGAGGTTACTGGAGAACAAATTACTGGTATGTCCTTGAAAGCAAAGTTAAGAAAACGAAAGAAGAAATAGTCAGGATAATCACAAACTTTTCACTTCAAGAATTCACAAGGCTTAGTATAAGCAAACCTGTCGTATCAGAAGATGATTTTAAGGCAGCTATTAAAAAGGAAAAACGATTCATTTGGGAGTTATATAAACTAAAAAAGCAATATGAAAAAAGAAATTGAAAATATGATTAAAAAAATTGATCTAATATTAAAAGATGAAACCGCTTCGGTTGATTGGATGAAAGGTCGTCACAGTGCATTTAGAGGTGTGCGTAAAGAATTACAAGAAATTTTAAATAAAAATTCGCCTTGTTATAAAGCGAAGCACATTCATCCCTAACAATGAAATTATTTACATACTACAAATATATAAAAATTGGCTGAACCATTTAAAAAGCAAATAAGTTGCAATGGACAATTATACATTCTTATCGAAGAACATGACAATACAGCAAATTGCAAAAATTGTGCTTTTTACAAAAATATTGAGAATATTCCCTGCCCGAAATATAATAATACAATCCCTTACGACATGAAATGCTTAGATGTTCCTGTGAACCTAAAACCAAAGACTTTCATATTTATAAGAAAACCTAAAGACAATGTCACAGCCGGAAACTAAACCAAGAACAACAGAGCTGCATGGCCACACTTACGAAATTCAGGCGTATTCGGGTCATCCATTTAACCATTGTACGGATTGTGACTATGATCAGGTAGAGAATGCCTGCCCTATTGCTCTTTGCTGGCCCACAGCAGAGAGTTTATTCATTTTAAAATTAACCAAGTTATAATCATGGGCAACCTGTTAATCATATTAGGCATAATCTGCTGGCTTATTATATACTTCATAATTCCTCCGGCAAAACATTACGATGATAACGATGATAATTACCAATTGGATTAACCATGTGTAAAGAATATAAATATAAAGAAAATAACTATTTAGCTAAAATTCAGCCATTTTTTGATATGAAAAGGTGGAGAAAGTTTCGTGGTATTGTGATGCCGGAGGCAGGAATAAGCCGGGCTTCATTCTATAATTACCACTCAGGCCTTAGCAAGGAGCCAAAGCTCGTTACCGAAAAGGTCAGAGAAATACTTTTGAACAACTTCGCTGACATATTGCTAATGGAAATATCGGCTAATCAAACTATACAAGTGTAATATGGAAATAGGACAGAGAATAAAAAAAATAGCTGAAGAAAAGAGAATATCAGCAAAGGAGGTTGGTAAAATGATAGGCCACACCAGGCAGAGTATATATGATATATACGCAGGCAAAGTATCCATCAATGTTAAGAACCTTGAAAAAATTGCCATAGCCTTAGATGAGCCTATTATAAACTTCTTCACTGAACAGCAGATACCACAAAAAAAACAGGCAATTAAAACGCCTGCTGCATTTCTTTCTAAAGCATTTGCCAATATTGAAGGTATATCCTTTGCCATAGATGCCACATATTTTAAAAATGGAAACAGCGAAGATGCTTTAAAAATAGCCGCACAAATATATCTGGCAAGTAAAATAGACAGAATTGCTTCAATTTTAGAAGTTTACCTAAAACAGGATTAATATGAACGTATTATTGAAAATATCAATTAAAAGAAGTGGTGACCCACAGTATATCATTCACAAAGTTTCAAATTATGAACGCTTGGATATAAATGGTATTAAGATGATTAGTGCAATTGGGAAGTTTCATAATCTAAAGGTGGGACATGGAAGAGATTATCAGGAAATAATGACCATATATCATTCAATGAAAAATTAACAGCAGTATATGACTGACAAGGACATAATCGAACTCAAAACCCTGTTTTATCAGCAGCAGGCAACGATAGACCGTTTGGAAAAAACAATAGGAGCAGCTGTAGAAATAATGATAAACCAAAAAAAGGAGAAACCTGTTGTAAAACCTGAAAGCGAACAATGGCTTACACCTGAAGAAGTATGCAACCTTACCAAATACGACTATGATTATATCAGAAAAATGAAAAAAGAATGGAAATTAATCTGGAGGCAGGGAGGAAAGAAATTATTATTCCGTGCAGACAAAATTTATGAATTTATGAAATCACATAATATTAACGCATTATGAAACGAGGAAAAATCGGGAAAAAACAGGGCGGGAGCAAATACCCAGGCAGACCCGGGAACACTCCCTGCCCTGCCGGTTTTTTTTCCACTAAAAAAACAAGCCTATGACCTATCATTTTTCTGATTTCACTAAAGCAAAGAAGGAAGTATTGAAGTGGTTTTATGAAATAGAGGAGAGTGTTGTTATAACCGAAAGTATTTATGGCAGAGAGAATAAGAAAGAGTATCATTTATTAAAATTATCACAGACAAGAGATGATGATTTAACCATTGTTTACCAAAAAAACTTAAGCCTTACCCACAAATTTGTTAAAATAGAGAACTGCGAAAGAGCCTCAAGGCTTCGCTTTAATAAATACGGGCAGAAGACAACAGTTGAATCTGTACCTAAGAGGGATGATAACGATAAGATCATTTTGGATTTATATCACAGACCTGTTATACGATACTATAAACTAATAGCAACATGAAAACAAGCAGATTCCCGGACATTATTTTAAAACGCCCTGAAACCATGGATTTTGAAGAATACAAGCGTATTCGCAGTGCACAAAATATAGCCATCAAAAATTACCTGAGAGGAACACTGATTCATGAGTCCAGCAGGTTAACTTACGATGACAAGGGGAAAGTAAATGGTAAAACAAATGGCAATACTAATTACGGCAAAAAGACAAGACAATCTGTCACCGGCAAAAGTGGCATAACAGATAAAAAAGAACCTCAGAAATCATTGTTAAGGGCACTACTGACAACAAAAGCATTTTGGATAATGATTGCCATCATAATATTATCAATCATTTTAATAGCATTATTATGATACTTAATAATAAGCAATGTAATGCAATGCATATGGATAGAGATTCTTTATTTGAAGAATTAAGTAAACGAAAATTTATTGCAAATCAGGAAACAAAACTTTCTGAATTTGAAAAGAATATTTACACAATAATATTCAATGAAAAACGGGCAAGAATACTTAATGCCAAATCAAAAGCAACTGATAGTAATGCTATTGAAGCTTTTAATTTCATTCTTGAGGAACATGATGATCTAATGAGCAAATTATCAGAAAAATGAATTACTTCTCAGACTGCAAGACTATTGAGCAGGCAAATGAGCTAAGGAAGGAGCTCAGCAAGAAGCTTCATCCGGACAAGGGTGGCAAGACTGAAGATTTTCAGGAAATGATGAACCAATTCCGGGAGTTTGAGAGCAATTACCTTAATGATCATTTCCATAGCAGCTCTTTCAGTGGTTTATATAAGAATATAAAAATCAAGGTGAATGAGAATGATGAAATTGAATTTGTCATTCCGGGAATAATTCGTGGACAGGTTAAATTATTGAATAATACTGATTCAGACACTTCACATCAATTTGATAGAATTTTTAATATTCTTCTTAAGACAAGCTGGGACTTAATAAAAACATTGGTAAAAGAAGGTAATGTTAAAATAACCAAGGATGACGAAATAGAATTTTTTATTCCCGAATTGATCAGGGGGCAATGTAAAATTCTAAGCTCAATAGGACCGGAAATTACTAAACTGGTTTCATATTATTTACTACTAAAAAACATTAAAAAATGAGCGAACAACTTTTCAAAGGTGAATTCAAGGTACCTCTGGTTCCAATGACAAAAAAGCAGGTTATCAGGGTAATTTTTTACGGTTCTCTTAATCCGGAGATTGAAGTAACATCAGCCGATTATAAAAAATTCAATAAAATGATAGGTCCGGTTAAGCCTAAGTTATCAAAAGCATGGCAGGATGGAAGGGGAAAGTTCATTATGACCCCGCGAGAAGTTCAGTTCATTTATGATTTTTATTACGGTGACAAAGCACAACCTACAATTACAGGCTAATGGACAATACAATTTTACCGGAGAACAGGCATAATATAGATACCCAGCTATATAATCTTCGTTCACATTTCCTGCAGGGATATAAGATAACCGGGTTTGAGGCTTATGTTAAATTCGGGATTTCTCATTTACCCAGGCGAATACTTGATTTAAAAGAACGGGGAATGATTCTTCTTTATGAACCAATTAGGGTTAAAAAGGGTAACGGTAAATGGGCTAGAGTTCATCAGTGGAGATATGAGGGCGAAAGCAAGGATGGGAAAATTGTAAAACGGCAGTTGACTAAAAATCAGAAAAGAATAATCGTGTTAGAGCTTGATGTACTTAACTTACAATCAAAAATAAGGGAATTAAGGAAGGTGATACATGACCATTTTGAACATCGGCTTGCTGACATAGAAGCTGATATGTGTTTTTTTGAATTATAGAACAATTAGTAAACTTTAAATTAAATTATTATGCCAAATTTCCTACAAATTGACAAACCTACGGCCAGAAGGCTGTATAAAAACGTTCCTGAGTGGTTTCAGGATATTCTGGAAATGACTTATGGGAAGGAAACATTTACCCATAAAATCATTGACCTGATTAAAACTCAGGAGGACGCTTTTAAAGAAAAAGGAATTAAATATGAAGATTTGATTAGTGACCATCTCAAATATCATGAAATCGCAAGGAGAATACTGGAATTAATAACAGAACTGATAAACGAAGAATGGAAGGCTGACTTCACTGACACAACCCAGAAAAAATGGTATCCGTGGTTTAAAGTTTCTTCGTCCGGTCTCGTTTTCGATAATTCGTATTGCGCTTTCGATTGTACGGCTACGGCTTGCGGTTCGCGCCTTTGCTTTGAAACCAAAGAAAAGAGCGATTATGTTGGACAAACATTTATTAAAATATTTGAAACAATGTTGTTAAAATAAATAAAATCATGAAAAAAGAAACAAAAAAAACAGAAAAAGGGTTCGATTTCAGAACCATCACATCATTTGAAGCCGCCTGTGCGGCTACTAACAAAATTCCGGATGATGTTTATCATGAAAAGGATGCACCGGATGATGTCGAAAGAAAAAAGCTAAAGGTAATTACCGAAGCTATAAATCATGGTGTGATAATGGACTATAAAAATAAGAACCAGAGAAAGTGGTTCCCGATATTTTATGTTTCTTCGTCCGGTCTCGTTTTCGATGATTCGCTTTGCGATTACGATTGTACGCATACGTATTGCGGTTCGCGCCTTTGCTTTGAAACCGAAGAGAAAAGCGACTTTGCCGGAAAAACGTTCATTAAGTCATATGAAATTATGTTAACCAAATAAATAAAATCATGGCAAAACAAACAAAAAAAACAGAAAAAGAGTTCAATTTCAGAACCATCACTTCATTTGAAGCCGCTTGTGCAAAGGAAAATATTGATCCTCTCAAATTGCCAGACGTATCCATGCTGCCAGTCGAATTTCAAAAAGCGATTATCAACGCATATAAGCTTTTTGTCATATTCAAAGCAATAAATAATGGCTGGCGTCCTGATTGGGCTAACAAGAACCAAACGAAGTATTTTCCGTGGTTTAGGGTTTCTTCGTCCGGTCTCGTTTTCGTTACTTCGGGTTACGGTTGCGGTTGTGCGAGTACGGCTTGCGGTTCGCGCCTTTGCACAGACAGTTCAGAAAAGGCGTTGTACATTGCTGAGCAATTTGGTATCAACGGGCAG
>Ga0247841_10014089_pt1 | contig 10075 bp, 8 predicted proteins | sample LaCruzMarch2015__2_FD_192410 | JGI IMG/M metagenome (GOLD analysis project Ga0247841, IMG submission 192410) | Freshwater microbial communities from meromictic Lake La Cruz, Castile-La Mancha, Spain - LaCruzMarch2015_18m | ecosystem: Environmental > Aquatic > Freshwater > Lake | place: Spain...
AAAATTGAATGTGCTCAATCGCGCTATGTTTGTGGATCTCTTGCAGAACTGCAACGCGCCCCTGGCCGCGCTCAGCGGATACGCTTTTGCAATTCAGGCGCCGCAAATTACGCCGCTGTCATCTGCGGATAAAGCTCTTTTTGAGCAAATTATCAGCAACCGCTATGAACAGTTTGAGACGGTTACAAATTTCGGACAGGCTTCAACCAAACTGCGCTTGTATCGCAGAAAATGAGTGGAAAGACAGCATCTGTAGTCATTTCCACATGAGGGAATTTGTTGAACAGCCGACCACTGACACTCCGCGTGACGTTGGTAAACATATGCTCCAACACGGAGGCCCAATCGGGTAAAGGGGAATGATTAGCTCCCCATCCCCATCCTGCAACGCCAAGGCTATCAGGCTCCGCCGGCCGTCGCGCCGCCGTAGCGGCTTTGCCCATGCGAGCACAGGACAGGCCACCAAAAGATTGATCATGCGGACTTGCGGGGCGCAGCCTGTGGCAAAGACCTGTCCGCACTTGTCCCATAAGGCGGGATCCAACGGTTCGGACGGTTTACTCCGCCGCGACAGGATACCATGAGCAACGCCGAAGGGGTCAAACAGCAACAAGACAAAAACCCGCTTGACATAATAGTTGGAATATCAGATATTCATCATATCAGACAAGGAGGATTTATGATTATGGAAATAAGCAAGATTGGGAAACGGGGAACACTGGTCATTCCCGCCGGTCTGCGGCGGCGGTTTAACGTGACGGAGGGAAGTTTGATCATGGCGGAAGAGACGCCGGCCGGCATTTTGTTGCGTCCGGCCACTGTCCTGCCGATGGAAGTCTACACTCCCGAACGCAAGGCGGAGTTTCTACTCTCAAATGCCGTGAACACCACCGACTATCTCAAGGCGCTCAAAGAGGTCAAAGCAATGGGGCTTAACCCGGCAAAAATCAAACACCGCAAGCCTGCGGGAGACTAGATCGTGACAAGAATATTTCTGGACGCCAACATTCTTTTTTCCGCCGTTTACCGTGAAAACGCCTCTCTTCTGAAACTATGGCAGATGGCAAATATTGTCTTAATCACGTCGGACTATGCCGTTCAAGAGGCCGTCGTCAATTTAGATAAAACCGAACAACGCAACCGCCTGACAAAGTTGCTTCGGGCGGTAACCGTCCAGGACTATCCTGTCAATCCGCCGACACTGCCGGCACTCATCAATCTACCAGAGAAAGATATTCCGATTTTACAGGCCGCTATAATCGGCAAGGCCGATATTCTATTGACCGGTGATATATCTCATTTCGGACGCTATTTTGGAAAAACGATTTGCGGAATCCGCATTATGCGGCCGGCTGATTTTCTACACAGACCAGCAAGCAACAGCTCAACAAGTACCACGCAAAATTCGCGGTTGCTTTTTAAATCAACCTATAAATAAGGATAAATTATGAAAGTCGGACTACTTGGTTTTCAGCAATCGGGCAAAAAATCATTTTTTGCCCTCCTGACCGGCCGCAAGCAGAAGGGACCCCTTGCACTCAAGGAGGGTGAGGCGCTTGAAGGCATTGCCCCGATCCGCGACCCAAGAGTTGACGTGCTGGCAAATATGTTCAAGCCGGAACGAACCAAATACGCCGAAAACACAATTGTCCTTTGCCCGGACATTGACCCAAAAAACGCAGGTGCGGCTCGCACATGGCTGGATAGCGCGCGGAACTGTGATCTGCTTTGCATTTTGATCCGCGCTTTTTCGGCGCCGGAAGTTTATCATCCGCTCGGGGAGGTAAATCCGGAACGGGACTGCAATGCCCTGGAATCGGAAATTGTGTTCGCCGACCTGGAAGTTATTGAAAAACGGCTGGAACGCATCGGAAAGGAAAAAAAAGCCGGGCAGAGCGCCCAGCAAATCCAGGAAGAAAAAACGCTCCTGAAAATCAAGGAAAGCATTGAAAAAGAAATGCGGCTTTTTTCCCTTTTCCCCTCCGTCCTGGACAAACAGGATTTAGACGCCGTCAAAAGCCTTTCGCTCCTTATATTAAAGCCGGTGATCTGGGCATATAACGTGGATGAAGAAAACCTCGGCCGACAGGCGAATCAAAAAGACGGCGCGGTTTTTAATATTTCCTGCCGGATTGAGGAGGAAATTATGGCGCTGGAAAATCAGGAGGAGCGGATGGCGTACCTGAAGGAACTCGGCGTTTCGTCCTCGGGCCTTGACCGCCTCAATCAGACGGCTTATGACGCGCTTGGGTTGATGTCGTTTTATACCGTGGGTGAGGATGAAGTGCGCGCATGGACAATCCGCAAGGGCACAGCGGCCCCGGAAGCCGGCGGGAAAGTTCACACCGACATTCAACGCGGTTTTATCCGCGTTGAAATTATTAAATACGATGACTTAACGGCCGCCGGAAGCGAATCCGCCGCAAAATCCCAGGGCAAAATGCAGTTGAAAGGGCGCGACTACGTGCTGGAAGACGGCAACATCTGCCATTTCCGATTCAACGTCTAGTTGTTAGAGGCATTTCTCTCAGAGTTCACAGCGAGTTTATCACGCCAAAGGCGTGACCTTGAGAGCGGGTGAGAAAGAATTATTTCCCGCTTTTCTCGTCAACCGGTTCTTTTGAAGATTTTTCCTTGCCGGCGCCTTTATCATCTTTTTCATTTACCGGCATCATTGGGAAGCCGCTTTCGGGCCGCGGCACAGGTTTTAGCGCTTCACCTTCTTTTGTATATTCAATTTTAGCCTCGGATTTAAGTTTACTTATCAAGCTTTCCATTTTTTCCTGCACTTTCCGGCTTTTTAAACGGAAGGCAATTTGCCCCTTGACGTCATCAAGCGCCATTGTCCGCGGCGCATTATGGCCGACAGTCTGAATAATATGAAAGCCAAATTCAGTCTCAACAACCCCGCTGATCTCGTTGGTCTTCAATGAAAACGCGGCCTGTTCAAAAGCAGGCACCATATTGCCGCGCGGGAACTCGCCCAGGCTGCCGCCCTTGGCCTTGCTCGGACAATCCGAATTTTCTTCGGCCAACTTGGCAAAGTCGCCGCCCTTATCAAGTTGCTTGCGCAGGTCCTCCGCCTTTTTCTTCTTGGCGTCTTTTTTGGCGGCATCATCGGCGGCATCAACCGCAATGAGGATATGCCTGGCGTTTATGGTTTCGGGTATCTCGTAATTTGCCTTGTTTTCATCGTAGTAAGCCTTGATTTCCTGGTCGGTCGGCGGAGTAATTTTCAACAGCTTCTCAATCTTAACCTGCTCGCTGACGTCCCGCTCAAAGGTTTCCTTGGTGATTCCATTTTGTTTCAGAAAATCATCAAGAGTAATCTTTTTCGGCAGACTTGTCTGAAACGTTTCAACTTCCTTTGCCGTTTCTTCCGGGGTGACAACAATCTTTTCGCGTTCGCACTCACGGGCAATCAGCTTCCGGACAATGAGTCCCTCCAGAATCTGCGGTTTGATATTCTTAAGCATGGCGTCAAACTGCTGCGGGGCGCCGCCGCGGTTTTTCATCATCTGCCGGATCTGGCTTATTTCAGAATCCAAATCGGCTTGGGTAACGGTCTTATCGTCAACTTTCACCAGAACGGCATCGGCCGAAACGGGCACGGCGGCGCTCGCCGCGGCGGAGCCTGAGTCCGGCATTTTCGCCGGCGCTGGCTGATTAGTCTCTGCCACCAATACAGGTTTTGACGAATCGCTCTCTTTCGCTTTCGGCGCTCTCTTGGCAAATACCGGCATAATGCAAAACGCCATGAATATCAAAGCGCAACTTACAATTCTTTTGCTCATCTTCATTTATTGTCTCCTATGTTCCTTTTTTCCCTAAATGTTCCTTGCCAAACAACAATTGGGTAAGAATGGACTTGCAAGCACTGTTTGTCAATTACAATTATGAAAAAAAATATAAAGGGGCAGTTATTAGAGGGGATTAGCCCGGATATTTCATGCGTTTCACGTGAAATATCCGCCCTTCGGGCTTCGACGCGTCCGCCGCGGCGGACTTGCTCAGGATTATCCTTTCGGCGCGTCGAAGGGTTAATCTTGAGCAAGGCGTATTTTACGCCGCGCCGAAACTTTGGCTACAACAAGCTGTAGCCAAAGCACATATTTCACAAGCGGTAATCCGCTCATGAAATATGTGGGTTAGCCTGTCTTCGTAGGGGCCGCGCTTGCGCACGTGCCTGCAACGCTTCACATGCCCGCTATGCTACGTATAGAGTTGCAGGCGGGCGAACGACGCTTTCTATTGTCCCAAGACTTGAATATAAGTGCGGTCGGGATTGAAGTAAATATTCGTTTCGTTGATGGCATAGCCCACAATCCTGACAATGTTATTTGTTCCTGTCGGCATGGATGTGGCAAGCGCTCCGTTATTCGTGCCCATATAAATGATTGATCCGGCGGCAAATCCCCAGGCATTGGTGCACTGTCCGTTCAGGAGCAGTCCGTTATTCGCGATACTGCCCCCAATCGCAAGCCCCAGCAAGCCGCTGGCCGTCGAGCTGTTAGTTGCATTGGCTATATACCAGATTTTGTCTGATGCATAATAATAAAGATTTGAAAACGAGATTGAGCCGCCCCCCTCTCTCATCACAACGGCATTATCCCATCTGGTGGTGTTGGCGTTCAGACCACCAACGGCCGCATTCAACGCGTTCGTGGCGGCATATAAATTGTTCGTGGCTACCGCCAGATCAGTGTTCACGCGCCTGTTCAACGCGTTCGTGGCATCGTTCAACACGTTTGTGGCATACACCAAATCAACGTTCACGCGCACATTCAACGCGTTCGTGGCGGTGTACAAATTGTTCGTGGCTACCGCCAAATCAGTGTTCACGCGCGTGTTCAACGTGTTCGTGGCATCATATAAATTGTTCGTGGCTACCGCCAGATCAGTGTTTACGCGCGTGTTCAACGTGTTCGTGGCGGTGTTCAACAAGTTTGTGGCTATCTGCAAGTTGGCCACATCGGCGGTGGAACCCACCTGATTCCAGTTTGTGATTGCCGTGCCGCCCATGTCAATGACTCCGGTGGTCTGGATTCTTATATTCCTCACCACGTTGGTGCCCAAGCCGTCGTCAACCGCAAAAATGATAGTGGGCAAAGCAATCATGATTGCGCCCAGGATCGCAACGGCAAGTTTCTTATGGAATGTATGTTTCATATCAATATTTTCCTTTTCGAATTCGTTTGTTTATTTTATTAAATATCTATTAATCCGGTAATAGTGGTTTATTATCCGCCCGTTGAATCTCAACCCAGGTTGAACCGTCATAAATCAATTGAATGGTGTCGTTTGTGCTCATGGAAAATGAAACACCGCCGGCCAGGGTTACGCCAAGTCCATTAGTCAACCTGATCAAGTCATTGGTGGCCTGGATAATGAGCATCTGGCCGGAAACGCCTGGAGCGATTTGCAAAGCGCAATTGTTAAAATCCTTGAGGACTCCATCGGAAGTGCCGATTTTTGCGAACGTCTGCGCGACCTGAACCGTGGTGTCATTATCAGCTATTGTCTGCCCGCCCGGCCGCCAGGTCCCACTGCCGGAAACGATCAGATTATTGCTTATAATCAGCTCGCCGGTCATGGTATCGCCGGTTATATGAACAACACCTGTCAGGGAAGAAGAAGAAATATTGGTGAGCCCGGCGCCATTGCCATAGAAACCAAATGTATTAGTCAAGGGGGCGGTCATAATATCGCCGTTCCGAAGCACGCGGGCGTTAATTCCACCCGCCGCATTGTTCCACATGTCGTTGGTTGCCCCGCTGACGTCCGACTGCAGGGCGCGTAAATTGACCGCCGTCCAGAGATCATTCGTGGCAAGGTTATAGGTGACGGCAAGGACGCGGGCGTTAATTCCGCTAGCCGCGTTGTTCCACATGTCGTTGGTTGCCCCGCTGACATCCGATTGCATGGCGCGCAGGCCGATCGCATTCCAGAGATCATTCGTTGCCGGCGCAAAAACCACCCTGACCCAGTTGGTATGCAGGGGGTCGGACTCGGTAATAACATGGGAGAAAGCCTGCCAGGAGGCAGCGCCGCTTGAGTCGGAAACCAGCAGGTAACCGGAAGAGGCGCCTGTCGGCATTTTAATGCCCGTTGCCTGGACCGTGCCGCTGACATCAAGCTTTACAGCCGGATTGGTTGTGCCGACGCCAACATAGCCGCTCGTCTGATTTTCAAAGATATTTGAACCCATAACCGTCCGGGCAACGAGCGAATAGGCCGAGGCCGTTATCTGCTGGCGGGGAGACATCGTTTCAGCGTTGATTCCCAGCTCAAGATAAACGTTGTTCTGCGCAAAGACCGAAGCCGGAATGGCGGTCTGCGATCCAAGCACAACCGAATAAACGCCGTCCTGAACGACAACACCCGCCTGGGTTTCCGACCAGAGCAGATTGCCGGCGGTGGCGGCATCATAAATCTTGAACGAAAGATCAACCGTATCGTTCACGCGCCGGCCGTAGGAGTCAAGCAGGCGCGCCTGGTAATTGATCTGGCCGGTATCGGCCGCGATAAGAGGCAGAACAATGGCCAGCCCCAATGATGCCATAATGATTTTATAAACATTAAGTAATATTATTTTTTTCATTTTCTTCTCTCCCGCGAATTTAATATTATTATCTGATTTTTCGTATTTCGCAAAGTGTATCTCTGTCATTCCCGCGAAAGCGGGAATCCAGAAATTAAATTTATTCCAATCCCAGATTCCCGATCAAGTCGGGAATGACAATCTTCTTGCTTCCGCCTTCGCCTTAACGCGGCTACGGTGGACAAGTTGTTCCTTCGGTAAAAAAATCTTTACCTTGGCCGGTCGCCACGGGCGGAAATTGTCTGCGGTCCGTCCGTTGACTCATTAAGATACCAGATTGAGTTTTTAAGATCACGATAAAAGACGGAAGCATCCGCACGCCCATCGCCGTCATAATCGCCGGCAAGCGGCTGATAACCGGAACCGCCGCCCCATTTAAGCCCCCAGATAATGGGCTCAAGTTTGTAATTCATGACATACCACAATCCGTTCTCCCGCCCATAAGCCGCCACGTCCGCGCAGCCATCACCGTCATAATCATCCGCAAGCAACGTAAAACCATTCCCACCATAACCGGCCGAGACCGGCAAATATCCGCTACCGGACATGCAAATACCCAAACCGGCAGAGGGTTCATTGTAAATCACCGGATCGGCCTTGTCGTCCTCATCAAAGTCGCCTGCCAGCGCCGCGTAACCCGGCCCGCCAAATTCGCCTGAAATTGTCGCATATCCCTCCGTTGATTGCATCGCCGTCCAAGTTCCGGACGCCTGGTTATAAATAGCGGGATCGGCTTTCTGGTCACCGTCAAAATCGGCCGGAATCGGAATATCCCCGGGACCGCCGAAAACGACGGAAGCCGCTGCGTATCCCTGCGAAGAAAGCAGCACAATCCATGTGCCGGAGCTTTCCTGATAAACTGCAAAATCGGTCAGATGATCGCCGTCGTAATCCTCGGGAACGGCCGTGGCATTTTCCAGGCCGAACGCCAGCCTTGAAACAGCCTGGGTCGTCGAAGAATAAATAACATACCAAACCTGGGAAGGGTGATAATACCAGCAATCTGATTTACCGTCGCCGTCAAAATCATTTTTTACGCGCTGAACGCGGCGGTCATAGGGGAATATAAATCCGCCGTAACTGATGCCTTCAGCGTCTGCAACCGAGGAAAACGGGCAGGAAGCCCCGGAAGAACTGAACACCGAATACGAGGCGCTGTGTCCCCAACTGCCAACAGTGTTGACAGCGTGCCATTGCCAGTCCGACGCCGTGGCGGCAAAGGTCAATAGAAAACAAGACAGGCCTGCCCCCGCCAGTAAAATTTTATATTTTTGCATAAAACACTTGAGTTAATTGCAAAAGTCTTCTATTTATAAATCATTTAAAACTTATAGAAACACCTCAAATAAGTCAACTATTTTTTTATTTTTTTTATTGACTCCATTATGAATTATGATTAACCTTTTTTCATTTCAAATTTGAATATGTATGACAGTGTCCTTGGTTCATAATTATAACTTTCAGGTTTAAGCATTGAAAAAATATATTGCCTTAGTTTTTGCCGGTCTCATATTCTGTCCTGTCCTCCAGATTTTCGGACAAGCACCGACGGATAACGCCGTCCAATCCAGCGCTTCTGTTTCGGCCAATACTGGCATTGACTCAAAGAAAGCCAAGGCCGAAGCTGATAAAAAGGCAAAGAAAGAAGCGGAAACCAAGGCCGCGCTGGAACTCAAGGCAAAGAAGGACGCTGAAAAGAAGGCGGCCAACGATGCCAGGTTGAAAGCCGACGCGGACCAGAAAGCCAGGGAAGCCGCTGAAAAAGAGGCTTCTACCCTGGCAAAAGCAAAAATCGCGGCTGAAAAGAAGACAAAGGAAGCAGCCGAGAAAGAAGCAAAACTCAAAGCTCAAGCCGAACTGAAAGCCAAGAATGCGGTCGAGAAAGAAGCGAAATTGAAGGCTGAGACAGATCAAAAGGCTAAAGAGGCCGCCGAAAAGGAAGCGAACTTAAAAGTCAAGGCTGAGCAAAAGGCCAAGGCCGAAGCGGATAAAAAGGCAAAGAAAGAAGCGGAAACCAAGGCTGCGCTGGAACTCAAGGCAAAGAAGGATGCTGAAAAGAAAGCGGCCAGTGATATCAGGTTAAAAGCCGACGCGGACCAGAAAGCCAGGGAAGCCGCTGAAAAAGAGGCTTCTACCCTTGCAAAAGCAAAAGCTGACGCCGATAAGAATGCAAAGAAAGAAGCCGATGCCAAGGCCGCGCTGGAACTCAAGGCAAAGAAGGACGCTGAAAAGAAAGCGGCCGCGGTTGTAAAGGCCAAAGCCGAAGCGGAAGAAAAATCAGCCGCGGCGGACGAACTGAAAGCCAAGGAAGAAATTAGCGCAAAAGAAGCAATCGCCTCATCCGCCGGTTCAGAAGCCAAACGGAAAAAAGCGGAAGCGGATAAGACGATTACCGCCGCGAAAAAAATAGCTTCGGATAAAAAAGCCTCCGTTGAGGTAAAAACCAAAGCCCAGGAGGAAGCTTCCGCAAAAGAAATTCAGGCGAAAGATGCCGCGGTCATTGCCCTTGCAAGGGAAAACGAGGCCAAAAAAGCGCGGGATGATTTTGAAATCAGCCGCCAGGGGCGAATCAAGGCCCGAGAACAGGCCACGGCCGATGCAAAAGCGAAAAAAGAAGCGGACCAAAAAGCCAGGGAAGCCGCTGAAAAAGAGGCTTCTACCCTGGTAAAAGCCAAAGCTGACGCCGATAAGAATGCGAAGAAAGAAGCTGACGCCAAGGCCGCGCTGGAACTCAAGGCAAAGAAGGACGCTGAAAAGAAAGCGGCCAACGATGCCAGGTTAAAAGCCGACGCGGACCAAAAAGCCAGGGAAGCCGCTGAAAAAGAGGCTTCTACCCTGGCAAAAGCAAAAATCGCGGCTGAACAGAAGGCAAAGGAAGCGACCGAGAAAGAAGCTCTGCTGAAGGCTGAGGCCGAGCAGAAAGCCAAGGAGACCGCCGAGAAGGAAGCGGCCGCGGTTGCAAAGGCCAAAGCCGAAGCGGAAGAAAAATCAGCCGCGGCGGACGAACTGAAAGCCAAGGAGGAAATTAACGCAAAAGAAGCAATCGCCTCATCCGCCGGTTCAGAAGCCAAACGGAAAAAAGCGGAAGCGGATAAGGCTGCGGAAGTCGCGAAAAAGAAAGCTTCGGACGAGAACTCTTTTATTGAGGCGAAACGCAAAGCCCAGGAGGAAGCTTCCGCAAAAGAAATTCAGGCCAAGGATGCCGCGGTCATTGCCCTTGCAAGGGAAAACGAGGCCAAAAAAGCGCGGGATGATTTTGAAATCAGTCATCAGGAACGAATTAAGGCCGGAGCGGACGAAAAGACAGAACTGGCCGGCGAACTGAAAGCCAAAAAAGAGATAAAAGCCAAGGAAAAGATTGCATCCGCTGCCCAGTTAACGGCCAAACAGAAAGCGGCGGAGGCGGATAAGGCCGCAATAGCCGCAAAGAAGGCGGCTTTGGACGAGAACTCTTTTATTGAGGCGAAACGCAAA
>Ga0247841_10014091_pt1 | contig 10073 bp, 19 predicted proteins | sample LaCruzMarch2015__2_FD_192410 | JGI IMG/M metagenome (GOLD analysis project Ga0247841, IMG submission 192410) | Freshwater microbial communities from meromictic Lake La Cruz, Castile-La Mancha, Spain - LaCruzMarch2015_18m | ecosystem: Environmental > Aquatic > Freshwater > Lake | place: Spain...
CTTCCGTATTTGTTTAACGCATTGACAATGTACCTCAATACCATTTCGAAAATATACGCCGTCCGGATAATGTATTATTGTTTTACAAACCGGACAAATATTAAAATTTATGCCGTCCTTCGTCTGTATTGATTGCTGTTTTGTTTTCATGTTATTAATTCCTTCCGGAATAAATAAATCTTAAAACCGTTTTACATGCGTCAATAATTCGTTCGTGTCCTTCGTACCTCGTATTATCAATAACAAATTTTAAATCGAAGGCGTTACTATAACATATTCCGTTTTGCTTTACTATTTTTTTTGCGGTTCGAATATTCATTTTTGTTTCTCCTGTTTTGCTTTACATATATAGTATATCACGTATTTTTTATTTGTCAATAGCCAAAAAACTAACTGTTTTCTCCTTAACATAATCCATTTTTGTCGTCGGAGAAATTTTATTTTGCTTCCGCCATATAACAAAATGATTTCCGTAAAATACCGGAAGTTCGTCAATTCTGCCTTCGAAAATTCCGCCTTGTCCAAACTTACTGCGAATATTTAAAATATTTTTATCAATGTTTATGCCGGATATAATCGCAAAGTGTTCAATCGTGCGTTCGTTCGGTATTCGCAATCCTCTTGTTTCCGGTTCAATTCTATGAAATGTAACCATATCCCCTGCCCTTGCGTCGGCAATATGTACCGGAATATAATTATATAAGGTACATTCAAACGCCGTTTCCAAGTCGAGTATGTCCGGATTGTTTAATGCGTAATTAAAACAAACTGAAAAATACTCCGGTATTCGGCTTTTAATTCTATTTAAATTATAATTATTAATTATGTCCGTATTGTCCATGCGGTCAATATCGTGCGGAAGTTTCAACGCAATTTTGTATTGAAATTTTTTCTGTTTCAATAATTTTTTTAAATTTAACATGGTATCCGCCTTATTGTTTACTAAAAAATGTTTTTATTGCTTCCTTAATTCCAAAAATATGATATATCATACCTGCAAAACAAAATCGTGATATAATACGTTCCCATATAGTATACTTTTGTTTTGTCATTGTATTAAATCTCCTGTATATAGCCGAGCCGTACCCAATTATACGCAAAATTTTCTGCTTCGTTTTCGTCAAAAATTTTATGTTTTATTTCCTGTATAGCATGTCCGAGTTCATGCAATATCGTTGATAATATGATTTCATATAGTCCGATATTCGGATATTCAAAATCGCTTTTTTTAATTTGTGTCATATTTAATTTTATAATCGGTATATCGAAGCAACTGCCATTTTCATAATATCCCAAATAATCCGTACGCCTATATATAGGAATAACTTTATATTGCTTTATTCCGGACGCTTTAATTTTCGGCAATATAGACGTATTGACTTCGTGTATTGCCATTTCAATTATTTTATTCATGGTATTTTATCCTTTCATATGCAATAAGCAAAATATTTTTATTGCTTCCGCTATGCGGTACGGTAACAAAATAAAATGCCTTATACGTTCGCCGTCCAAAAGTTCTATTATTCGATATATAAACGTGTACATGGTACGCCTCTTTTGCTTCCTGCCGGACGTTCCGGCTTCGGTATATTTTGTCCTTTCATATATAGCATATAGACGATAATTTATTTGTTAAATTCAAAAGTTAGATTTTTTTTTATCTGTTAAAAAATTCAAAAGTTAGATTTTTTTTTTATCTGTTAAAATAAATTATTTTTTAAAATCCGCTTTTTTCGTCGCCTGTACTTCGTCCGGCTTCCGGCTTCTTTCCGGTACTTCGTCCGGCGTTCGTGCTGAAAGTTCGCCATGCCGGAGTATGTCCGGCTTCGAGTTCGTCCGTCCTGCGTCAATTTAACGGTACTTTTTATCACTCTTAACGCCTTTTAATGCCGGATTGATAAAAATCCGAGAATTATCAAAACATTAAAAAGAATTACGCCGGATAAAATCAAAAATCCGAGTTTATGCGGCCGCATGGTATCCTTCTTTTTGTTTAAATTTTTCGCAACCGTATTTTTCCGTTGTATAATTGCCGTCCGTACACGTTCCAATCCGATTGACAACCGCCGGAAGCATTGAAAATTCTGTCTTTACTTCCTGCGTTTTTCCGCAATCCGTCCAACGTTTGCAATTTTTGCATGATTTCGCCAAGTCAAAAGCATAAACATTTTTATTTTTCATGGTCGTATGCCTCTTTTATTATCCTGTCCGGCGTTCGGCTTATAATGCCTTTAATACTTCGCCGGACGTTGAAATGTAACCTTGCCGGATTAAACTTTCCGCCATGCGTCCGTAACTTCCTTGTAACGTCCAAGCCATGCCGTTTTTTACAAGTCCGGCAAAAAGTTCGAGCGTCGCTTCCGCTTCCAATTCTCCGCTTTCATAATCAATTATCATGTCAACCAAATTCAATTTTGATTTTTTCATGATTTTACCTTCCTTTCGTTTTTTTTTATCCGTTAAAATGATATTCCCTTGTTTTTTCTGATATTTTCCCGATTTCAATTGTTTTTAAAAATTTTAACGTTCCTTCATAATTTTCATAAACTTCGCAAATTCCGCCGTTTATTTTTTCCACGCCGAAGCCGTTGTCGTTTAAATTTTCTTTTAACGTTTTAAAATCAATTTTTTTAACGTCAAAAGATTTCATTTCAATACAAGCGTTTCCGCCTCCCCATAATGTTAAATCCGCCGTACCTTTAACGGTAAAACCGATTTTTTTCAATGTCAATGTTTTCATTTTTTCCGTTCCTTTCGTTTCCGGTTCGTGCTTCGTTTATGCCATGCCGGAGTATGTCCGGCTTCGAGTTCGCCTCTTATATCGCAACGTCAAGCGATTTTTTCGGATTATAATTCCATGCCGTCCGAAAATTCGATTGTTTTGTCGCCGTCCTGCAAAAACCATTCAAAACGGCGTTGATATATACAATAATTTGTCGTATTGTACATATTGATATAAGCATTTAAACGCTCTTTTGTCGTATGCGTCCGCCAACCGCCGGAATTCAAAATAATTTTTCCGTCCGGCTTCCATGTTATAATATCCGTTGCATGAAGCCGAAGCGTCCGCCGTCCGTCCACGTATTCCGTCAATCGTGTATTATTCCGGACGAGTTTCGATTTCAAAATTCCGAGTTCCTTATATAATGCTTTCCGGCTTCCGGCAATTTTTTCGTATTCGGTAACGTATACCTGAAATTGTCCTTGTCCGGTTATAGCGTAATATTTGCCGGATTTTACTTTCGCCAAAAATTGCGAAGCGGTCAATGCAGGTTCATTTTCCGAGCCGAAGCCGGAATTGTCCACAAAATAAACGTCTGTAACCTTGTACCCAACCGGAGTATTATTTTCTCCGATTATTTTACCGCATTTAAAAACATTTTCGTCGCCGTCCTTCACCGCCTTATATAATGCTTTCATGGTATCCGCCTTTCGTTACTTTCGGCAATTTCAACGGTTAACTGCCAACCGATATTTTTTCGTTGATATAGTTTACCGCTTCCGTTAACGTCTTAACATTTTTTTGTCTTATATGCGGAATTCTGCCATTGAAATTTTCGAGCGTTCCGCATAAGTCAAGCGAAAAATAAACCGTCCGGCTATTTTCAAAAATTCCGTTCGTCCACGTGTCCGGCTTGTCAAGGGATATTTTTATCATTATCGAAGCATTATCACGTCCGCCGAGCGTTGATATATAGGCGTTAACGTATCCGGCTTTTATCCCTTGCCGGACGGCTTCAATTCCGGCTTCCATTATTTCGCATGTTAAAATTTTCGTTTTCATTTTTTCCGTTCCTTTCGTTGTCCTTCCGCCTTCCTATATATAAGCATACACGATATTTTTATTTTGTCAATAGACAAAATCAAACTTTTGTTTCCTTAACATATAGATTTTTTTCGCTTGCATAAATTCGTTTACCGTCCGGCAATAATATTTTAAATCCTTGTCCGGCGTTATATGCCAAAATAACCTTGCCGGATAAAATTTTAACTTCTCTTTTTTGTCCGCATATATCATATATAACAAAATCGCCTTTTTTGTACATGATTATATTCCTTTTTGTATATATAAATTTTTGTCAAGGGTAACGTGCAAATCGTCCGCCGTATTCGTATATATTGTTATTATATTTTTAACGTCTGATAATATTAAAATTATGTCAATACCTGCCGTATATTTTACCCTGTAACATGCTTTTTTTATGCTTCCGGCTTCGTCCTTGTAATATTCGAAAACGTCCTCATGCCGGAGTTTAACGCCTTTAATAAAAAGTAAAATTTCCGTCAATCCTATATACCGGAGTTTTAAATTATCCGTACAATGTCCGGTATACGTCCATTTTAACGTATTTAAAACGTCCGTCAATCCGGCAATTTTTGCTTTGTCCGCTTCCGGTATGTATACGTCTTTATGGTAACGGTTCATTTTTTGCCTCGCCATGCGATTTTATTCATATCCTCAAAACGCCGGAAGCTTGACTTGTACGGCTCTTTTTTAAATATCCGGCTCAATACCTGCAATAATAAATTTTTCATGGTCTATGCCTCAATTTCGGCAATTTTAAAGCAATAATGCGTAAACTTTTCTCGTACCGGAAAAACATTCACGCCGTCTTTTTTTGCTTTTTCTATTCGGTTCAATATCATATTATAACATTTTTCTTTTTCATTTTTCAAAACTTTTTTAATTTGCCAAAACGGTACTTTAACGCCTCGATTCTTTAATTCCGTCCATTGACTTAAAATAAAAAACCGAGTTCCAAAATAATCTTTTTTTGAAAATTTCCGGTATGCAATATCAAAAAGTTTTTTATCCATTTTATTTTCTCCTTTTTGTGTTAAAAAACTACCACGCCGGACGGCTTCGGCGTACCCTTTAAAGCGTAAAATTCCGCCGTCAATTCGTCGTATTCGCCTTTTACGTGGTAATATGCCACTTCGGATGTTATAACCTGCAAAAGTCCATGCAAGTATATAATTCGGTCGATTTCATGTATAGCTAAAAATTTTGTTTTATTTAACATTTTTGAAAATCCTCTTTTTTGTCTGGTTTTATTGCATAAAATAAATTGATAATATTTCGTCCGCCTATTGTATAAAGTACGCCGGAATAATCTTTTTTAATTGCGTTTACGGCTTCATATAGAGAATTAAATCGCCTTAAATATCCGGCTTTGTCTTCCGTTATATTATAAAGCTTTTTTGCCTGTATCCGGCATGTATACAAATAACGGCTTCCATATAGTAACGCTTCCGGCTTCGGTGTATCATAGAAAAATAATCGCTTTACATTGCAAGCGTTAACATCATTTTGTGTAAAATAATTATTGCCGAAATTGTCCGGCGTTAATTTTTCATTACGTTTTAATGATATATTGCTATAATGATATAATAGAATATTTTTATTTTTCATTTTCTTATGTCCTCTTTTATCCATGCAAAAATATAAAAATCTCTGTTAGTTCGTTTTTCTATTGTATAATTGATAATACCGTCTTTTTGATATTCTTTAATAGTCTTTTTTAATGCTGTTTTTGTATCGCAATAAGTATATTTATACTGCCAAAATTCGTATACTTCTTTTTTATTTTTGTTATAATAACATATCGCCCTTAATTTATTACCTGTTAAATTATTGATAACTTCGAAAAATATTGCTTCTTGTTTATATTTTAATTTATAATCCGATAATATTTTATCTGTTATTTTTGGAATTGTTTTATATCTTAAAAAATCTTTACATAATACACCGCTTGAAGATAGCCAATATCCTCTAATAATAGGCGGACGCTGTTTTCTATCGCCTATATACTTTTTTTCCGGAATAAATATTTTATACATCGTTAAACCCTCTTATGTCCTTTTTACTTGCAGATGTTCGCTAAAATCTCATTACGTTGATTATAATTTTCTATCGTCTTTTTTCCGCTTTTAAATAAATTACTGCCGATAAAAGACACAATCAAAAGCCCGATTATAAATGCTATTAGATAATTTTTCATTTTTGAAAATCCCCTCTTTTGTCCTTGTCCTATCTTCTATAATAAGTATACCACAAAATCGCCAAGCGTCAAGGGTAAAAATCTTGATTTTGTTTTCCTAACATCAACGCCGGAATACATGCGGACGTATTGCCGGACGTGTACCGGATAAAAGACGGAAGCATGCCGGACGCACGCAATCGTTAAGAGTACACAAAAGGCAGGTATCCGGTACGCCGTACATGTATACGTTAAACGTTAAGAGAAGGACAAAAGCCAGATTTCATGCATTAAACGCATTTAATTATAAAATCAATTATACGCCGAAATTATGCTATAATACAAAAAACGCATACAATGCCGGAATAACGCCATGCATTAATAATACAATGCTATTATAACATAATAACGCCGTACCGCTATACCGTACGCAATACATGCCGGAAGGAATAAAAGAAGGATACAAAATACCATGCTATAAAATAAACGTATACGGCAAGGAATAAAACAAGCGGACGGAAGGACGGCAACGCCGGACGTTATAATACAATAATAAAATCGTGTATATGCAATAATTACGTTATAATAAAGCAATCCGGACGGCTTTTTTGATTGACGCATAGGCACGCATTTATTATACATAAATCATTTTAATTTATGTATAATCAATCCGAAGCATTAAAGACGTAAACCGTTACAATGTAAAGAGTTACGCCGGAAGCATGCCGGAGGGTTAAGATTAGCAAAAAGTTAGATTTTGCGTTTCATAGATACGACCATCTTCTTCTAACACTTTGTCCTGATTATACTTATATCATATTTACGACCCCGAAATCTCGCTTTTGCAAAATCGTGCAAAAGTTGACAAAATCCTGCAAATCCTTACAAAAACCGTACATATATGCTCAAAATCTTACATTCGCCCCCCCCCCCGACGTTCTTTTAGGGTCTGTTTTAGCTCTTTAGATGGGTATCTATTGGCTTATGGGGGTTTTGTTTAGCAGGGTCATCCTACGCATATCTGGACGTATCGTAGAATACATATCAGACATAGTGATAACATTATCTGGTAGGGTGATAGCTTCCCGGCGACTCCCGGCAGGACTCCTGACTATCGTTTTAGCACCATATAGACCTAAAAGTGAAATGGGTATCTGCGGAGATTAAGGGTCATATTCTACGCACCGAATATAGTACCGGATACGGTATTCTACTATAAATTAATAATTTATGTATAAACTGTGATTGTTCTTCGCTTATAAGCAAAATAGCAGGTTATACGGTCTTTTTAGTATAAGCTCCTTCAGGAGCGATATAAGCCGAGTGAGCTTTAGCTCGCTCGCTTGAGAGCGTTAGCTCGAAAGTAAAAGACGGCTTTACGAGAGCGTTTAGCTCTCGCTCTCTTTTACGTAGTAAAAGAGAGTAAATCAATATAGATACTATAATGTTTTAACTCAATATAGTATCATATTGATTAATGTATATAAGAATGTTACGTATCATGGGGGTCAGAACTGGCTTTTTGTAACAGGGCATGGGTCTGATGACCCTGCCTCCTTTATACGTAAATGTATAGATATATGTATAATCTTCATATCCGGCGTGGCGGTTGATAATTTATGTATATTATAGGAGCGAGGACTATAAAACCCGGAAAAGCCGGGAAACCGGAAAGGAGCAGTTTCCTTCAGACCAAACAAGACCGAGCATATAAGAGTCGGCGAAAATGTTAAGAGTGTACAAAAGCTTGACTTGCGTCTGATTATGTGCTATACTTATATCATGAAGGTGAGAAGAATTTAGAGTGGATAAACACACACGTATAAAACGAGAGCAGGTAGAGCCACTTCGGTCAAGCGATTTGGACGCTACGAACACGCCTACTCCCGGTCAGGTGCTTGCGAAATCTTCAGATGACAGATTCATTTGGATAAATAATTTATTGGATATAGTTTCAATTTACGTAGAAAAATTGAACATAGTAGATGCGGATGTTACTGTTATAAGCGATAGTGAAAGTAATGGAACAGTTAAAAGACTTTCTTGGCAGACGATTAAAACTATTCTTAAAAATTATTTTAATGGTATATATACATCTCCAAATAGTCTTAAAACAATGTATCAAGAATCTATAGAAGAAAACAATACCTCGTCGGCAAAGTATATAAATAAATTAACACTTCATATAATACCTATGCCGGGAGAGTATGTTTTTGAATGGAATTTTCAGATAGCAAGTACTCCTCTATTATGTAACTCTAAATATAAAGTATATGCAGATGGTGAAATTTATTCAGAAGCAGAATTAAATTCTAATCTTATATTCGGTAGTAGGTCTTGGCAGGATATAGTAGGGTTTAAAAAACTTACACTTACTACAACACCGATAAAGTTCTATATCGATTTTTGTAAATCTGGTACAGGTAAAGCATATATTAAGAACGCAAAATTACTTTTAAGAAGAATCGTTATTTAAGAAGGGAATGTATATGAGAATTTTAGGAAGAGGCGGATTGTTATATAACACATTATCTATCGTTATTTATTTGGCGATGCCGTTGGTTATTATCGTTATGATTCCGGTCATGTGGATATACGAGAAGATTACCGGAAAGGAATTTTAATATGAAAAGAGTATATGGTTGGAAACGAGATTTACCGGATACCAGAGATTTTCTATATTCGGCAATCCAACCGAAAATTAAACTTCCGAAGAAAGTAGACCTCCGAACTATATGCTCGATGGTTGAAAACCAAGAAGAGATTGGGTCATGTACCGCAAACGCCATAGTGGGCGGTCTTGAATATCTTGAAGTTAAGAACCGAACTAACTTCTACGACATCAGCAGACTATTTATTTATTACAACGAGAGAGTTTTGGAAGGGTCTGTAGATGAGGATGCCGGAGCGTTAATCAGAGATGGTATCAAGACTCTGGTGAAATGGGGATATTGTTCTGAAAAACTTTGTCCGTACGTTACCAGCGACTTTACAAAGAAGCCATCAAGGAAAGCATACAACGAAGCAAAGAGACATAAAATAACTTCTTATCATGCTATAAGAAATTTAAGAGAGATGTTAAAATGTTTGGCGGAAGGTTATCCGGTTATCTTTGGATTTACAGTATACGATAGTTTTCAATCCGAAGAAGTAACAAAAACCGGAATATCACAGATGCCTACACCGAATGATTCTGTCGTCGGAGGACATGCGGTTCTGGCAGTAGGATATGACCAGACTACAAAAAGAATTCTTGTAAGAAATAGTTGGGGAGAACGTTGGGGAGATAAAGGATATTTTACAATGCCCTATGAATATATAGAACGTTTATCAGATGATTTTTGGACGATTAGAAAAAAATAGAGGAATAATATATGCGTAAAGACGGCAGGGATAAATTTTTCCGCCAGTTAGATTTAGATAAAGAGCAAATGAAAGTTGTAAGAGCGTTCATTGATATAAAAGGAGAAATGCTCAAAGAAAGAAACGACGATTATAGTAACGGAAAAATACACACCAAATAGTTTTAAGGGAGCGTACAGGCGTACCTACGACCATCACTGCGTAGCAGGGGTGGTACGATAGATTAAAGGGCGAAAATCCCTACCCCTACCAGCGAGTTAGAGAAGTGGCTTCTTGGAAGGTTCATACCCTTCAGACATCGGTTCAATTCCGATACTCGCAACCATACGCTTTCGACCAATAGGTAGGTCAAGAGACTTTGAATCTCTCAATCTTGGTTCGAGTCCAAGAGGCGTAGCCAGCGAGACCGGGCGTTAAGCACTGCTTGATGGCTCACTCGCACCAGCACTTTTAGCTCAATGGAAGAGCAACCGCTTTGTAAGCGGTGGACGTGGGTTCGATTCCTACATGGTGCTCCAGAATGAGGAGCAAAGTTTTAAGCAAGGTCGCTAAAGACCATAAAACGGAACTCCCTACTCCTCACCATAGGGGCAAGGTTAAACATAAGGTCGTGTAGACCGATTAACCGTAACCCTCTACCCCTAACCAGATAAAGTGTACATTTACTTGACTTGCGACGTTTTATATGGTATACTTATATATGAAGGGGAAAAGTATGACTATTCAATG
>Ga0247841_10014092_pt1 | contig 10073 bp, 8 predicted proteins | sample LaCruzMarch2015__2_FD_192410 | JGI IMG/M metagenome (GOLD analysis project Ga0247841, IMG submission 192410) | Freshwater microbial communities from meromictic Lake La Cruz, Castile-La Mancha, Spain - LaCruzMarch2015_18m | ecosystem: Environmental > Aquatic > Freshwater > Lake | place: Spain...
TGACTTGGTTGGCGGTTTGAGCGCCAAGGAGCTCGCCGATTTGATTTATACTCTTGGCGACGAAAGCATGTCCCGTCAGATTGCCAATGCCATCGTAGAAGCTAGGCGCAAAAAAAGAATCGAAACAACGGGAGAGCTTACAGCTGTTATCGAGTCGGTTGTTCCAAGAAGAGCCAAAATTAATCCTTCAACTAAGACTTTTCAAGCATTACGCATTGCAGTTAACGATGAATTAAACATTTTGCAAAAAACTTTGCCAATAGCAGTTGATCATTTAAATAAAAACGGCAGAATCGCAGTCATAAGTTTTCACTCTGGCGAGGATCGAATAGTAAAAAATATTTTTAAAAGGCTAAAGCAAGACCAAAAGATTGAAATATTGACGAAGAAACCATTGGTTGCGACAGAAGATGAAATCAGAGAAAATCCGCGAAGCCGAAGCGCAAAGCTAAGGGTGGCGCAAGCAATTTAAGGAGGAAGATGCTGTTTGTAGGAAATCGAAATCAAGATCTAGGAACTAAAAAACACGGCGTTAACAAGAGGTTTCTTCTTGGGCCAAATTCTGTCAAAGCGGTAGTACTAGTTCTGTTGGCGGCATTCGCGCTATTTTATTTGTCCCAATCGAGTCAATCTGCCACCAGAAACTATATTATTTCTGACTTAGAAAAACAGAAGAAAGACATGACGGCCGACAAAGAACGTTTAGAGGTTGAAGCCAACCGCCTAAAAGCGCTATCATTAATTCAGGACAAGGCAAATAACATGGGGATGGAACAGGTTTCGCAATAATGCAAGAGATCGGCGCTTCTTCCAATCTAAACCGCAGGCTCACTTATCTAAGCATTTTTATTATCCTGATAGGTGGTCTTTTTGTGTTTAGGCTTTTTTGGCGTCAGGTAGTTGAGCACGAGACCTTTGCATCCCAAGCTCAAAGGCAGTATTACACCAAGATAGATCAACCGGCTCGCCGTGGCGAAGTATTTATTAAAGATCGCGATAGTCAGGATTTGGTAGACGAAAGTAAAACGGGGCTATTTGCGGTTGCAACCGATCTGGAGCTCTACAATGTTATGGTTGTGCCAAAAAATATTAAGGACAAAGAGGGTGTTGCTAAAAGCCTCGCCCCGATATTGGCGATAGATGAAAAAGAAATTTTCGACAAAATAAATAATGACAAGCTCTATATTCCGGCACTAAAGAAGAAAATTTCCAAAGAAGATGCCGATAAAATTACAGCTCTTAAAGTCGATGCCATAACGCTTGAGGGTGAATATTGCCGGTTTTATCCTGAGAACCAATTTTTGTCGAGTGTTTTAGGTTTTGTCGACAGCTCTGGTAACGGCCGATATGGTCTTGAAGAAAAATACGACGGCGTATTAAAAGGCGAGGGTGGTCAAGTCGAAGGATTGAAGGACAACTTGGGCAGAATTCTTAGTGTCGACCAAAGCGAGCCCGGCAAAGATGGATCGAGTGTAGTTCTGACAATCGATCGCAGTATTCAATATATGGCCGAAAAAAAGCTTAAAGAAGGTATAGACAGATATAAAGCGGTCGGCGGTTCGATTATCATTATGGATCCCAAGGATGGTTCGATACTGGCGATGGCTTCGACGCCGTCGTTTGATCCAAATAAATATAACGAGGTCAAATCTGAAGATCAGGCCATTTTTCTTAATCCGGCGACGAGCCTGAACTGGGAGCCGGGATCAATTTTTAAACCAATAACTGTAGCTGCAGCCCTTGAGGATAAAAAAATCGAACCAGATTCTAAGCCGGACGAAATTCCCGGTGGATTTAAAAATATGGTAACGGTTGACGGGTATGATATTCATAACTCTCAAGATAAATCACTTGGCTATGAAACCGTGACGCAAATTCTTGAAAACTCTGACAACGTTGGGATGGTATGGATTGCTGATAAACTCGGCAACGATATTTTTTATGATTATCTGCGGAAGTTTGGTTTTGGCGCCAAGACGGGCATAGACTTGGCTGGTGAGTCCTCGGGACAGCTGGCGATCGCCAAAAAATGGAAAAACGTTAACCGTGCAACAATTTCTTTTGGACAGGGTATTTCGGTCACGCCGATTCAAATAATTCAGGCCTATGGCGCTATCGCCAATAACGGCAAAATGGTAAAACCACATATTTTAGACAGTGTCATTCAAAGTGACGGCTCGCGAAAACAAGTCGATATTCCTAAGCCGGAACAGATTATTTCCGAGGAAACGTCTAAAAAGGACAAGGAAATGCTGGTCAGCGTTGTCGAAAACGGACATGGTAAAAAAGCTAAAGTCGAAGGTTTCAGGGTAGGGGGTAAGACTGGAACTGCGCAGGTTCCAAAACAAGGTGGGGGATACGAAGAAGGTGCTCATATTGGTTCTTTTGCTGGGTTTGCACCGGTCGATGATCCGAGATTTGTTATGCTGGTTAAATTTGATCGTCCCCAAACCGTTGAATGGGCAGAATCTTCTGCGGCCCCGATTTTTGGAGAAATTGCTGACTGGCTTTTAAACAGCTACCTTAAAGTTCCAAAACAACAAACATGAGAAACACGATTATAGGATTAGTTGAATCGTATTTAGCTTATTTCGCTAAGGTTATTTATCACCGCTTTAGGCCATATGTTATTGGTGTTACAGGGAGCACGGGTAAAACCACTACAAAATACATGATTTCCCAGATCGGATTGGCGCTAGGCAGGGATGTTTATACTGCATCTGGCAACCTAAATACTCAAATAGGGCTCCCTCTGGCAGTACTTGGTTTTAAATCATCTCCCGAAAGCTGGCTCGGATATCTAGGGGTACTTATTCAAGCACCGTTTAAAGCACTTCTAACAAAAAAATATGCCAGATATATTGTGCTCGAATATGCCGCTGATCGTCCCGGGGACATCGGACAGTTAACCTCGATTATTAGTCCTGACGTGGCGGTTATCACTAATGTTGGCGTTGCTCATATTAGTGCTTTTAAGAAAATTGAAAGAATTGCCAAAGAAAAATGGGGACTAGCCCTGTCGGCTAAGGATTTCGTTTTTTGCTCTAGGAAAGTGGGCAATTTGCGAGATTTGTATGGTCAGCCTAAGGCAAAAATTATTATTTCTGAGGATTCCGGCGTTGAAGCAAAAAATATTAAGTATCTGACAAATAAGACTGAGTTTGAGTTGGTTTTGAATTCACGCACCCACAAAGCTGAAATGGGATTTTCGGGCAAGCATAACGTTGAGAACTTGCTGCTAGCCGTCATGGTTGCAAGCAAAGTCTTTGCGGCAGACGAGAGAATTGTCGGTGCGCTAAAAAAACTTTTACCGTTGACCGGTCGAGGCGAACGTTTTATTGGACGCAAAGATATTTTGGTTATCGACGAAAGCTACAACGCTAATCCCGCCTCAATGGTAGCAGCCTTAAATAATTTCGATAACATCCACCTGGGGCGCAAAGTTGCGATCATTGGTGAGATGAGAGAAATAGATCCTATCAAGGAAGCATCCCATCAAGAAATAGCAAAACTTGCCAAGCAAAAAGCCGATTTTGTAATTGGCGTCGGAGATGGTTACAGAAGTTTTAATCTTGATAAATGGTATGCAGATGTGGAACAATTAGAGTCAGAGGTTGATTCCCTTTTAGATGAGGGCGATGTTGTGTTAGTTAAAGGTTCGCAGGCAATTGGCTTGGAGAAAATTATACATAAAATAAAATAATGTCTATATTAACATTCATTACAGCTCACTTTTTTGATGTATTTGTTTTTGTCGCCATATCATTTTTGGTCACAATTTTTTGTACGCCGATCTTCACGGACTTTTTATACAAAAACAGAATCGGAAAAAAGATTAGAAATACAGATTATGCAGGAAAACGAACGCCTATTTTTTCACGTCTTCATGCCGAAAAAGAGAACACCCCAACTATGGGTGGAGTTTTAATCTGGGGGGTAACGGCGGTTATAACATTGATCGGTAACTACACGAGAAGCGGAACCCTGCTGCCACTTTTTACACTTGTTGCCTCTGGGGTTATTGGTGGAATTGACGATTTGATGAATGTCTTTGGTGTGGGTTTTGGGCGAGGTGGAATGCGTTTTAGGACTAAGCTTGTAATTTACACCCTGATCGCATTGATTGGAGCTCTGTGGTTTGCTTACAAGCTTGAGTGGTTAACCCGAGGTTTGTTCTTGCCTGGGCTAGGGAATATTGTTTTAGGCTACTGGTATATCCCAGTATTTGTTATCGTTATCGTGTTTATGAGTTTTGCCGCTAACCAAACCGACGGCTTAGATGGACTGGCCGGAGGCGTATTTTCGTTTGCCTTTGCTGCCTACATCTTAATCTGTCTGTTTAAAGGAAACTATCCACTGGCGGTATTTTGTGCCACAATTACAGGCTCTACTTTAGCATTCCTGTGGTTTAACGTTTATCCTGCTAGATTTTTCATGGGGGACACCGGGGCGATGGCCTTAGGCATGACGTTAGGCGTAATTGCATTTTTAACAAATACTGCCTACGTTTTACCTTTTATCGCTTTGATTCCGTTTGTGGAAGCTTTAGCTACCGTTATTCAAATTGTGTCTAAAAAACTGTTTGGCAGAAAAGTGTTTTTGGTCGCACCGATTCATCATCACTTTGAGGCTATGGGTTGGCCGGAAACTAAAGTTACAATGAGGTTTTGGATAATTTCAGCCATCTCGGCATCGATCGGTTTGGCCCTCGTTGTTATTAACGGATAATATGAACATCACCGATTTAAAGAACAGGAAAATTGGAATATTTGGTTTTGGTACTGAAGGCGAAGCCCTTCTTGAATATTTTAAAACGCACCAAATAGGCAATGTCAGCGTTTTTGACGAGAATGACCAAACTGAACCAAAAAAACAAAAGATAAAATCTGCAGGCGCCACTTTAGTGATTGGCGAATTTAAAAAGGAGAATTGTAAGGGTATCCAGATTGCTTTTCGCAGCCCCGGCCTTAAATTGCAAAGAATTAAGTCGGTGTTGGATTCGGGATGCGATATATCATCACCAACAAATCTTTTCTTCGCCTTACACAAAGGCAGGGTCGTTGCTGTCACTGGAACTAAAGGCAAGAGTACGACCGTAGGTTTGATAGCAAAAATACTGGAACTTGAAAAAATTCCTCATTTTGTCGGCGGCAATATTGGAAATCCACCAATTAATTTCGTGGATAAAACGACTGAACAAACAATTTCCGTGCTAGAGCTTTCAAGCTTCCAGCTCGAAGATTTAGAATATGCACCAGATACGGCGATAATTTTACCTCTTTATACCGACCACCTCGACTATCACGAGAGCCAGGGACAATCGTTTAATTTCCATGAGAGCCAGCAGGACTACTACGAAGCCAAAGCGCAAATTGTCGCGCATATGAGTAAAAATGACTTGATTATCGCTCACCATTCAGAACATGTAAAAAGCTTTGTCGATAAGTCAGTAGCAAGGAAGATCTTCTTTTGCGAGAAGTCGATATCGGACGGTTGTTATATTTCGGGTAACAATGTTGAGTGTGTCGATGGTAAGGATAAAGCGGTTTTTAGTACTATTCTTTCTTATTGCACTAAGCTTAAAATCCCCTCAGTCAATGTACTTGCAGCCATGACGTTTGCATTTTCCAATAAAATATCTTTTGTTGCAGAAGATCTTTTTCGTGATTTCGAGAAACTGCCATTTAGGATTCAGCTGGTATCAAAAATTCAGAACCTTGTTTTCTATAATGATTCAGCTTCAACTAACCCGGTTTCAACTATACAGGCGATGCGTACCATGTCACAAAAGTATGCTCTAATCATGGGTGGATCGAGTAAAAATCTTTCTTTTGATGCACTGGCACAGGCGGCAAGTCAAGATAAAAATATAGCAATAGTATATTTAATTGGTCAAACCGGCGACGAGATCGAGGATGAGTTAAAATTAGCAGATTATAATGGACAAATTGTTAGAAAAGAAAATTTAGAAGCTGTAATGGATGATATCAGAGCAAATCACCGTTTGTTTAGCGCGGTCTTGTTTTCACCTGCATCAGCGAGCTTTGACCAATACGGCAATTATAAAGAACGCGGGGAACACTTCAATAAGCTGGTTAAAAACGTTTTTTGAATGAAGTATTTAAAAATAGCTAAGCCTGATTATAAGATTGCGCTATTAGCTGTGGGGTTAAGCTTATTTGGCTTGGTTATGATAGCGTCTGCTTCTGTTGTTGTGGCGTATGAAAATTTCAAAGGTGCAAACGACTATTACTATGTTTGGAAACAGGCGACAGCCCTTGGAGTAGGTCTGGCTGCCATGGTCATCTTCTCTGGGATCGATTATCATAAGTATCGAAAATATGCCATTCCGGCCATGATCACAACGATCATTCTGTTGTTAATGGTGTTTTTACCGGGAGTCGGAATATCTGCCAAAGGAGCTCATCGTTGGATAAACCTTGGCTTTACTCAAGTTCAACCATCAGAAATTGCCAAAGTCGTATTTTTAATTTATCTGTCTGTGTGGTTTGAGGCTCGTGATGGCGAGGTTCATCGGATAAGGAGGTCTTTTGCTCCGTTTTTAGTTATGCTGGCGGTTATTTCGTCGTTGATTATCATGGAGCCAGACCTCGGAACTCTAACAGTTTTGATATTTTCATCAATGATGGTTTTCTTTGCTGCCGGCGCTCCGCTTTGGAATTTTTATTCTCTGGGGATACTTTTAGTTGGGATATTTGCGCTTTTTATCCGCACCTCAACATACCGATGGAATCGTTTTCTTACTTTTTTAAATCCAGCAGCGGAAAGTTTAGGCCGATCCTATCACATCAACCAAGCGTTTATTGCTGTTGGAATGGGTGGGTTGTGGGGTCTTGGGTTTGGCAAGTCAATCCAAAAATTACGTTACCTTCCAGAGCCACACACCGACTCGATTTTCGCTATTATTAGCGAGGAACTAGGATTTTTAAGGGCCGGACTAGTTGTGGTTGCCTATGTATATCTTTTTATTCTTGGTTTGCGGGTATCAAAGAAGGCGCCAGATACTCTTGGGAAACTATTGTCTTTGGGCATTGTGGCATCACTAACGATCCAGGCATTTATAAATATTGCAGCAATGCTTGGTTTGGTGCCATTAACTGGAGTTACCCTACCATTTATTTCATACGGCGGATCTTCGCTGGTGATTTCATTTATTCAGATCGGTATTCTAATGAATATTTCTAAACAAGCGAATGAAAATGACTGAAGTCAAAGATAAAAAAACAATCATTCTAACTGGTGGGGGTACAGGTGGGCATGTCTTACCTCTTATCGAGGTGTCCAATTCCTTGAAACAGACAGGCAAAGACTTTAGGTTTATTTATCTGGGTTCTGGAAATAAGCTTGAAGAGGAGTTTGCAAAAAAAAATAATATCAAATACCAGAAAGTATTTACTGGAAAGTTAAGGCGTAATGTTAGTTTTTTGGCGTTTTTACAAAATATTGCTGATTTATTTAAGCTAGTTATTGGTTACGTTCAGGCTATTGTAAAACTGGCCAAGCTTAAGCCAGACCTTATTTTTTCAAAGGGTGGGTATGTAAGTCTGCCTGTGGTTTTGGCCGGAGCTTTTTTGCAAATACCAATTGTGGTGCACGAGTCTGATATAGTGCCCGGACTGGCCAATCGGATTGGGATGAGGTTTGCAAGAAGGGTTGCGCTTGGGTTTGAGCTTTTAGCCTATCCTGAAGAGTTTAGGGAAAAAGGTTTTTATTGTGGCATTCCATTGAGGGAGGAGTTTCGTCGTATTTGGGAAAGACCTTCGCGCACAGGTAATTATTTGCTTGTGTTTGGGGGATCAAGCGGGGCCATGAGTTTAAACGATAAAATATTCTCTGTTGGGGCGAAGATTTTGGAATCGCAAAAGATTGTTCATATTACCGGTCAAGGAGACATTGAACGTGCGCGTGAATTTAGAAGAACTCTGCCCGACAAACTAGCCAAGCGCTATGAATGTTATGGTTTTGTCCATGATATGCCAGCTCTGATTTATCGTTCGAAGGCTGTTGTGATGCGAGCGGGCGCTACAGCGATCGCGGAAGTTGGGGCCTGCAAGAAAAAGGCTTTGCTTATTCCGCTACCAAAATCTCTTGGATCCCACCAGATTATGAACGCCTTGCATTTTGCTCAAAAGAGTCTTGCTTCGTACCTGCCAAATAACGTTACTGATAAAAAGTTTTTGCATGGGGTGCAAGAACTTTTAGCCAGTCAGGACGATGGTGGTTTGGAGCAATTTTATTTTCCGTTCTCTGCGGATCTGCTGTGTAGAGTTATTTGTGACGAATTAGAGTTTGCGGCGTTTAAAAAAACAAAAAAGTTTTTTCTGATTGGAATCCTGGGAGTATCAATGTCTGCTCTTGCAAAGGTTTTGCGTTGCTTGGATAAAGAGGTTACGGGGAGTGACACTAAACTAGCGGGACACAGTGCTCAAAATATCACAGCCGACCTTGACGGGGTAATCTATACGTCAGCCGCCAATCGTAATGGCCTGGCAAAATGTGAATTCACTAAAGCCGAGCAGTTGAAGATTCCGCTAATCAAGAGATCGCAGATGATTGGGCTGATTATGAAAGGCAGAAAGGGGATTACTGTTTCTGGAATGCATGGTAAAACAACTATAAGCTCAATTATTTCCAGAATTTTTGAAATGCAATATCCGAATACCTCATACCTAATTGGCGCGCCAGAATCGAGTTCAAATAGTGTCGCCAATTACGGGCCAGGAGGATACTTTGTTGCTGAGGCCTGCGAATATGACAGCTCGTTTCTAGATTTTCCTTCAGAAATTGCCGTCATTTCCAATATTGAAAAAGAGCACTTGGATTATTTTAAGAATCTGGATGGGATAAAAACGGAATTTAATAAATATATCGACAATATTTATCCAGGCGGCGCTCTGGTTTATTGCGCAGACGATAAGGTAGTATATGGTCTTGTAAGGGATAAGTTCGACGAGCTCGAGGCTAAAAGAATCAAGGTCATCTCGTATGGGTTTAAACCGACCGCAGATGTTTCGATAAAAAGCTATAAGGTTACAGATGGTAAAATTAGTTTTTCGCTTCATAGTGGCAGGGGGGAAAATTTAGATCTAGATTCAATGGTTCCGGGTAAACATTTTGCTCTTAACTGCGCCGCCGCTGTTTGCGTGGCGCGACATTGTGGCATTGATGAAATAACAATTTTTGAAGCAATTGCAAGATTTCAGGGTGCTAGTCGCAGGTTTGAGAGGATCGGCGAGATCGGTCGGGCGGTTTTGTACGATGACTATGGACACCACCCGACGGAAATCTTGGCGACCGCCAAAGCTTTCGCTGAATTTTTCCCAGACAGAGAAAAGGTCTTAGTCTATCAGCCCCATCAGCAAAGCCGTTTTAATGAGCTTTTCGGTGATTTCGTAAAGTCATTTTTATTGTCACCGGTTGACAGAGTTATAATTTTACCCGTCTTTAAGGTAGAGGGTCGCGACGAGAAAGCTGTGCAAACAAGTGACGACTTAGTCGATAAAATTAATGCGTCCAAAAAAGACAAATCAATATTTGCTAAAGACTACGATAAGGCCGTTAATATTCTGTCTGGATTAGAAGGTAAAAAAGTCGCTATTATGACCATGGGCGCGACCGACGTTTGGAGGGTGGGACGTAAGTTTCTTGAATAAAGGTTGAAATTTGCTGTCTTTTGTTAGATAAATAAACTATGGCTTGGCAAGAAAAAATAAAACAAGTTTTAGATGTAAAGCAGGGTGTGTCGATGTCTGGGCACACTACCTTGGGAGTTGGTGGGGTTTGCGAATACTATTTTGAGGCCAAAACCAGCGAAGAGCTGATGAATGCGGTTGTTCTTGCTAGAAATACCGGTGCGCCATATCGTGTTATTGGCAACGGCTCAAACATCGTTGCTTCGGATAGTCCAATTAGTGGTCTGGTGATAGTAATAAGAGCACCGATATAAAGGTTGACGCAGCTAGTGGCCGCGTTGTGGCCTCAAGCGGGGCTCCTTTGTCGCGTGTCATTCTGGAGGCGGCCTCGCACTCTCTGGGTGGCTTAGAGCCTTTATA
>Ga0247841_10014093_pt1 | contig 10073 bp, 5 predicted proteins | sample LaCruzMarch2015__2_FD_192410 | JGI IMG/M metagenome (GOLD analysis project Ga0247841, IMG submission 192410) | Freshwater microbial communities from meromictic Lake La Cruz, Castile-La Mancha, Spain - LaCruzMarch2015_18m | ecosystem: Environmental > Aquatic > Freshwater > Lake | place: Spain...
CTGACCAACAGCGGCACGCTTGGAAAACCGATCGTGTTCCGGAGCGAGGAGCCACTCAAGGCCGTCATCAGCGGAGCCGATATTTTGTCTGTTCCGAAGGACGAGAGTTCGGGAATTTATTCCTATCCTATTGCCGATCCACATCGTTGCCCGGAATTGGGCGGAAATCCGCAATGGGTGTATCTTAATGGACTGCCGCTGGAGCGGGCCAACACGCCCGACCGGTTAATCCCGGGGACCTTCTACCAGGACATTGACGGGAAAAGGATTTATGTCGCGCTGCCCGAAGGCGATGAGATTGCCAAGGTCACATTGGAATATGCCTGCCGCGAAGGGCTGTTGTTCCCGGAGAAGCCACTGGACGACATCCACATCAAAGGTTTCACGCTACAGCACAACGCCAACTGGTTCAGGGGTAAAGGCCCCATCTGTGTCACGGGACGCAGGTGGCTGGTCGAGGATAACCATATCCAGTGGACGTCATATGGCGGCCTGCAGACGAAGAACTGCAATGCCTGCGTGGTGCGCAACAATCTGGTCGAATGGGCGGGTGCCGATGGGATGGGCGGGAGTTTCACCGTTGACTTGCTCGTGGAGGGCAACACCGTCCGCTACAACAACTGGCGGAGCTTCGACTGGGGCATGGAGGGCGGCGGCTCAAAGTGGGGCAATACCATTGATTCGTGCTATCGCGGGAATGAATTCGCTTTCAACTACGGACCGGGAATATGGAATGACGGGTTCAGTGCCGGCACGATCTACGAGAAGAACATCTGCCACGACAACACCGTGCGCTCGATCTATTCTGAAATAAACTGGGACGAAGTGATCCAGGATAACATCGTGTATAACACAGGCGATCCAGGCATAAACATAAGCAACGGTCCCGGCATGGTCATCCGCAGGAACGTTGTATTCAACTGTAATATCGGAGTAGGACTAGGCGGCAACTACACCCGTCCCAACGAACACGAACAGAAGTGGTGGCGCAACAACATCGCCCGCATGGCGGCGGTGCCGGGCATCTCGCCCCATCGCGTCACCCTCTGGGAGGCCCAATTCCTCAAGTACTCGGTCGCCCCCAAGGCGATGCTTAACAACAACTGCGTAATATGGGACAACATTTTGTTCGACAACGGGATCGGGTTGATCGAAGGCCGCGACTACCGCACCCCATCGGCCGTCGATGCCTTCGTGAACAATTTTTCCGATTACAACATATATTGGAGCAAGTCCGAGAAGGATCTGTTCTGTTTTGCCTACAAACACTGGTATGACAATCTTGCCGCTTGGCGCAAGGCATCAGGCCGCGACGAACATTCGGTATTCGCGGATCCGCGCGATCCGAACACCAAGCTTCCCGAATGGGCCCGGGCCAATCGGAAGGACTGGGATATCAAAATGCGGCCAATATGGGAGGGACGGCGCGGATTCTTCTCCAGCCCGATGGCTCAGATCGCGATAGGGCGCATGCTCCGCTCACCATATCTGGAGACAGCGAAACTCCTGGATCCCCTGGTGCGCGGTGCCATCTTCGAGGTCGAAGGTCAAAGAACTCTCGCCTTGTGGACCTCCAGTCCCGCGGAACGGCGCTATGTGCGCCTGAAGCTCGGACTGTCAAAGATCACAGTCGAAAACGGCTATCTTGCCAAACGGGAGCAAGATCTGCCCGGCGGCAACGTGGACGTACTTGTGACGTACAACCCGACCTATCTACGCGGCATCGGCGAGACCTTCAGCGAATTGCCCTCGGGCGTCCTGCAGGCCCAGGTCTTCAACCTGGCCGACCAACCCGTGCCGGCCTCGGTCACTTTCGTCAACGAGGGTAAGGAGTCTGCGCCCCTTAAGGCTAGCTTCTCCCCCAGCACCGGTTTCGCGGTCGAACCGGCCTCGGTCAACCAGGAATTGGCCGCGGGCAAGACGTGCGAAATCCCAATCACGCTCAAGCCCGACGGCAAGTTCCGTCGCGGCACGGGCATGCTGCGCATGGAGGCCACGCTGGGCCGGGAATCCATCCGGCGCGTGGCCGTGTTTACCGTCGGCGAGGGCGACAGCAAGCTGCCCAGGGCGCCCGGCGCCATCACCGTGGATGGCCAGCTCGACGACTGGGGGTCGGTGGTAAAAGATTGCGTGCCATTGGCGACGATCAACGATGCCAGCCAGTATTTGGCCGGCCCGAAGGCTGGCTGGAAAGGCCCCGCGGATCTCAGTGCCCGCTATTATGCCGCCTGGACGGAAAAGGCGCTCTATCTGGCCGTGATGGTTGAAGATGACAAGGTAATCCCCGGCACCGGAGCGAAGACCGAATGGGGGTCGGTAGACGTGAGCAAGAGCGATGCGATGGAGATTTCGCTGGATGGCCGCGCCCCGGACATGCAGTGGCAGCGGGAAGTCAACAAAGGCTGCCTCGACGTGACCGTCTGCCCGGCGGAAACCGGAAAGTCGCCAGCCATGCGGCTCAACGGGAAGACCTGGCAGACCAACGTGGTGGCCGCCACGGCCCTGACCCAGACCGGTTATGTCGTTGAAATGATGATCCCGCTGACGGCGGCGCACTACCCCGCCGGCCAATGGGAACCCGGCCGGCCCGTGAAACTGTCTTTGCTCATCTTCGATGCCGACGACTCCTCCCCCGATGCCAAACGCAAAGTGCTGGGATGGAGCGTCAGCCCGAACCAGAAGAACGGTGAAGACACCAGCGGCTGGGCCACCGTGATCCTGGAGAAATAGAGAACTGACCATGACACAAACTCCAATCGAAACCGTGATTGCCGGGCTTGGCCGGGCCGGGTGGGACATCCACTGGCGGCAGTTGCTCAAGGCGCATCCGGCTTATCGCGTCATCGCCGCGATTGAACCGGTGGCTGCGCGCCGCGCCGAGGCCGAGGCGGAGATTGGCTGCCGCACCTATGCGTCATTTGATGAGTTCCTGTCCGTCAGCCGACGGATAGGCGAACTGATCGTCCTGGCCACCCCGAGTGGCGGCCATGGTCCGGAAGCGCTGGCCTGTCTTGAGCGCGGCCTGCATGTGGCGGTGGATAAGCCCATGTGTCAGGGGACCGCGGAGGCGGACGTCATGATTGCATTGGCTCGCGACCGGCGCCGGGTGCTGACCTGTTACCATCCCTACCGGTTCAAGGAGGATTTTCTGGTGATACGCGAAGTGGTTAATTCGGGTCGTCTGGGCCGTCTTGTGGAGGTCAAGTGCAACCGCAGTGCCTTTGTCCGCCGCAACGACTGGGTGATGCACAAGGCTAAAGGTGGCGGCCTGCATAATGTGTGGGGCTCCCATACCGTTGATCAATGCCTGCAACTGGTGGGCAGCCCCGTGCAATCGGTCTTCAGCGACCTGCAATGCACAGTGACGCCCGGTGAGGCCGACGATCACTGCAAAATAATCATCCGCTGCGAGAGTGGCACGCTCATCGACGCGGAAGTCTCCAACTGCATGGCCTTCCCGCCGCAGCCGGAATGGATGGTGGCCGGCACGTGGGGCGGCCTGATTTCCAGCCCGGACGGCATTCGGGTCAAATGGTTCGATCCCAACGCCGCGCCGCCGATTGCCTTGCAGGAAGGCCCCGTCGTCAATCGCCGCTACGACAACGACGACCGGCTTACCTGGCAGGAAGAAACCATCCCATTCCCTCAAACGCGCGGTTTCGTGGTGTTCTACGACAACCTCGCGACAGTTATCCGCGACCATGCTCCGCTGATCATTACGCCGGAAAGCGTGCGCGACACGATTGCCGTGCTCGAAACCTGTCGCCAACAGAATCCCCGCATCTGGGCGGGAATGCCATAAACAACGTACTACTCACAATGTAGCATTTTCAGAAGGCGTTGGCTCTTGACGATCTCGGCACACAGCATGTGCCTCAAATTAATTTTATCAAGCTGAGTAGTTACGAAATCAAAAGGAATACGACACATGCATTCCAACGATCTTCCGTTCCGTCAGGTTCACCTGGACTTTCACACCAGCGAGCACATCCCCGGCGTGGGCGACGACTTCGATGCCGAGGCGTTCGCGGCTACGCTGGCGGAGGCCCGTGTCAACTCCATCAACCTGTTTGCGCGGTGCCATCACGGGTGGTTGTATTACCGGAGCCGCGCGTTCGCGCACTTGCAACACCCGCAGTTGCGGCGTGACCTGTTGCGCGAGCAGATCGAGGCCTGCCGTTGCCGTGGCATACGCACGCCCATCTACGTCACCGTGCAGTGGGATCACCAGACGGCCACGGCGCACCCGGAATGGCTGGTTCACGACGAGAAGGGCGCTCCGCTCTGGCAGGGCCCGCACGACGCAGGCTTCTATCGGGCACTCTGCCTCAACTCGCCTTATGTTGAGTACCTCAAGCCTCTGGTGCGTGAAGTCCTGGAAGACCTGTCCGGCGATGGGCTGTGGCTTGACATCGTGAGCGCCGAGGATTGCTCCTGTCGCTATTGCCTGGACGGCATGCGGCGGCAGGGCCTGGATCCGGCCGACCCGGAGGCGCGGCGGCAGTTTGGGATCCAGGTGCTGTACAGGTTCCAGCGGGAGATGACCCAATTCGTGCGATCGGTCAAGCTTGACGGCCTGATCTTCTACAACAGCGGCCACATCGGACCGCGCCATAGGCCGGCGCTCGATGCCTTCACCCACTTGGAGCTGGAATCCCTGCCCAGCGGCGGTTGGGGGTACTTGCATTTTCCCACCACGATGCGTTACGCCCGGACGCTGGGCCGGCCGTGCCTCGGCATGACCGGCAAGTTCCACACCTCGTGGGGCGATTTCCATTCCTTCAAGAACCGCGCGGCGCTGGAGTTCGAATGCTTTACGATGCTGGCGCTGGGCGCGTCATGCAGCGTTGGCGATCAGCTGCATCCGCGGGGCCGGCTGTGCCCGGACACGTACCGGTTGATTGGCGACGTGTACCGCCAGGTCGAGCAGAAGGAGCCGTGGTGCGCCGGCGCCGTGCCGGTCGCCGAGATCGGCGTACTGCACCCCGAGGCGTTTGCGCGCACCTTCGGTCACGGCAACCTGTCGCGGACTGCCCAGGGCGTGACCGCGCTGCTCGAGGAAAGCCGGTACCAGTTCAACTTTGTGGATCACGAGTCCGACTTCAGTCCCTACGCCGTGCTGATCCTCCCGGATGAGATCCCGGTGGATGAGGCGCTGGCAGCCCGCCTGCGCACACACCTGGCCCGGGGCGGCGGTCTGCTGGCGACCGCGCGTGCCGGGCTGACACCGGAGGGCGCCGCGTTCGCCCTGCCGGAGCTGGGCGTGCGCTACGAGGGGGAAGCACCGTTCAGCCCGGATTTCGTGATGCCTCGCGGTTGGGTGGGGGAAGACCTGCCGGCCACGGAGCACGTCATGTATGCGCGCGGCGTGAAGGTGGCCGCCGCCGGCGATGCCGAGGTGATTGCCGACGTCATAGCGCCTTACTTCAACCGCACACCGGAGCACTTCTGCTCGCATCTGCATGCCCCCAGTCGGGGTGAGGCGGTGTCCTCGGCGGTCGTACAGCGCGGCCGGTGCATTTACTTCGCACACCCTCTGTTCAGTCTCTACCGCACGCACGCGCCTCGATGGTGCAAGGTGATGGCCCTCAATGCGTTGGCACGGCTAATTCCCGATCCGTTGGTGCGCGCCGAAGCGCCTTCCACCTTGCGCGTAACCGTCCTGGACCAGACGACATCGCGGCGGCGGATTATTCACCTGCTGCACTACATTCCCGTGCGCCGGGGCGAGACCTTTGACGTCGTGGAAGATGTCATCCCGCTGCACGACGTGAAGGTGTCGGTGCGCATGCCGGGCACGGTGGCGCAGGTGACGCTTGCGCCGGAGGGCGCCACCCTGCCTTTCCGTGTCCGCGCCGGCCGCGCGGAATTCACCGTGCCGCGCGTGGCGGGTCACCAGATAATCTGCGTGCAGGAGTAATGTTGCCAGATCAAAGAAAGAATCAGGGATCTGACGATGCCGACGGGAAAGAAGTTATTAACAATCCCAAAATAGACTGGATGTGGCAAAGGTGGCCCGCGCGCTCCGTCGCGCGGGCAGGCCGTGCGCGGAGCGCCCGGCCCACCTGTCGCGTGTCGAAACTATTATGGGAACACATGCTTGTCCAAAACAATAATTTCAGAACGTATAAAATCTTTGATAACACAGCACTATCTTCAAGTTGTCGATTGAGGAGACCTCATCCTCTCCCTTGGGAGAGGACCAAGGTGAGGGGGCGCATTTGCCAGCATTCCCCTCACCCTAACCCTCTCCCAAGGGAGAGGGAATATTATTTTTGACACCAATGGATTAGAAGACGGTGCGTCCAGTAAAAAACTTATCCCGCGTTTGGCGGGATCCGGCGCGGGACCATTCGATAACGAACGCAATCGGATAAACCCGCCTTAGGCGAGTAAAACCAAGGTGACCGGAAATACGGTCACGGATTCAAGTATCATCCAAAGCAGCATAAAGGAGAACAACGTGAAAAACGGGCAACGGTTGGCATGGATCATGGGCGTCGGCGCGGTTCTTTCAGCGATTCCAACCTGGGCGGAAGTGAAACTGCCGGCAGTGCTGAGCAGCCACATGGTTCTGCAGCGGGACATGGCGGTCCCGGTCTGGGGCACCGCGGCGGCCGGCGAAAAGGTCACAGTGAAGTTCCGGAACCAGAAAAAAAGCACGGTGGCCGACGATAAGGGCAACTGGCTGGTCAAGCTCGATGCGCTCAAGGCCGGCGGGCCGGAGGTGCTGACCGTTGCCGGAACCAACACCCTGACCCTGGACGACGTGCTGGTAGGCGAAGTCTGGGTTGGTTCCGGACAGTCGAATATGGACATGCCGATAACCGCTTACACCAATGGTGACGAGGCGCTGGCCAAGGCGGCGGCCGGAACGTATCCCAAGCTTCGTCTGATCCGCAGCGGCAATCCCGGCTGGCAGGAGGCCATTCCGGCGAACATCGAAAAGACGTCAGCACTGCTATTCGCCTTTGGCCTGCTTTTGCAGCAGAAGCTCGACGTCCCGGTCGGACTCCTGGTCGGCGCCGCCGGCGGCACCCCGTCCGGTTACTGGCTGAGCGAGGAAGCGTATACCAACGACTCGGCCTGCAAGGAAGTGATTGACAAGTATGCCGCCACGTACTCTTTTGAAGACGCTCAGAAAAGGGTCCAGGCGGAAATGGTCACGTACGCGCAGGCCAAGGCTGAGTGGGATAAACTGACCCCGGAGTTGCAGAAAGGCAAAGGCGCACCGCATAAACCCGCGCCGGCACTCAAGGCCGGCGAGTGCAACAGCAAGGTCGGGCATCTTTATGCCGCCAGGATCAAACCGTTCATGCCCTTTGCCATTCGCGGCGTGCTCTGGGACCAGGGCGAGAGCGGTACCGCCATCCAGGGCGTTGACCAGTACACGTTGATGGGCGCATTGATCCGCGGATGGCGTAAAGAATGGGGACAGGGTGATTTCCCGTTTATATATGTTCAAAAACCCAGCGGGGGCGGATGTGCGTGGGATCAAAATGATCCGGTAACCTTGAGGGGCAATGCGTATCAACCGCTTCCGGCTAATGTTCCCAATGACGGCGAATATCGTGAAACTCATATTCACATCATGAACTACCCGCATACCTTCATGGTGACGAGCAGTGATCTTGGCGAAGGAGTTCATCCGGTCAACAAGTCTGGTTATGGTGTCAGGAGCGCCCATGTTGTGCTTGGCGCGGTATATGACAGGGACATTGAAATCTACGGACCGGTATACAAATCCCACAAAGTTAAGGGGAACAAGGTGATTGTCAGATTCAATCACGTTGGCAAAGGTTTGGCGTTCAAGAAAGGTGACCCTTCGACCGGCGCAGGGCAGGTCAAACTTCAGGGTTTTGCAATTTCCGGTGATGCGCCATCTACTCCTGAAGCCGACAGGAAATTCGTATGGGCTGACGCAATCATTGACGGCAAAACGGTTGTGGTGTCGAGCGACAAGATACCAAAACCGACGGCGGTGCGTTATGCCTGGGCAGGACGCCATCAATGGGCGAATCTGTTTAATAAGGATGGATTGCCGGCCATTCCGTTCAGGGTGGATAATTTACTGAAATAATCTGCAGAGAAACGCTGGGAATGTGTAATGCCGGCAAAGTGCGTGTCGTGGAGTTGTTTCTAAACGCGGCATTGTTCGAAAAACAAAGCGTGCAGACGAACTCGAATCATACAAAAAAGGGGGCAGGACATGAAGCCGAATAAGGGAATGAGCCGGGGAATGATGTGGAAAGGAATCGTATTGGCCGCAGGCGTGTGGCTGACGGGGAATGGCCTGGCGCAGACGATCACGGTTTCGAATGAGCAAGCGATCGCCTTTTTGGGCGATTCCATTACGCAAGCAGGTGTGGGCAGTCCGGGCGGTTATTGTCAGTTGGTGGTCAGCGGCTTGGCCGCCAACGGGATCAAGGTCAAGTTGATTGCAGCGGGAATCAGCGGGCATAAATCCAATGATATGCGCTCCCGTCTGGCCAAGGATGTGTTGGATAAAAAACCGGACTGGATGACTTTGAGTTGCGGGGTGAATGATGTGTGGCATGGCGCGAATGGCGTTCCATTAGACGCATATAAGACGAACATCATGGACATTGTGGACAGAGCCCAGGCCGCAGGCATCCGAGTGATGATTCTGACCGCCACCATGATTTCAGAAGACGCGAAGGCGGTAAACAACCAGAAGTTGGCGGACTACAACACATGGCTGCGGACCCTATCGGCGGAAAAGAAATGTCTGTTGGCGGATTTGAATGCAGACATGCAGAAGGCGGTGGAAGAAGGCCGGGCCAAAGGGAAAGCCGGAAACCTGCTTACCACCGACGGCGTGCATATGAATTTGGCCGGAAACCAAATGATGGCAGTTGGCGTTTTGCGGGCATTCGGCTTAACGGACGAGCAAATCCAGAAAGCCAAAGACCACTGGATGGATGTCCCGAACGTGGCCTCGGTCTCGGTGCCGATTCCGCTTACCCTTCGCCAATACAATCAGTTGCAGGGAATTGCCGACGTGCGCAAGACTAATTTAACCGATATGCTGCAATCCGATGCCAAGAACATGGTGGCAGAGCTGTTGAAGTCCGGAAAATAGAAGTGGGACTTGGACGGGCCCGAAAGCTCTGATCAGACCCCTATGTCTCGTTTTCAACCCGGCGCAGGCGAAGCAGAAACGACAAAGCCGCGCCCACCAACAGCAATAGTGCCGCCACGCTGAACGTCAGCCGACCGGCCTGGTCAGCATAATGGTCCTTGATGAAAGCAGCCAGCTGGGGCCCCACAATCCCCGCGGCCGACCAAGCCGTAAGAATCGCGCCATAAACTGTGGGCATAACCGACTGCCCGAACATGACTCCGGTAAACGACGGCATGACACCGAATCCGCCGCCATAGCACAGCAACACGTAACAGACCAACACGCCGAACAGCCATGGTTCGCGCACAACAACGAGAGCGGCAAATACGAATATCTGGCTGATCAGAATAAGTCGAAACACCAGGATTTGCCCCAGCCGGTCGGAAATTGCACCCCAGAACAGGCGCCCAAGACCGTTGAACAATGAGCTGATGGCAATGAGGGTGGCGCCGGCCGCGCTCAATGCTGCTACAGTCAATTCCGTATTTTTGGCGTGCATGAGGTCCTGCAACATTGGCGATTGGAAGCCAATGAACATGATTCCGGCTGTGATGTTGATGAAAAAGAGCATCCACATCAGCCAGAAGGCGCGGGACTGCAATGCAACCCGGGCCGATGCGGGCGGCTTGCCGCCGGCCTGCTGGCCGGGTTTTGCCTCAGGAACATTCTGCAAACAGGCAGCCGCCGGCAACGCCACTACAAGGACAATCGCGCACATCCAATAGAAAACCTGGGCCAGGTTTTGCCCGGTCTTTGCCATCAATACCGGGGCAATGACCTTGGCCATGATCAGGGCGCCCAATCCGAACCCCATCACCACCATGCCGGTGACAAGTCCCTTCCGATCCGGGAACCACTTGGCAACCGTGACGACAGGCGTGACGTAGCCCAATCCGAGGCCAATCCCGCCTACCACTCCAAACCCCAG
>Ga0247841_10014094_pt1 | contig 10073 bp, 6 predicted proteins | sample LaCruzMarch2015__2_FD_192410 | JGI IMG/M metagenome (GOLD analysis project Ga0247841, IMG submission 192410) | Freshwater microbial communities from meromictic Lake La Cruz, Castile-La Mancha, Spain - LaCruzMarch2015_18m | ecosystem: Environmental > Aquatic > Freshwater > Lake | place: Spain...
AGACAAACTAACCTGGGCTAATCTATTTATCAATGCTTCAAGTATAGGATTAAAGCCTAACGAATTGCTTGACATGGAATATTGGATGTTTTTAGCTTATCATAAAGGATATGAATTACGTCAGAAGGAAAGCGTAACATTGGCTATTCAAACGGGATACTATTCAGGCTATTATAACAGTATGTCTAAAGGTAAAAAGAAGAGTCCTGCTGCAATATTAAAAGCAATGTATCCTTCAAGTCATTCCAAAAAGAAGCCAGATGTAGATGTAGATCGATTTAAAAAACTAGAACAAGCTTTTAAAGATAATGCATCAAAAGGGAAAGTAGTAAAACGCGGAGGCATTTAATAATGATTGAAAATGTATTAAACCCTAGAGCCGTAGCATTATATGTAGAACAATTAAAAGAAAAAGAGAGACAGTCTTTAGCGGCTGAAAAAGCTGCTAAAGCTGCCTTAACTTTAGAACGCGATTTATATTGGGACTGCAGCACTGCTGCTGAATTTCATATAGCATTGATGAATCAATTTAAGTCGGCTACTTATGGTGCAACAAAAGCCCTTGAAAAGAAAAATACAGTTATCAATCGTACTATTGAGGAAACTAAAAAATTACAGAAAGTACAGAAGCAAACCAAAGGAACTATTGTTGTTGATATGGATGGTACTATAGCAGATCTTACAAGTGTTAAAAATGCTTATAGAAAGCTTGACGCATTAAAGACCGGACCTTATGAACAAGCTGGAACTTTAATAGATCCTACTGAGTTTAATAGAGCAGTAGCAGGTTTTAAAGTTGTTGTAATTACATGGTTAAGTAAAGCAACAACAAAGTTGTTTGATGATTTATCAACTTATACAAAAAAAGATTGGTTAAAACGTAATAACTTTAACGTAGATGAATTTTATGCTATACCTTATGGTACTAATAAAAGTAAATTTGCTGAAAGTAAAGGAATAAAAAACGCTACTTTATATGACGATGATCGTGGTATTAGAGAATCTTGGGAGTTAGGAAAAACAATCAATCCTATAACAGATGATCTGCATAAGAGTTTGACCAATAAAAAACCTGTACTTAAAGAAGCAGGTAAAGAGGCTGCTAATGAATATGTATTAGGTTTAAAAGATGAATTAAAAAAATCGTTAACTTTTGAAGATCAAGCTTTACAATTTAATAGGTTAATAAGAGCTCATAGCAATGACGCTTTACAATATGCTACATCTCCTCAAAAACAAGAAAAATATACTCCTGTAGAAAGTGGTAAAACTTTATCGGATGATATGTTTAAAGATGAAAGCCAAGCTTTGCAGTACTCTATGGCTATACAAAGTTTGCAAGAAAATTTGACGAACTTATATAAATCAATAGGACAAAGTCAAGTAGATATGCAAGATACTTTATTTGAAATGACACCTGAAGAAATGTCTAGATTCGGTAAGTCAGTAGAAGAGCGTATTACCCAATATACAACTTGGAATACTCGCATTCAAGATACAGAAAAATCTTTAAGAAATATGCTCAATATTATGGAAGCATCTCGTAATAATTCTCCCGATAAAGTTGATGCCCTTCAAGATCTCGGACGTTTAACTAAAGAGACTAGATATAATAATGCTGTAAGTCCTTCTAAAGCGAACGCATATGATTTTTATGATTCAAGTACATTACAAAATGTAGCAAGTCAAACAGAAAGGATTAAAAATATAGTAGGTGAAACAGCTACTAAATATAAGGAAATCTTTGATGATACTAAGGGTTCTTCAAGATTCCTTTATAGAGATGAAAGTATAACAAATATTAGATATCTTGAAAATTCTTTTAGTGAGTTAATCAAAACTCTCAGAGGATCAGAGATAGCTTCTTCTGATTTTGCAAAAAGTTATAATCTTGTTAACGAGTCTCTTATTGAGCGTGGACCCTTAAGTAAAGCAGCAGTTAACAGAGAAATTAGTATGCGTAATTACAAAGGAGATACACTTAAACCAGGTGAAGATTTTTCAACACGGGAATCAAAAAGTGATTATCTTGGTAATGTAGCTAAACAGCATCAAGAGTTAACTAATCGTTTAAATAATCTTAAGAAGATTATCTTTACTGGGGCACTTAATGAGAATATTAAACCAGAACAATTAGAACCCGAATTACAAGCTATTAAAGATTCTATGTTAGAACTTAAAGATATGCGCGCAACATTAAATGAAGGTATATTTACTACTGATGCATTGAAAGATTATGCAGATATGGTTACGCTTGTTTCTGCTGGTGTTGATGATTTGATAGAAAAAACACAAGGTAATAAATTTAGACCCGATGCAGGTAAAAATCCTAGATTTGAAAAAGGTTTAATGACATATAAAGATCCGTCAACGGTCAATAGAATGTCTGATGAGGCATATAATAAATATGACAGAACACATTTTCGTGTACAACAAGATGATACAATAGAAAGATTACTTACAAATGCACAACAAGCTAAGTCATCAATTGATAATATAAGAGATGAATTATTAACTGATATAAAAAATCTGAACTTTGATTTTGTTTCTGTAGGAGTAGAATTACCAGCAGGCTTAGCTATGGGTATTGAAGGTAACTCATCTAAAGCAGCAGAAGCATCATCAGCAATGGGACAAAAATCCGTTGATGCATTAAAAGATACTTTACAAGTACATTCACCATCAGTTATAGGCAGACATATAGGTGAAAACTTTACAGAAGGTTATTTTGAAGGCCTAGAGAAAAATGCTAGAGGCAACAGAATGGCTGAGATCTATGGTAAAATGCTTGATCTCTTTAAAAAGAATTATGAATCTATGGTAATAAGCGTTATGCCGACTCAGGAAGGTCGCGATAAAGCTAGAGCATCTTTGGAGAGATCAGTAAAAGAAGGAATGTCTGGTGCAGAACTTTTAGGCAAATCAAATAGCATAGAAGGCATACAAAAATTCTTAAAAGCAATATCTATTGTTGATGATAGTCTTGACGTCATGAATCTTAAAGGAAAAGCCTTTAATGCAGATAAATATGCAGTGGCAGCTAAAAATGTAGAGAAATTATCTGCTGCACTTAGAAAAGTAAAGACTGATGAAGATGCTCGTCAGAAAGAAGAACAAGAACGAAAAGCAGCTGAAGCTTATAAAGGTTCTAATAAGTTTAATTTATCACATGATACAATAGCAAAAGAGGCTTCTAATGTTGAAATACTGAAAAAGGCTTTAACAGATACATTTACAGAAAGCAAAAAAACTTCCGAATTGTCCCTCTCATGGGATGTTGTGTCTGATGCATTACGTGAAGCAATTTTACAAATTCAGATATTAAAAAATGAATTTGCAAAAGTGCCAGAAGGTGGCAAGCAAAATGATGTAATTTCTGGCTTTACAACTGACTTTGAACAAATGATGCTTCAAGTAAGTAAAGTTTCAACACCAGATCAGTTAATTACTTTTATGCAAAACTTAACTAATTTAACAACTCGTGCAGCTCAAGCTCGTGGACAACTTCAAGAGATTTCTAAAGAAGGAGATACAGGCACAACAGCACAAATTTTACGCACGATTGACTTACAAAATAAAGAATTAACATCGACACTGCAATTAGCTATGGGTATCGACAAAAAGAATATTGCAGATAAGCAAGCTACTGATGCACAGAAAGTTCAAGCGCAAACTGCTAAAAAAACAGAAGCAGCACAAAAAGCAAGTTTAAAAAACTTAAATTTAGATTCGCAAGCGAAGAATAAAAACACATCAGCTGCAAGACGTAATGGTAATTCGCATACAAATTTAACAGCCGGTTTAAGAAGATTTTGGTATTCTTTACGTAGAATAACTTCTGGCGCTAATAACTTTACGCGTAGATTGTTCAGTATGGCGAATGGTTTCAATATTGTTGGCAAAACATCCAACTTATTAAGATCAGCTTTTGCTGCAATAACGGGTATGTATGTAGGAACAGAGCTAAAAGATGTTATCAAGTATTCAGTAGACTATGTTGAAATTCTAGAATTGTTCCGTGTAGCTACAAGTGGTGCTGCAGATGAAGCTGCTAGATTCGTAGATACAATGGAAGATGTATATGGGCTTGATCCTAATACTATTATGCAAGCTGTAGGTACCTTCTCAGAGTTAACGAATGCCATTAACATGCCCTCTAATACTGCTTCTAAGATGTCCATGGGATTAGCTAAAAAGGGTGTAGACTTAGCATCCTTGTTCAATACGCAGTATGAAGATGTTATATCTGATCTTACATCAGGATTACAAGGTATGACTAAAGCTGTTAGAAAATATGGTATAGATATTCGTGTATCCACATTACAAACTAGAGCACAATCTTTGGGCATGACTGAACTAGTAGCAGATATGACTGAAGCTGATCGTGAAGGCTTAAGATACTTGCAGATGTTAGACAACACAAGTAACTCAGCTGGTAACTTTGCTAAAACAATTGAATCAGTAGCTAACCAATTTAAGATAGCTAAAGAACAAACAATAGGCTTATTAAGAGCTATTGGAAATTTATTTATGCCAATGCTTCAAAAGTATATGTATCAACTTAATGCATATTTAATGACATTAAAAACAGTCTTTACCTACATTGGTTTATTAGTAGGTTTTAAGCCACAATACTTTGATCCTAATACTGAAGAACAAGAAGATTATAACGCATCGCTTGACGAAACAGCAAAGAAATTAAATAGACTTGCTGGTTTTGATGAACTTGAAATCCTTCAGAACAATGCAAGCGATGATGATGAAGTTATGAATGATGCCATTATACAAGCTATTGCTGAATATGAAAGTATAATGGAAGAGTTTACTATGAAAGCAGAGACAATGCGTAGACAGTTACTTGAAGCATTGGGCTTTACTGACACAGGTGATGGTACATTCGATATTAACTTCAACTTCGATACTGATCAATGGGAAACAACTGTTACATGGCTTGGCATAGTAGGTACCACGATATCAAGTTTAGTTACACAATTTCAGACAATGGGACCTTCTATAACATCGGCTTGGAGTAATATGACTACGGAATTATCCGCCTTCTTCAAGCCTGTCCTTGATATCTTTAAAGAAATGTTTGGCATTAGTACTTTAAGTGATGTAGATGAGTGGCTTGCCGGATTAAAATTTAATCTTGAGAGATTTTCCTTCAAGTCTTTCTTTCAAAAGATTATTGACGGTGTGATTGAATACGGTCCTAAACTTGCATTAGAAGCAGTTAACATGGTAGGAAGTCTTTTAGATGGTTTAGTGAAAGCTCTCGCTAGCGGATCTAATATGCAAAAGATAGGTTTGTTTGTATTAGATTTAGGTAAAGCGTTAGGTGAAAAAGCAACAAACTTGTTTGATGGTGCACTCGTACTTTTAGCTAAAATGTTCGAAGGAATGAGCACGCGTTTAACAGATGGTAGTGTCTCAAGTGATATTACAAAGTTTGTAACTAACTTAATGTCTTCAATAGCTAAGAGTGGTCCAGAAATTATTAACGGAGCTTTGAATTTAGCAGTAGCTATAATACAAGGTCTTGTAGGTGCATTAGCTGATTCAAAATTCGAAACAGAATTGATTGTATTTGTACTAGATTTTGCTAATGCAATGGTGACAGCTGTTGGTGCTCTTGCTAACTTTGGTGTTAACTTAATGAGTAAAATTCTTACACAACTTATTGAGGCAACAGCTGATCAAAGTACAATGGAAGGTATTGCTTCTTTTGTAGGTAATTTGCTTGGTACCATTGTAGGTGCGTTTACAAATTTACTTACACAAGTAGCTAAATTCATTACTACAGATATTTGGAAGACATTACTTGGTGGCGAATCGATTGATTGGGGTAGTATATTTGTAAACTTTGGTGAAAGTTTTATAACCGGTTTTAAAACTTCAGCTTCAAGTTTATTTACTGATATTACAGGTCAAGAAGCTCCTGGTCAAAAGTCTTCAGGATTTACTTTAACAGATAAACCTTCATTTTTACCAACGCTAGAAGAATTAGCTACAGGAGCAGATTATATACTTGGTATTAATGATGAACTTACGGTACCAAAAACATTGCCTGAAGTAATTAATCCTATACCTCAATATACAGATACAGGCACTGATAATGTAACACCGAAACCAGTAAAGTCTGATTGGCAAATAATTGGTGAAACTTTAGGAAATATAGTATTTGATTCAAGTCCTATACAAATTGATTTGAATAATTTAGTATGGCCTAAAGGAATGTTAGATACGGCAAGTGAAAGTACATCAGATGAGCAAGTTACTTTACTTGAAAAAGTTGTAGATAGATTAGATAAGATATTTAGTGCATCTAATGGACAAGGCGGAAGTGTAATCATGATAGATGAACGTGTATTTGGTCAATTAGTTAAAGATGTCTATAATAAAGAAGTAACAAATCTAGGATACTCTACACTTAAGATATAAGGAGGAATAAATGGGAGCAAGACCATGTTTAAAAATAGGCGGAATAGATTACATACAGTATGTAGATATGAAGGGTATTAACTGGGAATGCAATGACTTGGACAGCGAAGAAAGCGGTAGATCACTTGCAGGTGATATGAGTCGATTCTATGTCAAGTCTAAACGAAAAGTAACGATCAAGTTAATTCCTATTAAAACTGAAATCTTTAGTACTATCAGTCAAGTATTAAAAACTACTAATACAGCGGGCGTAACTAACTTCCTTCAAGTTACCATTCTTGATCCAAGAGAAGGTGCTCAGACTGTATATACAATGTATAGTTCTGGTATTAAAGCAGCTACAATGTTCGATAATGGTGTTGATTGTTTGTGGGAAAATGCTGAATTTAGTCTAATAGAAAAGTAGGAGGTAGCATGAAAATATCAGGAACAGATATGACAATGATTCGTGGTGATACAGAAGTAATAAGCGTATGTACAAAGCGTGATAACGTGCTTGTACCTTTTGTACCAGGAGATACGGTTTACTTCTCAGTGAAAAGATACTTGAACAGCTCAACGTATACTATACAAAAAGTTATTACATCATTCATCGATGGATACGCTTATATAGAAATCGATCCTTTGGATACAAAGACATTGGCGATAGGTGATTACATCTATGACATTCAAGTAGTATATCCTCCGCTGACTGAAGAAGATATCGCAGTAGTTACGACAATTATATGGCCGTCAACGTTCACAATTGAACAGGAGGTAACAGAGGAATGAGCAACGAGATAGTAGTAGAATTAAAGCAAGCCAATGTTGTAGGCATTATAGCTGTATCAGGTCCTCAGGGAGAACCTGGTGGAGCATATACACATCCTGAGACACATCCTGTGTCAATGATAATACCGGATGATAATAAGACTTTCTTAACGGCATCTGAAAAGGCTAGTGTATTAAAAATAGTTGCCTCAAGTAATTTTGTTTTTACACAAACAGTAGCGTCTGATGTGTGGACAGTAGTTCACAATTTAGATAAGAAACCTGCCGTAACCGTTGTAGATACAGCTGATACAGTTGTTATAGGTGAGATTACATATCTCGATAACAACACAGTTGAATTAAGGTTTAACGGACAATTTTCTGGCAGAGCATATTTTAATTAGAAAAGGAGACTGAGAAAAAATGAAATTTTTAACAAATCTAGACCTAAACAAAAACCAGCTTCTCAATGCAGTATCGCAGAATCTGGCAACAGCTCCTTCTACACCGGTCAAAGGTCAAGAATACTTTGACACTGTTGCAAACAGAAAATTCGTTTACAATGGTACGTCGTGGGTAGGAGAAGATGCAACAGATGCCATAGTCCATGATGGTGATATTACAAACGCCAAGCTTGCAAATATGCCAACTATGACTCTCAAAGGAAACAACACGGGGGCGTCAGCAGTTCCACTTGATCTAACTGCTACACAAGTAAGAACATTACTTAATATAGCAGACGGAGCAAATAATTATGTACATCCGAATCATTCAGGTGATGTAACATCATTAGCTGATGGTGCACAGACTATAGCTACTGGTGCAGTTACAAATGCTAAAATGGCTAATATGGCAGCTACTACAATCAAAGGTAATAAAACAGCTGGAGCAGCCGTTCCTGCAGATCTTACAGCAGCTGAAGTACGCACTTTGATAAATGTAGCGAATGGAGCAAATAACTACGTACATCCAAATCATACTGGAGATGTAACATCTTTAGCAGACGGAGCGACTACAATTGCAGCTGATGCTGTAACAAATGCGAAGTTAGCTAACATGGCTACTATGACTATCAAAGGTAATAACACTGGTGCAGCCGCAAATCCTGTTGATTTAACAGCAGCACAAGTTAGAACCTTAATCAATGTAGCTGATGGTGCAACAGCTAACACAGGTACAGTAACAAGTGTAGCAGCTGGTAATGGTATGACAGCTATAACAGCAATTACGACTACTGGAACCATATCACTTGGAACGCCTAGTTCTTGTAACGGCTCATCTTCAAATGCCACAACTGCAACATCGCATACACATGCAATCTCATTAACAGCTGCAAACGTTGGCTTAGGTAATGTATCTAACAACGCACAAATGAAGAAGATTACAGCAAGTACTAATGGTAAGATTCCTATATGGAATGGTACAACTGGTGATACACTTGCAGATGGATATACAGTAGAAACGACTCTCGTTGGAGCAGCTACTGCTATTCCAAGAGCTGATGCAGTTAAGACATATTGCGATCAGATCATAGTAAGTGCAGGAGCACAAGTATTCAAAGGTACATTAGGTACTGGCGGAACAATCACAGCATTACCACTAACATACAACACAGGTTGGATCTACAAGATAATTACAGCCGGAACATATGCAGGCGTGGTATGCGAAATCGGTGATTCAATTCAAGCTATCGTAACTAGAGCAGGATCAGGAAACTTAGATAGCGACTGGACAGTTATGCAGGGCAACGTTGATGGAGCAGTAGTAGGACCAGCAAGTGCTACAGCTGATCATATTGCACTCTTCAATGGAACATCCGGTAAGCTTATAAAGAGCGCTGGTAATACACTTGCGATATATGCAAGAAGATATACAGTAGCTTTTGGAGATGCTACTAATGTAACATTCACAATCACCCATAACATGAACTCCAGAAACATCATGGTAATTGTACGTGAAACAGATTCACCGTATGAAGTAGTATATCCTGATATAGCTCTCACAACTGTCAATACACTTACTTTGACATTTGCAGTAGCACCTGCTCTTAACAAGTATACTGTAACAGTAATAGGAATGAGTGACTAATATGAAGCTTCTAGGATCAATAGTTGAAACAGTAAGTCTTAAAGAAAACGCAGTTCAGTTAGAGGCGAAATACTCGCCTCTAACAAGAGCTGTTTTAACAGGAACAATATCCTCCGCAAGTTGGTCCGGTGCTTCAGCACCTTTCACTGCTACTTTAACGATATCAGGGATACTTGCGGATCCTGTAGTGTACTTAATGGACGTAACGGCTGATGCGACTGATGCCCAAGTTAATGCGTTTGATTACGCACGTATAAGAATATCAGCACAAGCGGCTGGCACTTTGTCTTTAAAAGCATACGGAGTTAAACCAACAATCGACATACCAGTTAGAACATTTAAGATGTAAGGAGGTATACATGGCTTCTCTATCAATGAGCAAAGGTCCTAAACCTGAACAATCAAAATCATTTACACCAACAGCTGCAGGTTCTACTGTAACTCCAGATGCTGGTTTTACCCTTGCAAGTGTAGTTGTAAACGGTGATGCAGATTTGATATCAGCAAATATAAAAGCCGGTATCACATTATTTGGTATAGCTGGTAACTCGAACGTAGTAGATACATCATCAGGAACGGCTACTGCAGCACAAATACTATCCGGCTTAAAGGCATGGGTAGATGGTGTAGAAATTACAGGAAGCATTGCAAGTAAAGGTGCAGCTACTTATACTCCTGGAACATCAAATCAAACTATTGCAGCTGGTCAATACCTGTCAGGTGTGCAGACTATTTCAGGTGATGCGGATCTGGTAGCTGCTAATATTGCTGAAGGAATATCGTTGTTCGGAATT
>Ga0247841_10014095_pt1 | contig 10073 bp, 12 predicted proteins | sample LaCruzMarch2015__2_FD_192410 | JGI IMG/M metagenome (GOLD analysis project Ga0247841, IMG submission 192410) | Freshwater microbial communities from meromictic Lake La Cruz, Castile-La Mancha, Spain - LaCruzMarch2015_18m | ecosystem: Environmental > Aquatic > Freshwater > Lake | place: Spain...
CGTTAAATAATGATTGGGCACGTCCTCTAAAATCATCACCAACTGAGCGCATCAGTAAAGATCCAGCTGAGACTGAAAACATTGAGGAACCAAGGCCGCCTAAGGATCTAAATATCAATAATTGTTCATAGTTTTGCGCCAAGGCGGTAAGCAAGGTGAAGAAGGAGACCATAAATAAGCCAAAGCCAAGTACAGATCTCTCACCAAACTTGTCTACAAATTTTCCAGCTACTAAACCAGAGGAAAAGCGCACAATCGCAAAGCTAGAAATAATTAGGCCAATTGCTGTTTTACTTACACCAAATGATGAGGCAAATATGGGCAGTGCAGGAATTATTAGGCCAAAGCCCACCGCTACAAAGAAAGAAATCGAAGACAATATCGCAATCTCAGATGGCAGTTCAGCAAAGGGGTTTTTAAGGAGCTTTTTAGGTTTTATTTTAACTGCCGCCTCTTTTATTAGTGAAACTACTCAAATGAATTACTTTGATTAGTATAAGTGTGTAGTTTACTGATTTTTCTTGTTAGTATCTACTTATGAAAGCAGTTATTGCGGAAAACTTAGTCAAAACTTATAACAAAGGCACAGTTAAAGCATTAGATGGTTTAAACCTAGATGTTGAAGAGGGCACAGTACTTGGCGTGCTAGGGCCAAATGGTGCTGGTAAAACTACAACTGTAAGAATATTAGCAACCCTGCTTTCACCAGATTCAGGTAGCGCTACCGTTGCTGGAATTGATGTACTAAAACATCCAGATGAGGTTAGAAAATTAATTGGATTATCTGGTCAGTACGCAGCAGTTGATGAGACCTTAACTGGTTGGGATAACTTAATTATGTTTGGCCGGCTTTATCATCTATCTGCCAAGGAAACTAAACAACGTGCGATTGAATTACTTGAGCAGTTTGCATTATCAGATGCGGCCAAGCGGCCAATTAAAACCTATTCAGGTGGAATGCGTCGTAGATTAGATTTGGCAGCTTCATTGATTATTCGCCCAAAGGTTTTATTTCTGGATGAACCAACCACTGGCCTTGATCCAAGAGGACGGCAAGATATGTGGGGCGTAATTGATGATTTAGTAAAGGGTGGAGTGACATTGTTATTAACCACGCAATATCTGGAAGAGGCAGATCACCTAGCTGATGAGATTGCAGTAATTGACCATGGCAAAGTAATTGCTAGAGGAACCTCTGATTCATTAAAGAAGCAGGTGGGTGGTGAGCGGCTGGAAATTGTGGTTGAGAATGAGCATATGGATTCAGTAAAGGAGATTGTTGCCAGAGTTAGCGGCAGTGCCATAAATGTTGATGAGGGGCTTCGCCAAGTATCAGCCCCAGTTACTACCGGCAGCAAAGCATTGATTGAAGCAGCAAAGATGTTGGATGAAAAGGGCATACATCCCTTGGATATTGGGCTTAAGCGGCCATCATTAGATGATGTATTTCTCTCCTTAACCGGCCATGTTGCTGAGGAGAAAAAAGATGAGGAAGTATCAGTGAGTAAGGGCAGGAGACGGGGCAAATGATTAATTTCATCTCAGATGCAGCAATAATCACTAAACGCCAACTATTACAACTCTCTCGAGTACCAGAGTTACTTTTGTTCTCAACTATTCAGCCAATAATGTTTGTATTGTTATTTAGATATGTATTTGGTGGCTCAATTGATACTGGCCAGCCAGGTGGATATGTGCAATTACTTATGCCCGGCATATTTGTGCAAACTGTGGCCTTCACCTTGGCAGGAACGGCAGTTGGTTTAGCTGCAGATATGCAAAAAGGATTAATTGATCGGTTTAGATCACTACCAATCTCAAGATCTGCAGTGGTAATTGGTAGAACTCTGGGAGATGGTGCCTTAAATATCGTGGTCTTGACCGCAATGGGAGTTGCAGGTTTTGCGGTGGGATGGCGACCAACCTCATCTTTATTTGAGGTCTTCTTAGGTTTTGTTTTCCTATTAGTTTTTGGTTTTGCGATGTCTTGGATCGGAGTGCTAATTGGCTTGTCAGTAAGAGAGGAGCGGGTGGCAACTAATGCCACCTTCATCGTTGTTTTTCCACTTACTTTTTTATCTAACGCTTTTGCCCCAACCACTGGCATGCCAAGACCGTTGCAGTATGTAGCGGAGTGGAATCCAGTCTCCACCATGGTGGCAGCTTGTCGGCAGTTATTTGGACTTGAAAATCAATTTGGCGCTACCGCTGGCTCATTTCCCAGTGAAAACCCATTACAAATGTCGGTAATTTATATGATTTTAATAATGGCTATTTTTATTCCATTAAGCATCCGCAAATACAACAACGCAGCTAAAAAGTAATTAAAAGAGCTTAGCCTCAAGAATTGCAACCTTTATCTGCTTGCCATTTGGCGCTGTGTAATTAACAGTTTGCCCCACCTTTGCCCCCAGAACCGCCGCCCCTAGAGGTGATTTTTCAGAGTAGACATCAACATCACTAGTGGAGATCTCTCTGGAGCCGAGGAGGAACTTAAGTTCATCACCTGCAATATCAACTGTTACCAACATACCTAGTCCCACCACTCCAGATTCACTTGCCGGTGGTGTGCCAATGTGGGCATGCTCTAACATATGTTTTAGCTGGCGAATTCGACCCTCGATTTTTCCTTGTTCCTCCCGGGCTGCGTGGTAGCCACCATTTTCTTTTAAATCACCCTCAGCTCTTGCAGTTTCAATCTTTTTAATTATTTCCGCGCGAAGTGGACCCTCTAGTTCAGCAAGCTCTGCTGCTAGACGATCTGCTGCCTCTTGGGTCAGCCAGGTTTGAGTTGGTTGGTTCATAAGTGCGCAATATTACTGGCAACTAGAAATTCCCGCATTTACTGCAGGCAATCGGGTAGGGATGGCAACAGTACGAAGATTTGCCCCCACCATAAGTGAGTCAGCAGGCATTAGATCAGTAACCTCACCAACAACATTCTTATCAATATCCCTAGCAACAACTGCGCAGTTGTGATCAGCAGATAAATCTCTGACCGAAATTTTGTAGGTGATAGAAATACTTTGCTCATCAATAATTTCAAAGGAAACTAATTCAGATCTGACGGCAGGATTTGCTGCGTTATACCCGCTCCAGGCAAACCAGGTAGCAACAACTGCAATTAGCACCCCCAGCAGCCAGTTGCGATTTTTAGGAAGCTCTTTGATCCCATACCTCTGGCGCAGTGCAGGATTCGCTAATACTTTGGGGTGGATCACAGAGATAAGTGTAGAACTATTTCACCGCAGGTAAGTAGGCTTACCTAAGTAGCTTTATAAGGAGTAAAAATGGATGAGGGCGCAAGTTTTGATATGGGGGTTGCTGGCTCCTTGACTATGATTTTTTTAACCCTAGCAACGGTGGTTTTGCTTACCAGTTTTTATCGCAGATATAAGAGATTAGTTGACCGTAAAGATCAAGAGTAATTTTTTCCACTCAGCATGAAAATATTAAAAACCACTGGCCTGCTGATCACTTGGCTGCTTTTAATCTATGGCTGCTTTGAGTTGGGAATGTGGCAATTACATCGGGCGCAAGCTTTAAATCTATCAACCGCCCCCCAGTCAGATCAGCCAGTAATTCGACTAGATCAGGTCTCCTCCGCTGGCAAGAATATGCCGATAAAGGCGGTAAATAGAATTGTTTCAGCAGAGGGTAATTACGCAGCAATTTACATTGCTCGCGATCAAAAGATTGCAGATGAAAAGATTGCAGATCTGGATGTGAGATTATTAAAGTTAAGCTCAGGTCATGCGGTGTTAGTCGCCCGAGAAGTTTTAGATCAGCAGGGTAGCCAGGTAACAGGACCGGTGGCAATTACTGGCCGGCTCTATCCGCGACAAAATGTTGACCGAGCCTTTGCTAAGCCTGGTGAGCTACCCAGAATTGATCCAGCGCTGGTGGTAAGTAAGGCGAACCCATTTATATATGATGGGTATATTATTTTGAAATCTGAGGAGATATCTGGGCAAAGCTCCACACTTTCATTGATCCCATCCGAACAAATCTCGCAAAAACTTCCTGGTTTTTACTGGCAACATATCTCTTATGTGGTGGTCTGGTGGTTTATGGGGCTGCTACTTTTAATCGCTCCAGCATTTCCGCAATTTAGGGCAAGAGGAGATAGGGTGAATAATCAAATTACTGCAGGTTCAAAGAAAAAAGTGAAAGCGGGTGTGAAAAAGTGAACAAGATAATTTACTTCTTCCGTTTCTGGGCGCTCTGGGCAGGGGTAATGTCCTTGCTGCTTTGGTTTTTATATATGCCAGCTAAGTACTTATTGAGTGATAAAAGTATTTATGAGCAATTTATTTGGATTCCAATTGTGCATGGCTTCACCTACCCGGTCTATCTACTTGCAGCTCTAATTCTTTGTATTGCAAAGCGAAAATCCCTGCTTTCAACTGGGCTATTTTTACTAGCTGGCACCTTGCCGGTGGCCTCAATCTGGATCGAACGGCGGGTTAAATCCGGCAGGTGGTAAGGGGGTTAATCTAAACTTCACCTTTAGCCCTAGCGTGTTGACCCTAGATTTTAGGCTTAATAATTTATCGTTTGTCTTACCTTCCAAAACCTTCAAACCCCAACTCAACAGAATGTGATGACAATAATTGGCTAGTGAATCTATTGTCTTAAAGTCGGTGGCAAGTAATCCACTACTCGCTCGAATCACCTACGTTTTAGATACCTCAGTACTGCTGGCCGACCCAATCGCACTCTCTAGATTTGCCGAGCATGAAGTAATCATTCCAATCACCGTTATTGGTGAGTTGGAGACCAAACGAGATCATCCAGATCTTGGCTACTTTGCCCGAGCTGCGCTGCGCGCCTTGGATGAGTTGCGGGTAAAAAGTGGCCGGTTAGATCAACCAATTGGCATTAATGATGAGGGCGGCACACTTTCAGTTGAATTAAACCACTCTGATGTTTCAAAGTTGCCATCTGGATTTCTAAGAGATGGCTCAAATGATTCAAGAATTTTAGCAATTGCAAAAAACCTGATGGCAGATGGCCGTAAGGTGGTCTTAGTTACCAAGGATCTACCGCTGCGGGTAAAGGCATCATCAGTTGGGGTGGAGGCGCAGGAGTATCGAGCTGAGTTAGCTAGCACAAGTGGCTGGACTGGCATGGTTGAAGAGAGTGTTGGCTCAACAATTATTGATTCACTTTATGAGAAAGATAAAATTCCACATGAGTTTGGAAAGACTCATCCATGTCACACTGGAATTGTGTTGCACTCTGAAAAAGGAAGTGCACTCGCTCGGGTTACACCAGACAAACAACTTAAATTAGTAAAAGGTGATCGGGCGGCATTTGGTCTACATGGTCGAAGTGCTGAGCAACGGGTAGCTTTAGATATTTTGTTGGATAATGAAATCGGAATCATCTCTTTAGGTGGCAGGGCGGGAACTGGAAAAAGTGCCTTGGCATTATCTGCCGGACTTGAGGCGGTGCTAGAAAAACGTTTACATAAAAAGGTAGTTATCTTCCGCCCGCTTTATGCAGTAGGTGGTCAAGAGCTTGGTTATCTGCCCGGAACTGAAAATGAAAAGATGTCACCTTGGGCGCAAGCAGTCTTTGATACCTTGGGGGCGTTGGTGAGCCAGCAGGTAATTGATGAGGTGGTAGAGCGAGGATTAATTGAGGTCCTACCCCTGACCCATATTCGCGGACGTTCCTTGCATGACTCCTTTGTAATTGTTGATGAGGCCCAATCACTAGAGCGAGGGGTATTGCTGACGGTGCTCTCTCGAATCGGCCAAGGCTCCAGAGTGGTTCTAACCCATGACATCGCCCAACGGGACAACCTGCGGGTGGGCCGTCATGATGGGGTGGTTGCGGTGATTGAGTCCCTTAAAGGACACCCGCTCTTCGCCCATATAACCCTGACTCGTAGTGAGAGATCCCAGATCGCCGCCCTGGTAACTGAGCTGCTAGAGGAGCCAATTAGCTTTACCAGTTGATTTTTACCCCTCTTGCGACATATCGGATAAATCGGACTTCACCGTATCTGACCTGCGGTTTTCCTTCAGTCAATACCTGTGAATATAAACATAATCCCGCCACACGGCTATATAAAGTTGCCCCCCCACCCCCTGGCTGGCACTCTGAACCAGTTCTAGGAGCCCTATTTAGCAGTTAGGGCATGTGAAGGAAGGGTGATTATGAAGGTGAAAGGTATGCCTACGCCCGCACCAAGGGTGCGCCGGCTGTCGATAACTGCTGCCTGCCTTGCCTTCTTCCTAACTATTTCAGAGCCGGCATATGCAACTAGCAACCTGCAGGTCTCAGTCACCATCCCAATGGTGGGAGCAAATCTAGAGGCGAGCGCCCCTGCCACCCCAGAGGAGGTGGCTGATCCCAACCCATCCCTACTTGAGCTAGATGCGGTGAAAACAGTGGATGCCTCATCGATGGCTTTGATCTCAGTGGCTGCCCGAAAGCTGGAGTTGGCTCGTCAACCAGATGGAGCTAGAGCGGTTGCCAAAGAGATAATTGCGGCGAAGTATCAATGGTCAGAGAAACAATTCACCTGCCTGGATCAATTATGGATTAAAGAGAGTCATTGGAATTACAAAGCTAGGAATAAAGTCACTGGCGCCCATGGGATCCCGCAAGCACTACCTGCTACCAAGATGGAGGTGGTTGCCACAGATTGGCGGACCAATCCAGTAACACAAATTACTTGGGGGCTTAAATATATTGAAGAGCGATATGAGACACCATGTAAGGCGTGGAGCAAGTTTAAGAGATCAAGATGGTATTAAAAGATTTTAACTAGTTAGGTTTTTTCCCAATACTTAATGGCTTTCTGGTTTGGGCGTAAAAATCATTTCCTTTATCATCAATAATTAGAAAAGCTGGAAAGTTTTCCACCTCAATTTTCCAAATTGCCTCCATGCCCAACTCTTCGTAATCTAAAACCTCAACTTTTTTGATGCAATCCTGGGCAAGTCTGGCAGCAGGGCCACCAATAGATCCTAGGTAAAAGCCGCCAAACTTTTTGCAAGCTGCTGAAACTACCTCGGAGCGATTTCCCTTTGCCAACATAATTAACGAACCACCTGCTGCTTGGAACTGCTCTACATAAGAGTCCATTCTTCCGGCAGTTGTGGGACCAAAGGAGCCAGAGGCAAAACCAGTTGGAGTTTTGGCAGGACCTGCGTAATAAACTGCATGCTTTTTAAAGTAATCTGGAAGTGGTTTTCCGCTTTCTAGTAGCTCCTTTAATTTGGCATGGGCTAAATCCCTGGCAACTACTAATGTGCCAGATAAATTAACTCGAGTTTTAACGGGATACTTTGATAATTGAGCCAAAATATCAGCCATTGGCGCTGATAAATCAATATTTATCTCCGGGCCATCTAAATCTTCTTTGGTGGCTGCGGGTAAAAAGTGGGCTGGCTCAGTCTCAAGTTTTTCAATAAAGATGCCATCCTTGGTGATCTTCGCCTTCACCTGGCGATCTGCTGAACATGAAACAGCAATTGCAATTGGCAGGGATGCACCATGACGGGGCAACCTGACAACTCGCACATCATGGCAGAAGTACTTGCCACCAAATTGGGCGCCGATGCCAATGTTTTGCGTCAATTTTAATACTTCTTTTTCTAATTCTAGATCTCTAAAACCATGGCCAGTTTTAGCATCACCTTTTGTGGGTAGAGAATCTAAATACTTAGTACTTGCCAGCTTCGCTGCCTTAACTGTGTACTCAGCGCTGGTGCCACCAATTACTACTACTAGGTGATAAGGCGGACAGGCGGAGGTGCCCAGGGAGCGAAGTTTTTCCTCCAGCCAACTCATAAATGTGGTGGGGTTTAATACCGCTTTTGTCTCTTGATATAAAAATGATTTATTAGCACTGCCGCCACCTTTGGCAATAAATAAGAAGTTGTACTCGTCTGGATGATCAGTATCGGAGTAGATCTCGATTTGGGCCGGCAAATTATTGCCAGTGTTTTTCTCCTCCCAGGTAGTAACTGGTGCTAATTGGGAGTAGCGAAGATTTAATTTGGTGAAAGCCTCATAAACACCTCTGGAGATTGAGATCTCATCCTTCTCTTCCGTTAATACCTGCTGACCTTTTTTACCCATCACAATTGCAGTTCCGGTGTCCTGACACATCGGCAAGATGCCACCAGCTGAGATATTGGCATTTTTTAAAAGATCAGTTGCCACAAATCGATCATTAGCTGAGCTCTCTGGATCCTTTAAAATATTTGCTAATTGCGCAAGGTGCTCACTGCGCAGATAATGTGAAATATCATGCATCGCAACCTGGGTTAATTCCGTTATTGCTTCCTTGGAAACCTTTAAAAATTGCCGGCCATCTGCGGTGAAGCCACTTACCCCTGTCTTGGAAATCAGCCGATACTCAGTTTTATCCTCACCAATTGGCAGTAGATCTTGGTAGGTAAACTCCGGTGGCATAGGGGTAAATCTACTCACTTTCTATCATCAATTAGGATAAGCCCATGAGCACAGCCAGTAAAAAGCAGGTACTACTTGCCGCCCCACGTGGCTACTGCGCAGGTGTTGATCGCGCTGTGGTCACCGTTGAAAAAGCTATAGATCTTTATGGAAAACCGGTTTATGTGCGAAAGCAAATTGTGCACAACAAATATGTAGTACAAAGCTTAGAGGAGCGGGGCGCAATATTTGTTGATGAAACTGATGAGGTGCCAGAGGGTGCGATAGTTGTTTTTTCCGCCCACGGCGTATCACCTGCGGTCCATCAAAGTGCGGCGGAGCGAAATTTAAAAACTATTGATGCCACCTGCCCACTGGTGACCAAGGTGCACAATGAAGCAAAAAGATTTGCCGCCGATGATTACGATATTTTATTAATTGGACACAAGGGCCATGAAGAGGTTGATGGCACCGCCGGTGAAGCACCCAAACATATTCAATTGGTAGATGGCATTGCAAGTATTAAAGATATTAAGGTACGAGATGAGAACAAGGTGGCTTGGTTATCCCAAACAACCTTAAGTGTGGATGAAACTTTGGCTACGGTTGTGGAGCTGAGAAAACGTTTTCCAAATTTAATTGACCCACCCAGTGATGATATTTGCTACGCCACCCAAAACCGACAGGTAGCGATCAAAGAGATAGCGCCAAAGGCGGATCTAGTTTTAATTGTTGGCTCTAAAAACTCATCTAATTCAGTCCGCTTAGTTGAGGTCTCACTTGAGTATGGCGCAAAGGCTGCTTACTTAATTGATTTTGCTGCTGAGGCTAAAGAGGAATGGTTAAGCGGTGTTACAACAGTTGGTGTTTCAAGTGGTGCATCAGTACCAGAGATCTTGGTGAAGGATCTACTTGATTGGCTAGCAAAGCGTGGATTTGCTGATGTGCAGGTAATTACTGCAACTGAGGAGCATCTACTTTTTTCACTACCGGTGGAGCTGCGAAAGGAATTAAAAGCTGCCGGAAAGTGATTGATTACCTTGGTTGCGTTCTTTTTTAAACCAAATGAACCAAGTAATCCCAGCACCTGAGAGTAGATAAAAAGATACTGCAGCTAGCGCAGTTACCAGATCAATCAGCAACTTTGTAGGCGCAAAGGATGAGCCGCCAATTGTTGGCAGCAGGATAAAGTAGCTCAGCAGCAGTGATACTGGTGGGGCAACCGCGGTTACATAAGCGGTGCCAGTACGACCTAAGTAAGTACCACCGAAGAATGCAATCCAGATTGCAAGGCAGGTGATAATTCCAAAGGAGGAGCGAAAGAGTAATTCAACCGCAGCAAATAAAAAGATCACTACAAACTGCAGAATTACCACCCCAGGTTTTGTTAAACCAGGACCTTTAATTGGTGAGTTAATTGGCAAACTACTCATCCTTGCCACCTTCGATCTCCTCTACCTCAATAAAGTCATCATCAGCGGAGATCGCCTTTAACTCCCTTACATCACCAGGTGAGTCTGGATACTCAATTGCTAATTTTTCTTTATCACCAGCAACTCCTAGATTGTGAATGCGCCTTGCTGGATTTAAGACAGTTTTTTCTGCGGTAGGAATTAAATCCTCATACGCCTTGGCAGTTGATGAGATCGCCTTACCTA
>Ga0247841_10014098_pt1 | contig 10071 bp, 8 predicted proteins | sample LaCruzMarch2015__2_FD_192410 | JGI IMG/M metagenome (GOLD analysis project Ga0247841, IMG submission 192410) | Freshwater microbial communities from meromictic Lake La Cruz, Castile-La Mancha, Spain - LaCruzMarch2015_18m | ecosystem: Environmental > Aquatic > Freshwater > Lake | place: Spain...
TTAAACGAGAGCGCTGTTAGGGAATATTTTAATAGGCATAAATTTGATATTGTGATACATAACGCGGTTCGCCCCGGCCACCGTAATGCCAAAGATCCCTCAAACCAACTTTATAATAATTTACGTATGTTTTTTAACATAGTACGCAATAGCGATAAATTCGGCAAATTGATATTTTTAAGCTCTGGGGCAGTTTACGATGTAACTAAGCCAATGGTTAAGGTAAAAGAGGAGGATTTCGATACTTATGTCCCAGAAGATGAGCATGGCTTTTCTAAATATATAATTGCAAAGCATATTGAGAAAATCGATAATGTTGTAGAATTAAGAATATTTGGAATATTCGGAAAATATGAAGACTATGCCATAAGGTTTATTTCAAATGCAATTTGCAAGACACTATTTGATTTACCGATTACGATAAAGCAGAATCGCAGGTTTGATTATTTATATATTGAGGATCTTATGCCGGTTATAAATTATTTCATTGAATCGAATCCTGAGCATAAGGTTTACAATGTGACTCCCGACCAATCTGTAGAACTACTTGATTTGGCTAAAATGATAAAGAAGATTTCCGGTAAAGAGCTGCCTATCGTTGTAAAAGATAAAACGATAGGCGTAGAATATACTGGGGATAATTGTCGCCTTAAGAATGAAATAGGTAAGTGGGGAGCAACGCCTATTGATTTGGCGATTGAAAAACTATACCGCTGGTATAGTGATAATAAATTCTTAATTAACAAAGAGCTATTGCTAGCTGACAAATAATGAAAAGTATGCCCATGGTAAAGGTATCTGATTATATAATTCAGCGATTAGTTGATTACGGAATAAAACATATATTTCTGATTACTGGTGGTGGGGCCATGCATTTGGTTGATTCTATCGGAAGGAATAAAAAAATAGAATATACCTGTAACCATCATGAGCAGGCTTCAGCAATAGCAGCGGAAGGATATACAAGGGCTGGCGGAGGTGTGGGGGTAGTGGTTGTGACTAGTGGTCCCGGGGGTACAAATACTTTAACAGGCGTTATCGGACAATGGCTTGATTCAATTCCCTGTTTGTATATTTCCGGTCAGGTTAAAAGAGAAACCACTATAAAAGATTGTCCTGAGCTTAAGCTGCGTCAACTAGGAGACCAGGAGATTAATATAATTGATATTGTGCGCCCAGTTACTAAATACGCTGAAATGGTGATGGATGTAAATAAAATAGGGTATCATCTTGATAAAGCTATTTATCTGGCAAAACATGGTAGGCCTGGTCCGGTATGGCTCGATATTCCTTTGGATATTCAAGCTGCGATGGTTGATGTTTCCAAGCTTGTAAAATACAATTCCGAAGAAGATAAAATAAAATTTGATATCGCCTTGATGCGAAAGCAGATCAGAGAGTTGCTATCAAGGATAAAAAAATCCACAAGGCCGGTATTATTAGCTGGCCATGGAATTCGACTTTCCGCAGCAGTAGGGCAGTTTAATCAGCTAATTAAAATGTTGAACATACCGGTATTGACTACCATCAACGGAAATGATCTTATTTATTCAAACCATCCGTTATTCTTTGGTAGGCCTGGTATTTGTGGAGATCGCCCGGGGAACATTATTATGCAAAATAGCGATTTGTTTCTTTCTATCGGAGCGCGTTTAGGGGTGCGCCAGATTAGCTATAACTATAAAGCATTTGCAAGGGGGGCTTACCGTGTTATGGTTGATATAGACATATCAGAATTGAATAAACCAACATTAGATATGCATATGAAAATACATGCTGATGCGCGAATTTTTATTGAAGAGATGCTTCGACAGATTGATAACCGAAAAATTAAGGTTAAGCGTGAATGGCTAGATTGGGCAAAAGAAAGAAGAAACACGTTGCCGAACATATTGAATGATAATTCAAGTAATCCGCGTTATGTCAATTCTTATGTTTTTACTGATGAACTTTTTAAGCAGCTTTCATCAGGGGACATTGTTGTTACTGGCAATGGCACTGCCTATACTAGTACTTATCAAATAATGAAAATTAAAAAAGGAGTTAGGGTTTTCTCAAACCAGGGTTGTGCTTCTATGGGGTATGACCTGCCTGCTGCTATCGGAGCTTGTTTTGCAAGAGAAAAAAAGCCAGTAGTCTTAATAACCGGAGATGGCAGTATACAAATGAATATACAAGAGTTGCAGACTATAGTCTCCCACAAGTTGCCTATAAAAATATTTGTTTTAAATAACAAAGGCTATCTTGCGATACGTGCTACGCAGGATACATATTTTCGGGGAAGATATTATGCTTCTTGCGGAAGGGGCGGTGTTTCTTGTCCTGATATTTGTCGTATTGCTGGAGCATATGGCATTGCTTCAATGAAAGTGCATACTGAAAAAAAACTTATTAAGGCAATAAATAAGGTTTTGGCGATAAAAGGACCGGTTGTCTGTGAAATATTTATGGATCCAAAACAAACCCTATTTCCAAAGTTGTCATCTGAAGTTAAACTCGATGGCCGCTTGGTATCGCGGCCCCTGGAAGATATGTATCCTTTTTTAGATAGAAAAAAATTTATAAATCACATGATTGTAAAACCATTGGAAGAATAAGGAGATTTAGTGAATACACTTGAATGCCGAATGGTAGATGCATTGAAAGAGTTAAAAGAGAAATATGGTGCTATAAGTGTTCGAGCGGAATTTGAGGCTGAAGGCACCAGGCTGGAAGAATTATTGCGGTTAAAAGAAATCTGTATGAAGGCAGGCGTGGGGCTTACCTTGAAGATCGGCGGATGCGAATCAATACGGGATATGCTTGAAGCCCGCATAGTAGGGGTAAATTATCTTGTTGCGCCTATGGTTGAATCTGCCTATGCCTTAAGGAAGTATCTTCAGGCAGTCAATAAGATATTCCCATTGGAAGAAAGAGACAATATCGAAATACTTTGCAATATCGAAACAGTAGCTGTTATCAATGAGTTGGATGAGATAATAAAAATACCGGAAATATCATTACTCAACGGAATAGTTATTGAGCGGGTAGATTTATCTCTTTCTATGGGGATGGATGATAAAAGCATCAATAGCGAAAAGGTAAATGGGGCAGTTTTAGAAATTATTAAAAAAATAAAAACTAAGAATTTTAGCTGTACGATAGGGGGTGGAGTATCAGCCCAGTCACTTCCATTCTTTAGAAGCCTGCCAAAAGGGTATATTGATCGTTACGAGACAAGGAAGATTTGTTTTTCCTATGTAAACTCAATAAATAATGATCCAATAAAAGGTATATTAAAAGCCCTTGGATTTGAGGTTCTTTGGCTTAAAAATAAGATCAACTACTATAAAGCAATAAATATGGCAGATCAGGAGAGAATGGCATTAATTGAACACAGCTATTTACTTGCATCAAATTCCTTAATATGAGGTAAAAAATGAATTTAACTGAACGCAAAATGGTAGCTCTTTTGAAAGAACTCATGGAAAAGCATGCGGCAGTTGGAGTAAAGGCTGAGTTTGAAGCTGAAGGTACCAGGACAGAAGAATTAATGAGACTTAAGGAAATCTGCCTTTCCGCAGGAATATTACTAACATTAAAAATTGGCGGCTGCGAGGCAGTAAGAGATATGTACGATGCTCGCGCTATAGGCGTCAATCATCTTGTGGCGCCAATGGTTGAAACACCATTTGCTTTAAGAAAATATCTTAAGGCAATAAACGTTGCTTTTCCTGAAGATGAGCAGGAAAAAGTAGAGTTTTTAATTAACATCGAGACTATTCAAGCGGTACGAATGTTTAATGAGATGCTCGGAATACCTGAAATAGAGAAACTTGACGGAATTGTTTTTGGGCGGTCTGATTTAATCGGTTCGATGGGGCTTGGCAAGGATGAAATCAATAGCGAAAAAGTCCTTGCTATTGCAAAGGATGTTTTCAGGCAGGCAAAAGAAAAGGGTATGACATGCGTGATTGGCGGGACAATATCAATAAGCTCATTGCCGTTTTTGCGGCAGTTGTCTAATCTGCTGGACCGATACGAAACAAGAAAGATTTGTTTTGCAAGTAGTGACGCATTAGAGAAGGATCCTGTAGGCGGTATTAATAAAGCGCTTGATTTTGAACTCTTATGGCTTCAGAATAAGCAGAATTATTATAAGGCTATTTCTGAAGAAGACCTAAAAAGAATGCTAATCTTAAAAGAACGGGGAAAATGAACAGAAAGATTTTAAATAAAGAAGAAATAAATAAGATTAAAGCAATAGCATTTGATCTCGATGGTACTGTATATTTTGGGAATACGCTTGCTGATGGCGTAGCGGAATTAACTATTTTTTTAAAGAACAGAGGTATTAAGGTATTCTATTTTACTAATAATTCTGCAAAATCCCGGGAAGATATTTTTAATAAGCTGAAAGAGTTAGGTCTAGAGTTGTTGCTGGATGAAGTTTATAATTCGGCATATGCAACGGCAATATATGCAAAAGAGAATGGGTTTAGGAAAGTTTATTGTGTCGGCTCTAAGGGGTTAATAAAAGAACTTGAGTTAAGGGGAATAACTGTTTTACCTAACGAGGAGCAGGCAGAGGTAGTTATTGTGGGGCTTGATATGGAATTTGATTATAATAAAATTGCGAAGGCGTTAAATGGCATAAAAAAAGGTTGTAGATTAATAGCATGTAACCGCGACCGAAATTATCCTGTAGGGAATAATGCGGTGCTTCCCGGATGCGGGCCCCTGGTTGCGGCTATTGAATATGCATCTGGTATTGAGGCAGATTGCGTAATAGGGAAACCAAACACTTATATGTTAGAATTGCTGGCGAAAGATCACCGATTAAGAAATGATGAAATATTGGTTGTCGGGGACACCTATGATAGTGATATAGAAATGGCTAAGAGATATAAAAGTCCATCGATTTTAATTTTGAATAATTCAGTTTATGATGCTTGCGATACGATGCTATTAAATGAAACCAAAGATTTAAAATCAATATTTTAAACGGCTAACATGAAAACAGAGAAACAATTAAGGCTAAGAGTATTAAAAACAGTTGTTGAATATTACCATTTAACCAAAAATAATAATAAATTTGTTGATGGACAATCTTGTGTAAAGTATGCTGGGCGCGTTTATGATGAAAAAGAGTTGGTGAATCTAGTAGATTCTTCCTTGGATTTTTGGTTGACTTCAGGCAGATACGCTGAAATGTTTGAGAAGAAGCTTGCGGAATTCCTCGGGCTGAAATCCTGCCTTCTTACTAATTCCGGATCATCCGCAAACCTTTTGGCGGTTTCAGCGCTAACTTCGCCCCTGTTAAGAGAGAGGCAATTAAAGCCAGGGGATGAGGTAATTACCACTGCCTGCGGTTTTCCTACTACGCTTAATCCAATACTTCAAAATAATCTTGTGCCTGTGTTTATTGATGTGGAGCTTGAGAATTATAATATTCAGGCAGAGAAAATAGAAAAAGCTATTACTAAAAAAACAAGAGCGATTTTTACAGCGCATACGCTGGGGAATCCGGTTAATATTAATAAGATTAAGCAAATAGTAAAAAAACATAATTTATGGTGGTTAGAAGATAACTGCGATAGTCTTGGATCTAAATATAGGGGCAGGTATACCGGAACATTCGGCGATATCTCTACCTGTAGTTTTTATCCACCTCATCATATAACCATGGGAGAGGGAGGGGCAGTGTTAACCAATAATCCGCTTCTAAGACGGATAATAATGTCTTTTCGTGATTGGGGCAGGGATTGTTGGTGCGAATCCGGACATGATGATACGTGCAAAAGAAGATTTAACCAGAAATTTGGTGATTTGCCTTATGGTTATGATCATAAATATGTTTACTCTCATATTGGATATAATCTGAAAGTTACAGATATGCAGGCTGCCATAGGGGTGGCGCAGCTGGAGAAATTACCTAGATTTATTGCAGCGCGAAAGAAAAACTTTTGTTTACTCAAGAAATATTTTAAAAAATATGAGGATTATCTTATTTTACCTGAATCTACAAAAGGATCTGATCCAAGCTGGTTTGGTTTTCCAATTTTAGTAAAAGAAAACGCGCCTTTTACCAGGAATGATATCGTAAATTATCTAGAGGATAATAAAATTGCAACCCGGATGCTTTTTGGAGGGAATTTAACTAAACAGCCGGCATATAAGAATGTAAAATATAGAATTTCCGGAGATTTGAGAAATACAGACTTAGTTATGAATAATCTTTTTTGGATAGGAGTTTATCCGGGGCTTACAAAACTGATGTTATCTTATATAGAAAAAACCCTAAACAACTTCTTTAAGAAAGAAATATGAAGCTGACCATTCTCATTGGATGTTTTAATGAAAAACCAACTATCCTTAAGGCTATTGAGCAGGCCAAAGCTATAAATATCGATAAAGAAATAATAGTTATAGACAATTGTTCAACAGATGGAACAAAAGAAATACTGGAAGGATTAAAAAATGACAAAGAGTTGAGTATTGTTTTTCACTCTAAAAATATGGGGGCGGGATATTCAGCATGTGAAGGAATCAAGCTTGCTCAGGGTGAATATTTTTACGGTCCTGGGGCAGATTTAGAATATAAAATGGACGATGTTTATAAAATGATAGAAAAGCTGGAAGAAAAAAACTTAGATGCTGTGTTTGGTTCAAGGCTTTTAGATAGAAAAGATGTCTCAAGACTCGAACTGATTAAAGAAAGGCCTTATTGGTTGGGTACTATTATTACAACATACTTAATAAATTTATTATATCGTATGAATTTTACGGATATCATTGCTACCAAATTAATTAAAACCGATATTTTAAAGAAACTAGGTTGTGAAGCTAATAATCAGGCTTTTGAGTTTGAGCTAGTGAGCAGTCTTTGTAAGAAGGGGTATAGGATAAAAGAGGTGCCTGTTTGGTATAAACCGCGGACACACAAAGAAGGGAAAACTATTAGGGCTATGGATATGATTCCAGCGCTGTGGGCGATATTAAGGATTAAATTTTTAAAATGAAAATCGCATTAGTTTATCCTCCAACTTCGGAATTAAATCTAAAGGGTTATCCTTTGGGTTTAGCGTATCTTTGTGCCTCTTTAAATAAACATCATGAAGTTGATATTTACAATTATAATGGAAAGGAATTTAATCAAAGCATTAAATCATTTTTATCTTTGATAAAGATTAAGAAGCCCGATTTAGTTGGTATTTCTTTTAATTCTTTTAACCGTTGGGGGGCTTTTAAAATACTTAAACATATCAAGCGAATTAATAAAAATATCCGAATTGTTCTTGGCGGGGTTCACCCTTCGACACTTTATGAACAAACCTTTAAATATTTTTATGATGATTTAGATTTTATAATTCAGTCTGAAGGAGAAAGATCTTTACCCCTGTTGTGCCGCGCACTTGAAAGCAGAAGCGATTTGTCTTTGATTAGCGGATTAGTATATAAAGATAAAAGTGGCGGTATAATAGCAAATAGAGTTTCTGAATTTGTAAAGGATTTGGATGAGCTGCCTTTGCCGGATTATTCTTATGCGGCAGAAGAAATTAAACAAAAGGAGATCGCATATTTAATTACCTCGCGGGGTTGTCCAGTTAACTGTTCATTTTGTTCTACTTCTTCTTTCTGGGGGCAGAACGTGCGCATGAATTCTCCGGAAAGAATTGGAGAGGAAGTTGAGCTTGTTAAGCAAATGGGCGCGAAACGTATTTTTTTTCATGACGATACATTCAATTTAGGAATAGATAGGACAATTAAAATCGCAGAGAGATTAAAGAAAATTGGAGTCCAATATGCTATCCAGTGTCGTGTTACCCCAGTAAATGAAGAGATGATCGCTAAATTGGCTGATTCTGGTTGCCGGCATATAACCTGGGGTGTAGAAACCTTATCAGAGAATATGCTTGGTAAAATAAATAAGAAGATCACTAGAGAGTTAGTTAAAAACGCTTTTGATATATGCGCTAAGTTTACGGATAAGATGACTACTTCAGCATTTTTCTGCGTGGGGACTCCTGGTGAAACCGAGGCAACGGTAAGAGAAACGGTGGATTACGCGAATGCAAACATAAGGTCAACGCATGGAGCGGGGGCATCGATGCTTTATGTGCTTCCAGGAACAAAGATTTATGCAGATTTAATTAAAGAAAATAAATTTGATGAAAGAGTTTGGGTTAGCTCTGGAGCTGTCTATTATTATACGAGAGAACATAATATGAAAACCTTGAATAGATGGCGCAAGATAGTAAATCATTGCGGCATTAAGATACCGTATTCTATTAAATATTTTTGGGATTCAGTTCCTGCTGCATTAGTTCAGAAGAAGGTTTTAGGAAGTAAAAGGCTTGCAAAAACATTAAGTAAGATCAGAAGATCAATAAACATGCTGCTTAGTAGATATTAATAAAATAACATAATTAAATTATTATTTTTTAGTTCACTAAGGAAAGGTAGAGTTATACATGTTCTATAATTATAAGAATAAAGCTGACATCCAAAAAGCACAGAATTTCCTGTTGGCCAATACATATGACAGTATTTCTGATAAGCTCTCAAATGATCTGATATCAAAGCATATATTTAAGAGCACCAAACGAATTCTTTTTACCTTGAGTCTCTTGCCGCCTCTTAAGGCAGGAGACAAAATTCTCGAAATAGGGGCTATGCCTTACTGTTTTTCGACCTTGCTCATTGAGCTTTTTTCCGTAGAGGTTACTGCATTGCACCTTCCGAATTGCCTGTTTCCCGGTGAACCCTACAGCATAGCAAAAGAAGATATCGTTATCCCTAATAAAATAACACATAAGAATTATGGAATTACCAGCTGGACGTGTAATGCTGAAAAAGATATATATCCATTTAAGGACAATACTTTTGATGTGGTTATATGCACAGAAGTGCTGGAGCATTTGTTGTATTCCCCACCACACGTCTTTAATGAAAGCTATCGTGTGCTTAAGGACCAAGGATCAATGTTGGTTTCAACCGTGAATTCTCTGCATTTTAAACGCATGGTGGATATCATATTGAATAATAATATCGATGATGTATTTACTACCCTGGGTTGCTATGGAAGGCATAACAGAAATTGGACGCGGCAGGAATTAATCGAATTAGCGCAAAACAATAATTTTAGCGTTTCGTATGTTACATCTGCAACGTTGCGCGGTTCACGAAGCGCTTATGGTGGTGTTACTGCAACAACACCAGCAATATGCAGTAAACAGCAAAAGAATAAACTTTTGCACAAAACAGGTAAATTTCTGCGAAAATTTTTTCTCAATCTGATAAAATTACTTGTGTATCTGCCCTTGCCTGGCATGAAGGATAAAAGGCACTATAACATTTTTTTACTGCTCAAAAAAGCCTCATCAACACTGTAACTTAAGATTACAGACAGAGGGGGTTCACTTTAATGAAGAAACGATGGCTGTTATTATTTTCAATAATTTCTCTCTTGGGAGTTTTTTATTTTTCCTGGTTTACTCCAAGATATGTCGTGCCTATTTTGATGTATCACAATATTGGTTATCAGAAGAGTGGGTTTTTTGTTACGCCTGAAAATTTCACTAAACAGATGGAGTTTATTAAGAAAAATGGTTATCAGGTAATATCTTTAGATGAATTAGTTGTAAGTATAAGGGGTAAAAAACGGCTTAAGAGAAATAAGGTTGTGATTACTTTTGATGATGGATATAAGGATAATTTTCAATATGCCTATCCGGTTTTGAAAAAACTTGGATTTCCTGCTACGATATTTCTTATAACTGACTTTATAGGTAAAAAATTTACCGGTGAGGGTAAGGAATTTATGAATTGGGATGAGGTTATGGCGATGTCTAAAGATAAAATATCTTTTGGCGGCCATACTAAAACTCATTTATATCTTGGGTCTGTGAATGATGAAAAGGCTGCGTTTGAGGAGATAGCGGGATCAAAAAAGGTGATTGAACAGAAAATTGGCATGTCTGTGGATTATTTTTGTTATCCATCTGGAGGATTTAGTAATCGAGTAAAGGAATTAGTTGCGCAGGCAGGATATCAAGGTGCTTGCACGACAAATCGCGGGTTTGCTAAGTT
>Ga0247841_10014099_pt1 | contig 10069 bp, 16 predicted proteins | sample LaCruzMarch2015__2_FD_192410 | JGI IMG/M metagenome (GOLD analysis project Ga0247841, IMG submission 192410) | Freshwater microbial communities from meromictic Lake La Cruz, Castile-La Mancha, Spain - LaCruzMarch2015_18m | ecosystem: Environmental > Aquatic > Freshwater > Lake | place: Spain...
TTTCCTGCACAAATCGCAACATATCATTTTTTATTCCTTTCATATTTTAACCGTTTATGATTATTGCATTTCTTGCCACTATCTGACGTTACTCTTCCATCAAAAAATTCACACAATGCAACAGGGCTTCTAGTGATTGATTCTTGAACTTAACAAAATTAACACAACTTCCACAATCTTTCATACATCATTTCCTTTTATATACTGGTAGTCCCTGATGGTAACGCTCCATCTTCTTTAGTTTGTAAGACTAATGTGCTGCTTCTCTACTAAGGGACCATTTGTTACATTCCCATTGCTTTATTAACTGCCTTCTTAATCTCCACCATTAACTGTTTCTCATAATGTTTGGCCAATGAATCCACTGTTTCATCTATTGCTCTGTTATGATGAACCAATGAGTTATATGCACTTAATATTGTAACAAGTATTGCAGTTATAATTGTTTGCCATGACCATATTCCAAAATAATATGATGGAATAGAATAAATCATAGCACATATTAAAATATTAACAACATACATTACCCAAGTTCTTTCATACCACATTCTCTTACCTCACTCAACAGTTTAATTTTCTCTTGTTTCCTGTTATAGTCTTTCTTTGACTTTAACACACTTCCACGACTACGGAGTATCTGAACAACCTCTGCAGGGAGTCTGTGCTTTATTTTCACTTTCTTTAAAATAATTAACTTCTTCATAAATCTCTTTCCTGGACTCAAACATATCACTCAAATCCTTTACCTTCCAACGATTTGCCCAGCCCTTCTTATGTGGTTTACACATTCCACAAACTGATCTCTTTTTTATTTTATACTGTTTTCTCATTAATCCAACTTTTTAATATTTTTTCTGACTTTTTTGGCATTCATTCTTTTTATTAAACTTCTATGCAAATGTTTTGTCCAGTCATTAATACCACAAATCAAACCAACCTTTCTACCTGTTGCTTTATTCATATCAAACACCTCTTATATAATGGCGGAGTGAGCCGGGATTGAACCGACAAGGCTTTTACACCCGGGAATTTAGCAAATTCCTTCCTTACCAATTAGAATATCACTCCTTATGTCTGGCGGAGTCATAGGTATTAACACCTAAACAGTTAAAGGACTCAACATGGGTAGTGTTGTACAGTAAAGTGCCCAAATACACTTTACATCACCAATCTTGTCTAAAATCCATTACAGATTTCAATAACTGCGTGCATCGTTTCAGATAACACTTTCTCCATTATGTCTGGCGGAGAGGACAGGTTTCGCACCTGCAGGGCTTTTTACACCTGACTGGGTTCAGGCCAGTGTCCCACTCTATACTAGGCACCTCTCCATATATTTTGGTAGGCAAGGAGGGAGTTGCACCCTCAAAAATCTGATTTTTGAGACCAGAATGTCTGCTAGTTGCATCACTTGCCCATCTATTTCTTATATAACTTAAATAATGCTCTGAACATTCGTACTCGTTTATGTTCAATACCACAACTTCCATTTACATGAATATATTTAACCCAACCATCTTTAACATCTAACACCTTAACAAGAATTTTGTCCCTTTCTTCAATGAACGGATTATCTTGGTTTTCATCATCAAAGATATATACCTCATCCACTTCAGGTGTCTTGCCAAACAATACTCTTAACAACATAAACATATTTTATCCTTTCTATTTCTAAAAGAACTCTTATAATCGAAACCGTGTCCAATTATCTTATACTTATCATCAACAACAACTTCCTTCATCATGTCTGGACTGTCTTTCATCTTGTTACCAATGAAGTATGACAAATCCTGATACATCTGTTCAGCTGATATATATGATGCCACACCAAGTTTACCAAGATTAGGACAATTCTTATCAATGGTAATAGTGTTCCTGTACACATTGAACATAAACACTGGTATATTTATAAATTTACACAAGTCAATTAATGTACTGTCAACATGATTAATGAAATCAGACAACTTTGCTTTATTTTTAGGCTGCCAATTGTCACTATATTTTCTGTGAACGTCTTTATCTTGTAACATTCTATAATCAGACTTTTCACTATCTTTAATCTGTCCAAAAAATATATCACCTATTACAATACCACGAACATCTGGAATAAAATCCTTTCTGGAATCATACCATAACATATAAACTGACCTTAATATACCAACTGTTTCACACTTATGTACCCATTCACCTATATCTAAATCAGGAACATCTTTATGCTTATGATTCCTGATGTAAACTATTTTAGGATCACCTCCGCCATAAATGTGAGCTTGGTGGTCATAGTAGTCGCGATAATTACTAATTATTTTCATGGTAAATACATCTCTTTTAACTTGCCTCTTTTTGTACAAAGTCCTGCTTCATATAAAAATTCAATGGCTGACTTTTTTGACTTACATATTTCTTTTGTTATATTTTCACATTTTTCCATAAATTCTTTTACATTCAAGTTGCAATTATCTTTTAATTTTTTATTTTCTTTTTCTAATTCTTCATAATCTGAATATAAAACAAATGTTCCATTGTGTTTTTGTTCCATAAAAGTATGATACAAATCAAATCTTTTTACTTTCTTCATTTTGTTACCTTTTTCAATTCATATTCTTCCATCCATTCAATTAATGATAATCCAGATTCAATATCCCCATCATTGTCAATTAAGCGTGTTTTTGTCTTATTGGACTTTATATTGAACCGCACATCATAAAATCTTTTGCAGTTATGATTGTAATAAATAACCTTAACAATCTGTCCAGTATGATTACCAACTACGCTTTCAACTATCTCACCATTTTTAAATTTTAACGGTTCACAAGTAGGTGGTTCAACACAACCAATAACAAAGGCACTCAACATTATTAAAGCTATAATTTTCTTCATTTCAATCCCCTTCCATATTTTATGCTCCATTATAACACACTTTAAACAGTCTGTCAAGTAAAATAATTGCTAATAAAATCAAAATGGTAGGGGAGGAGGGATTCGGACCCGTCACTGTCTCCGGTCTAAACGGAGTTACTCTGCCAATTGGATTACTCCCCCATATTATTTATTTAGTCTATCATAGCCTGAATTTCCCCTGTTCAGGTACCCATGGGTAAGAATACAACCTCCTACACTCAACCACGCCCTTAACCCGGCGTCTATGATAGTTCCTTATGTTGAAGGGATATGGAGCACATTCAAGGCTCACTTAAAGGTAATGTAACGGCCGACTAAGAGTTGAATGGGACTCTGTGATGGCACATCACCCATTGCTTACCTTTATCATAGTATCAACCCATCCTGGATTATCAGTCCCAATGGTACTCCATGACTTTGGCAGAGCTGTATGTCCTGTTACATTTTGTGGCTACCTATATCATCCATCAATCTAGTGTCTATTCCACCGTCACCCTTCTATAAGGAATACTTATTTATTCTCCTGAATATCCTATTGGATTTGTGTCATCATACTCAACATCTTGGTCTGCTACTGGAAATTTACCCTGAATTTGTCCACATTCTAAACAATAACTAAATTCAATGTAATCATCTCCACCTATTCCAACATTGTCTGGGACATAACCCGTGTACTCTTTATCTTTATAAGCATGACCATAGCAATCTGATGTTTTCCCACCAATCTCCAATATTCTATCACTTTCACATCTAATACATTTTTTCATATTTCATCCTTTCACTACTTTAATATTCTGGAACCCTTGGTGGGACTCAAACCCACATATATCTTGGTTCGTAGCCAAGTGCCTATTCAATTAGACTACAAGGGCATATTTTCTAAAATTTCATCTTTCTACCTAATTTCCATTCTGAACCAATCCAGAAACCAACATCACTCTTGTTTATCTTCCTTGATTCCCTTTTTGAATCAGAGTAAATCCAACATGTATTGTATGCCGGATTCTTTTCACCATTTCTATCAGTTTTTAAAGCCGCTTCTCTCTGTTGCATTCTTGTTTCTTTGTTATGGTGTCTGCCTCTAAAAATGTTCCCCGCGATTTCTGACCTTTTTTTTATTATTACACTATCAGTACTTTTTACCCACTTTTCAAGACTTAATTGATAGCTTCTTTTGCCTAAAATAGCTTGATAATCTTTTCCATATTTTTCTTCAAGTATTTTATTTGCGTTTTCTCTCCCTCTTTTTGTTCTTTCAATGTGTTTTTCTTAACCATCATTCAAATAGTCCCAACCGCCATCACCACCACGTTTCAAATTATATGTATCATGTGTTCTTAAATATTCATCATCTACTAACTCGGCTTCTTTCTTGGCCATGCCCTCTTTATTGTCAAAGACATATAGGACAAATTTCTCAAACTTCTCAATACCATGTTTTTTGATGGCTCGTTTCAAATACTTTCCAGAGCCAAGATAGCCATCATATGGGTCATCTGTTTCATGGAAACCTCTGTAACTCTTCCCTGTCTCCTTATTCACTGTTTCATAAACTGTATAATATTTCATATCAAACTTTCTCCTTATAGCTATTTGGTAAAGTTCGACATAAAATATAAAAATTATTTTGGTGGGGTGCAGAGGAGTCGAACCTCCATGCTTCCAGTTACGGGACAATGCAGTGCTTAGAAGGCACTTCCGTTACCACCCCATTAATGTTATTTATGTTTTTATAAAATGTTCCTATCATAATCAATTCATCTGGTGTTGCATTATTTTTAATTCTATTACACCTACAACAAACAACAATAATATTGCCCTTAACATATCCATCTTTTGGTATAATCCTATCTATTGATGGTCTATATCTTCTCTTTTCTCCAATTTCTACATATTCTTCTTTACATATCGGGGCAAGAGTCTGTCAATAACTCTAACACATCTTCTGTTACAATATCAAATGGATACCCGCCTTTAATTGCTTTACATTTTAAACTTGCTATCTGTGGGTGAGGCCAATTTTTATCTTTATATTCTTTAATGGCACCCTTCATATAATTTCTAAAATTTTCATTATTATTGTATCTATCTCTTTTATATGTTGTAATACATGTCTTACATTTAAACTTATTATTTTTTGGAAACATCGTTGAATCTTTAATAAGACCACAAACAGAGCATGTTTTATTCATACCTCAAACAACTCCTTTGGTAAACTAAACTCCAATACATTTTCATCATCATCAACTTGGACTGTAACACGTTTCTCAATCCAAAAAACAGGTTCTTGGGACACAACAGGACACAACAGTCTTTGTTTAGAACTAAGTGTTTCCCATATTGCCTCATAGAAATCTGCTTTGTTATGCCTATATGATCTAACTTCAAACACATCACCAGGGAAGTAGTGTATTCTACTCCTTCCATCAATATCATGAAAATTATCAGCCCATAGCCATAGATGATAGTGGACATTGTTCAGTATTTTGACTTTCATACTATCATCAAACCTCTACCCAGCTTCATTTTCATAAACTTCTTAACAGTATCTTCTGTACCGCCTGTTCTATCATGTGCTACACAAGCAATTAATTTATCAGAAGTTTTTGCAATATCAGTGTTTCTTTTAAAACCAGCTATATTCCCATATCTATTCCAATCTGCAGGATATATTATGGTCTTTAATCCATACTTCACTGCCAATTCTTCTGCAAATCTATCGGCGCCTTTGGGACAATGACCAGAACATATTGTTATATCTGGATATTTGTCCATAAATTCTAATAACTTTTGTTCAACTATCTGTTTATCCTGTTCAGTGTCCCTTCTACGGGAACCAACAATACCTATTATCATATCTCAAACAACTCCTTTGGCAGTTCAACAGGGACACGTTTATCCACAATCTCAATGTTCGTTTCAAAAGGCATCTCACAACCCATGGTACAATACTTACCGAGATGATTCATCAAAATCCATAACTGCCATGTGCTCCATCCTTCTTCATCTTCTTTAGGAGATGTATATGGACGTTCAGCAAGTTTATATTTTTCATAAAACTCATAGTGTTCTTTTTCCAACAAAAATCTCCCACGGTCTGTCAACTTAACTCTGACATTATCATTGATATTGAATTTCATATTTCCTCCTTTTTATGAGTATAGTATAACACAATATTTGGCCATTGTCAAGTATTATTTTAATTATTTTTGATTGTTTAATGAAATTGAAAGGTTGGAGCGGGATACCGGACTCAAACCGGCTCCTTCAGAGTGGAAGTCTAACATGCTATCATTAACACCAATCCCGCATTTGTTTTGGAGCGACTAATCAGATTTAAACTGACACCATAAGTGTGGCACACTCATATGCTATCATTACACCATAGTCGCTTATGTACTGGCGGGCCATGTAGGAATCGAACCCACATCAAACGGGTTGGAGCCGTGTATTCTACCATTATACCAATGACCCTCTATTCTTCTGGAGCTATCATCCAGATTTAAACTGGAATACTTACTTTACGAAAGTAATGTCCTATCATTGAACGATGATAGCCTATTATTCTTCAATCTCTTTTTTCTTCTTCTTTGTTTTCTTCTGTTTCTTAACCTTTTCAACAACTTCAGTCACAACAGGTGTTACTTCTTCCATGACAATTTGTTCTTCAGTAACAGGTACCACGTTTTCAGAATCAACCACATTTTTTTTTTCAATCGGTAATGCATCATACGCTGCCTTAGCCGCCCTTTGTGCCTTTGTATCTGTGTATATTTTTGCCATATTTCAATTCCTCCTTACTTCCATATTAAACTATTTGTTACAAGTAGCAACTCTCTTTTATATTTATCAATTTTATCCTTAGGTATTGATGTTTTATATTCCATGTTAGGATAATCAAATACACTCTGAACTCTTGTCCTGACTTTAAGTTTAGAGAAAGTATTTATCATATCTTCAATATCTTTTTCTGTGTCAGTCGGTAAACCTAATAAAACAAAGCATATTGGTGTAAACTTATATTTATTCAACAACTCAATAGCTGTTATGACTTTGGCTGGGTCTTTATATGGTTTGTTAATAAGTTCCAATGTCTTTGGATTTAACGACTCCACGCCAAGTTTAATATCCTTGAATTTTGCCTCTTTTAATAATTTGACAACATCTTCATCATTTGCTATGTCAACAGTCATGCCCTCTTGAAAAAAGTATTTAATATCATATTTAGACTCAATTAAAAACTCTAACATTTCAACAGCACGTTTCTTTGTGAACAAGAAATTATCATCAATGAAATTAATTTCCCTTATGTCATGTTTATGATAAAGTTCATTTATTTGTCTTTCTACCCATTCGATTGGAAACACAAACATTTTTCCATTAAAAAGTGAATTAACTGGGCACATGTTGCACTTGTTCAAACACCCACGACTTGTTCTCAATGAGGCTTTTCTTCTCTTATTGATAACTGGTGCCAAGTTCCAATCAAACAAATCCCACTTAGGGTCACAGTCCACTGGTGATTTAAGATCATCGTTAAAATGTTTTTCATAAAACATGTGATCAACAATCTTGAAGCCTTCCAATTCTTTTCTATAAAGCCACGGATACCATCCAGATAACCACACTTCCTGATTATTAGAAAACATCGGGTTGCTGGTATACATCTGAACACTTTTAATCAGTTCTTTGGCATTCTTGATATGTTTTGGTTTCTCAACACACTCACTAATGTTTATAACATATCTGTCAGCATCTTGAATATTTACCTTTTCCCTATTTAACAGTTCGTATTGTAGTGCTACATTACTGTTTATTGCACCACCAATATCCAAAAGAATATTTGGAGACAATTTCTGACTGTCATATTTTGCAAAGGTACTGTTTGGTATCGGTGCCTCAATTAATATTGTTTTCATATCAGTTTCAATAGCTCCAATGTATTAACATGCTCTTTCTTCTGTTTTCTTATATGAGCAGATGCCGCAAAAACTGTCACTGTATCAAGTTTATAATCAGTGGCCTTTGCCAAAAACCGCCCCAACTTTATTAATCCAGTATAATCTGCATACCCCGACTTAGATACAGCTTGACTCCTGAAGAATGCATTTAAAAACAACTTGTCACCTCTTGGCTTAATATCAATGGCAAGTAAACATGGCTGTTTATACATGTTTCTTGCATCTATTATTGGATCATAGATAATAATTTCACATCGTTTCGTATGTATGTGATGTGATAGTATTTTTATCACATTCTCAATCTGATTAAATGCGTTCTGAAACGACACCATCCTACCGAAGTATGTATCTTTCCACACCGGCTTTATTGGAGCATACACCCAGTCGGTAACAATGCCCCTCTGTGGTTCAACGAATGTCACATGACTTGCATAATCAATTCGTTCATCACCAAAAACACCTCTAAATTTTGTATCAAAGTCTTTGTTATCATTGAACTCCGTTATCTCAACAATCATATTTAAACATTCTGTGAGGTCACCATATTTTGTTCCATTGGCCAAAATATATCTCGACATCTTTATCCAGGCATCACTAGCTGAAGAACATTGAACAACTTGATTCATTATTAATCTCCTTTTTCATCTTACCATAAACGCCATTAAGATTCTTATATCCCGACCCTGGCAACAATACTTCACTGTGATACTTTTTAAGTCCACCTTCAACATGAAACTGTTTCTTGTTATGATGATTCCCAATCTTATCAAAATACTCTGAAAACATCTCAACAAGTGGATACTTCCAATATACTTTGTCATTCAGAACATGAAAATCATGGTAGTCAAACTTCATTGAATGTGCTACCAAATCAGGATTTGCCAATGGTGTATAAAACCCAAAGCCTCTGTCCTTAATATATTTGCCTATCACAACATGGTTGCTCTTTTCGTTCTTATATGCATTGGTTCTCATTCTATTATAGTTATTACGATATTCATCATATGTTATTTTATTGTTCTTATATCTATGATAGTTAATGATAGCTTTAGTTATGGCAACAAAATTTGCACCTTCATATAATCCAAGTGCAATATTTTTTGTCTGCATATCATTCAACATATAATCATAGGCGAAACAACACTGTGTATCAATGGTTCTGCCAACATTTGTCTGTTTTATGACTTCCTTACACTTCAACGTGAGTTCAGCTTTGTTCAACACTGGAATCTGTGATATAATCTGTTTTATTCCATACTCTTTACATATCTTCCTACTATAGTAAATGTCCTTGTTTTCTTCAGTGCCCACTTGAAACGTGATACCATATTCTGGTTTTCTACCCATTTCAACAAGGCCGAACACTATCATACTTGAGTCAATACCACCGGATAGTGATATAGTCAAATCATCTGGCAACAATGATAATGATTTCATGTACAGGTCTTTCCAGATTTGTTTTTCAGCACTTGTCATATCACATCCTTATACTGCACAATTTATGTTTTGGAGCCCCGGGTGGGTAACGCTCCCACGAGATCCATTACGGATGTCAGATTTACAGTCTGACCGCCCTCTTTATGCGTCTACCGAGGCATATGAATCAAGACCACTTTCGGCATATCACTGATTGGTATGTTCTTCAACACTTTTACTACACCAACACCTGTCACTTATGCTTGATTCAATGTTTTGGTGGAGCCGGAGAGAATCGAACTCTCATCAACTGGGTGCAAACCAATTGTTTTCCCATTAAACTACGGTCCCATATTTTAATTATAAATGTCTGATTTCGGTCTATTCACAACAGGACTAATAGACAATGCGAACGTCCTGTTTTATCACTGTTCACAATCAGACTAACAGTGCTACGACTTTTCGTGAGGAAGAAGGTTCTCGATAAAAGGTAAACTTATGTGCATCACACTGCCTATACATCTTCCCTTCCTTTTCCTCATATGTTCTGGAGCCACCTATCCGATTTGAACGGATAACCTCGACTTTACAAAAGTCTTGCACTCCCATTGTGCTAAGGTGGCGAATATATTTTTGGTAGCTAGTCAGGGTAACGCTCCTAGTGAAAGAAGGATATGAGCCCTCTTTGATTCTTAACCCCTAGCCATATGTTTTGGTAGCGGGTGGCAGACTCGAACTGCCGTTGACCTTTTGAGTCGCTGGTTATGAGCCAGATGTGTAACCTCTACACT
>Ga0247841_10014100_pt1 | contig 10068 bp, 8 predicted proteins | sample LaCruzMarch2015__2_FD_192410 | JGI IMG/M metagenome (GOLD analysis project Ga0247841, IMG submission 192410) | Freshwater microbial communities from meromictic Lake La Cruz, Castile-La Mancha, Spain - LaCruzMarch2015_18m | ecosystem: Environmental > Aquatic > Freshwater > Lake | place: Spain...
TAAGTATGCACTATTTTCCATTAACTTTCAACTTTATTTCTTATTAAAGATGGGGCTTATCCAAAGACCTTGACAATAGGCATTTTTTGTGTTAAAAATGCTTGTATTCATGAATAAACTTTTGCCCCCTCATAATCCTAAGATGCTAAAAACAGAAGGGTTAGAAATCAGAATTAAAATTCTTTTTCAAAAATTCAGATTAAATAACCCTCCGTTTATCGCTATCATTTTATCTCTTTCTTTTAGCCTATGTTTTATCTCTGTGGCTACTTTATCTATTGCTAGAGCTCAAGAGAACCTCGATAATCCAGAAGAGATAGCTTTAGAAGCTAAACGGGAAGATTCAGCAATTAAGGAAATACTGTTGCAGCAGAAACGGAATCAAAAAATTGCCGCTCAAAAAGCGCTTGCCGAAGCCAATAAGCAAATTGCTTTGGATGAGAAATCCCGGCTTCAGCAAGAACGAGCGCAAAAGATAATTGCACAAAAAGCAGCCGTAGCGGATAAGAAGCAGGCAGTTTTAGATAAAAAAACACAATTGCAAAAAGAAATTGAAAAGAAAACAGCTGATAAAAAAGCAGCTATTGAGCTTAAGAAGCAGGCTGCTTTAGATAGGGAAGCACAGCTGCAAAAAGAGCGCGAGAATATAATAGCTGATAAAAAAGCAGCCGTTGAAATTAAAAGGCAGGCTGTTTTAGATAAAAAAGCGCAACTGCAAAAAGAAAATAAGCAGAAACTTATTGATAGTAAAAGTGATTTTAAGGCAAAGCAGGAAGAGGCGGCCATTGAAAAAGTTAAGCTTCAGCAAGAACGTGAATTAAGGCGTGCTGAAGAACAATCTTCCGCGGGGGCCAAAAGGCAGGCCGCTTTAGATAAAAAAATCCAACTGCAAAAAGAACGCGAGCAAAAGAAACTCGCGCAGAAAGAATCCGCAGAATCAAAGAAACAAGTTGTCATAGATAAAAAATCCCGGCTTAAGAGAGAGCGTGAAGAAAAACTCGCAAGGCATCAGCAGGAACGCGAGCAAAAGAAGCTCACACAGAAAGAAGCCGCAGAATCAGAGAAGCAAGCTGCCTTAGATAGAAAGGCACAGCTGCAAAAAGAGCGGGAGCAAAATATTACTAAAAAACAACAAGAAGCCAAGGGGAGAAAAGCTTTAGAGTCTAAGAGGCAAGTTGGTTTAGATGGTGATTCCCAGCTTCAAGAACAGCGTGAGTTAAAGATAGCTGACCAAAAAGCAATAGCAGGGTATAAGAAGCAAATTGCTTTAGATAAAAAAGCACAGCTGCAAAAAGAGCGTGAGCAAAATATTGCCGACCAAAAAGTGCTTAAAGATACTAGAAGGCAGGTAGCTTTAGATAAAAAAGCCCAGCTGCAAAAAGAACGTGAAGAAAAGCTTGTCAACCAGCAACAGGAACGCGAGCAAAAGAAGCTCACACAGAAAGAAGCCGCAGAATCAAAGAAGAGGGTAGCTTTAGATAAGGAAACCCAGCTCCAAGAACAGCGTGAGCTAAAGATAGCCGACCAAAAAGCAATAGCCGAATATAAGAAACAAACTGCTTTAGATAAAGAAACACAGCTGCAAAAAGAGCATGAGCAAAATATTGCCGATCAAGAATCACTCGCTAGCATTAAAAGTCAAACTACCCTAGATAGAAAAGCCCAGCTGCAAAAAGAGCGTGAGCAAAGACTTATTAAAGAACAACAAGATAACGAAAAGAAAATAGCTGACCAAAAAGCATCCGCGGAAGCCAGGAATGAAGTTGTTTTATTTAAGAAGACCCAGCTTCAGCAAGAGCGCGCGCAAAAAATAGTTGAGCAAAAAGCAGACATGGAAACCGAATAGGTATGAAAAAGGAGAAATATATGAGCCGCGTTAATCCAAAAAAAATACCTATTGATGAAATAAGAAAAATCGACGCTTATTGGCGTGCCGCAAATTATCTTTCAGTAGGCCAAATTTATCTTCTGGATAATCCACTTTTAAAAGTCCCCCTGACGCTTAAACATATCAAACCGCGCCTTCTGGGGCATTGGGGTACGACACCGGGCTTAAATTTTATATATGTACATCTTAATCGTCTGATAAAAAAGTATGATTTAAATATGATATACATAACTGGCCCAGGGCATGGCGGGCCAGGGTTGGTTGCTAATGCTTATCTAGAGGGCGCATATAGCGAGTATTATCCGGATGTCTCGCAGGATGAAGAAGGTATGAAGAAACTCTTTAAACAGTTCTCTTTCCCCGGAGGGATCCCCAGCCATGTCGGTGCGGAAACCCCCGGTTCTATGCACGAGGGAGGCGAATTGGGGTATTCGCTTTCGCACGCGTACGGGGCGGCATTTGATAATCCTGATTTGATTGTAGCTTGTGTGGTTGGCGATGGAGAAGCAGAGACTGGTCCTTTAGCTACTGCCTGGCATTCCAATAAATTCTTGAATCCCAAAATTGATGGCGCAGTGCTGCCGATTTTACATCTGAATGGTTACAAGATATCAAATCCTACTGTGCTGGCGCGAATTAGTAAAAATGAACTTAAGCAATTCTTTATGGGGTCCGGGTATAAACCATATTTTGTCGAGGGTTCTCGCCCTGAAACAATGCACCAGCTTATGGCAAAGACGCTGGAAATAGTCGTAAAGGAGATCAACTCTATCCAAGCTAAGGCGCGCAAAAGTAAAAAATCAGTTAGCCGTCCGAGATGGCCGATGATTGTTTTAAATACCCCTAAGGGCTGGACCGGGCCAAAAAGTATTGACGGTTTGAAGACCGAAGGTTACTGGCGTTCGCACCAGGTACCGTTTGCGGAAATGGCAGAAAAGCCGGAGCATATCCGCGCCCTTGATCATTGGATGAAAAGTTATAAGCCCGAGGAACTTTTTGATAAACATGGCCGTTTGATTTCTGCGCTTGCGGAGCTTGCGCCAAAAGGAAAACTCCGTATGAGCGATAACCCGCATACTAACGGAGGACTATTATTGCGTGATTTAAGGATGCCCGATTTCCGTAAATACGCAGTAAATGTTGATAAACCCGGTACCGTTGAGTCAGAGCCAACGCGCGTTATGGGATATTTTCTGCGTGATGTTATGAAGATTAATCAAAAGACTAAAAACTTCCGGGTGTTTGGCCCGGATGAAACAACTTCAAACCGGCTTGGTGCGATATTGGATGTCACTAACCGCAGCTGGATGGCAAAAATTCTGCCTGAAGACGACCATCTAGCTGTAGATGGCAGGGTAATGGAAATTTTGAGTGAACATACTTGTCAGGGATGGCTGGAAGGGTATCTTCTTACCGGTCGTCATGGATTCTTTTCCTGTTATGAGGCGTTTATCCATATTGTGGATTCTATGTTTAATCAACATGCGAAATGGCTGAAGACTTCGCGGCACATCTCCTGGCGCCGCCCGATCGCCTCACTCAACTATCTTTTGACTTCTCATGTCTGGCGGCAGGACCATAACGGGTCATCGCATCAGGACCCGGGTTTCATAGACCATGTGGTGAATAAGAAGGCGGAGATCATTCGCGTTTATCTTCCTCCTGACACTAACACTTTGCTTTCCGTGACTGATCATTGTTTGCGCAGCCGTCATTATGTAAATGTTATTATTGCCGGTAAGCATCCCGGCCTGCAGTATTTGAATATGGATGCGGCTATTGCGCATTGCACCAAGGGTATTGGTATTTGGGATTGGGCAAGTAATGATAATAACGGCGAGCCGGATGTAGTTATGGCTTGCGCTGGCGATGTGCCTACTCTGGAAACTCTGGCAGCGGTGGATATCTTAAGACAAAAGTTCCCTGATTTGAAAGTGCGGGTTGTAAACGTGGTTGATTTAATGACTCTACAGCCGCAAAGCGAGCATCCTCATGGCCTTTCTGATAAAGATTTTGATAGTCTCTTCACCATGGATAAACCTGTCATCTTTGCCTTCCATGGTTACCCCTGGCTCATTCACCGGCTTCTCTACCGCAGGGCTAACCACAAAAATGTGCATGTGCGGGGTTATAAGGAAGAGGGGACGACTACTACGCCATTTGATATGACAGTATTGAATGAGCTCGACCGTTTTAATCTGACAGATGATGTTATTGATCGGCTGCCTCGATTACAAAATCACTCCGCGCATGTCAAAGATTGGCTGCATAATAAACTAATTGAGCATAAGCAGTACATCGTCTCCCATGGCGAAGATATGCCGGAAATACGCAACTGGAAGTGGCCATATTGAAATTGCGCCAATTTTCAGCTATACCATCTCATGAATAAATCCAGCCAGAAATTTACTTTAGTTATCCCCACATATAATGAGGCAGCTAATATTGAAAGTTTATGCAGTTTGCTGGTAGAGGTGTTATCTGGGTATCATATTGATTTTGAGGTTATTGTAGTTGATGATAATAGTCCTGACCAGACCTGGAAGATTGCTCAGCTAATAGCCGAAAAAGACAACAGAATAAGGGTAATCCGTAGAATCAATGAAAAGGGGTTAGCAACGGCGGTTATCGCGGGATGGAAAAACGCCAAAGGGGATATCTTGGGGGTTATGGATGGAGACTTGCAGCAACCTCCCGAAGCAGTCCCTCTTTTATTAAACAAGCTAAACGAGGATGCTCAAACCGATATTGTAGTTGCCAGCCGTAATATAGAAGGTGCTATGGCCTGCCGGCGGAGCGCCTGGAGAAAGTTTGTTTCATGGTCAGGTACTTTTATTAGCACTCTTCTTCTTCCAAGATTACTTGCGCGGATGAGTGATCCTATGTCAGGTTTCTTTATCCTGCGTAAAGAAGTTATAAATAATAAAGTTTTAACTCCCTTGGGATATAAAATTCTCCTGGAGGTTTTAGCAAAAGGGGATTATGGAAAAGTAGCTGAAGTGCCTTATGTATTTGTCGAGCGCAAAAAGGGAGGCAGTAAGGCCGGGATAAGACAGTATTTAATTTCATTCATTTATTTACTGAAGCTAAGTTTTCAAAGTAAGAGAGGTTTAAAAAGCTTGTGATGGTCGGAGACTTATGATATGGTAGTTAACAGATTAAATTTCGTATTTGGAAGGATATCTCAGGAGATTGAATGAATATATTTGTAGGTAATTTAGCATTTTCCGCCAAAGAAGATGATGTTTATAGATCTTTTGCAGGATTTGGTGTGGTCACTAATGTGGCCATCGTAATGGAGAAAAAGGGCAAGAAATCCCGGGGATTTGGGTTTGTTGAGATGCCGGATGAACAAGAGGCGTTATCCGCGATCGCTAATCTGGATGGTAAGGAGATATTGGGCCGGCCGGTTAATGTTATGGTTTCTTTACCTAAGAAGCCAAAAAGTGAACATTCCGGTAAAAGAGATAGGGTCCAGGCGTTTGTTATGGAGGGCGGCCAGCAAGTCCCTGTTTACAGGAAGACTGGAAAGTATAAAGAGGGTAGGCGCTCGATCAACTATGTTAAAAAGCGTTTAGCAGCAGGTATTACTGAGCCTGTTGCCGAGCGTAAATATAAACCTAACCCGATGCGTTGGCGTAAAAAACCAAGATGGGCCAGTTCTTCTGAGAAGCCCCAGAGTGAACTTAAACCTGGTGAGAAAACCGAAGGCAATCATTCAAAACCATGGGAAAAATCCGAGAGTAGCCAATCAAAGCCGTGGAAGAAAGCTGAGGGTGGATTTAAGCCTTGGCGTAAAAGAAGAGAAAGCTTGGCCAGACATAAGAAATGAAATTAAAACTCAATCTTTTCCCCGTGGTCCCGGACATGGAAGAGAAGATGTCCGGTATTATTCAAAAAGCAGTGGATGGCCGCGCCAGTATAGTTGAAATTGCTTATGGTACAGCCGCGGATAGTGTTAAAAAACGCATTCTCAATTTTTTAAACAAAAAAGAAATCCGCCGGCTTTACTCGAGATTAGAAAAAACCGATAAGGGTTGGGGAAGAATTTATCTGCATTTCAGGTGGAAATAGGGTAAATCATGGTAAAAAAGAATCTTATTGAAGAGTTTTATTCACTCGTGCAAGTAGACGATTATGACGGCCATTATGCTAAAGATATAAAAGATGACGGTTACTTTGGCATGCCCCTGGAGAGTATTGTCGCCGCGGAAAAGCGTATGCGTTCATCCGGAGAAAAGGGCATTGCTTATTTTTCTATGGAATATGGCTTGGCCACAAGTTGTTATAATAAATTCTCCAGCCAGCTTCCGTTAAACGCCAGCAATAAACTTCCGGAAAACGCGGTTTTTTCCAATTTTCGCGTAGCGGATTATTTTTTTGACCTTCACTCTGATAATATTATTGATCTGCCTATTTATAGCGGTGGCTTGGGTGTCTTAGCCGGGGATACGGTAAAGACCATGGCCGATTATAAACTTCCGGCAACAGGTATAGGAATACTCTGGAATTCTGGTTATTTCAGGCAGAAGTTCTGGTTTAAATATGGCCAGGCCCCGGAGAAGATGCGTTGGGATCCGTATACCTATCCCGGTTTAATCCCTCTAAAAAACAGAATTAGGATTTCCCTTAAGCAGGAAGATGTCTATCTTCGACTCTGGAAGTATTATGTCTATAGTTATAAACATAATGCTGTTGTCCCGCTGATATTACTGGATTCGAATATTGAACCTAACAGCGAGCAAGCCAAGAATTTAACCGATCAACTTTATCGTAGTGATAATGTAATCTTAAAGTTGTTACAGAGGGTGATCCTTGGTTTCGGCGGGATAAGCGCCTTAAATGAGCTAGGGTATAATATTAGTACGTATCATCTTAATGAAGGCCATGCGGTGTTTGCCTTTGTTGCTAAGGCAAGAGGGTTGGCAAATGATGAAGTGGATAAACTTAAAGGTAAGTTTGTTTATACGTGCCATACCCCGGTGGAAGCCGGCCATGACAGGTTCTCTCTGGATGACTTAAACAAGGTGCTTAAGAAAGAAGATATCGATATTATCGAAAGATTCGGTAAGGAACGTCCCGGATTGGTCAATCTTACATTGCTTTCCATGAATATTTCTTCGGCGATGAATGCAGTTTCTCATAATCATCAGAAAGTAATGCATATTCAATTTCCCAAATACAAGGATCAGATACAGTATGTAACCAATGGCGTGCATCCCTATACCTGGATGTCAGAAAAGTTTAAAGACCTTTTTGAGCAATTCCCCGCCTCCTTCCCTGATTTTAAGAGTAACCCGATGATTTTATCAAAGGCAGCCGGGCTTAAGGCGGATGTTGATTTCCGCAGTCGTTTATGGCAAGCACATCAGTCTAACAAAGTTGATTTATGTAAATTTTTGGATAAATGGGAGTTGGACAAAGATAGCTTTACGATTTGCTGGGCAAGAAGAGTGGCTGCGTATAAAAGGCCAAGCCTTATTTTGCATGATATTTCCAGATTGGTGCGTATCGCAGAAGAAATCGGGCCTTTGCAGATTATTTTGGCCGGTAAGGCGCATCCCAATGACAATTTAGGTTTTACTTATATCAAAGAAATGTTGGATAAGGTGGATAGATTAAATGAAGATTACAGTAAACTAAAAATTATCGTACTGGAAAACTACGATATATCTCTGGGTAAGCTGCTTACCTCTAGTGTTGATGTTTGGTTGAACAATCCTTTGCCGCCCTTTGAGGCATCCGGCACAAGCGGGATGAAGGCGATCTTAAACGGAGTTTTGCAGATGAGTACGGTTGACGGCTGGGTGGCAGAAGCGACAGACAGGCCGATCGGTGCATTTTTTGGATATAAGAATAGTGAAGGCAGCGTAGGCAATGAATTTGATTTGCATATGAACGAAGATTCCGAAGAGCTGTATAGTACTTTAGGCGGCCTGGTGCGTTTGTATTATAAAACTAACCAGCGCGGTAAAGTAGATACTTCTTCCGCATGGATAGATATGATGATTGAATGTATTTGTACTGCGGCGCAGTTTAATACCTATCGCATGCTTGATCAGTATAAGCATCTTATTTGGAAGATCTCTTAAAACTGCCTAGAGTTATTCTTAATTTACTTGTAATTTTGTAAATTTTGCCGGATAATATTTAGCAAATAGGAGGCATGATGAAAGCAAAAAAAACAAATAAAAAAGCAAAAGCAAAGAAAGTAAATAAAACTACAAAGGCGAAGAAAAAACTTTCCCGTTACTGCCGTTCGGGCAGGGTTTTGTGGTAAGGATTCTTTAAAGTTGGTTATTCTTAAAACAATTCCACCAGTCGTTTTATTCCATAAGTTAGGCCGGTATATAGGTATTTCTACATCTACGGGGGATTTTTACGAGTTGCCTCCGGGAACCTATAGCTTATTGCAAGAATGGAATAAGCGCATTTCTCTTTTTCCGAATTCTCCTTCCAGACAAGAAATATCAGCGTTAGCGAATAAACTAAATATTCCACTTGAAGTAACAAAACTTTTCCCTGTCTCCGGGGGGAAGATATCATATAAGCCCGATAGAAGCGCTGCTGCCTGTCTTACTGATTTAACCCTTAATTTGACGTCAAGCTGTAATCTTCGCTGTGTTTATTGCTGGAATGACCACGGTAAATACTCCAACCGGAGATTCCTAGAAAGGCAAACGGGGAAACTTAGCAGTAATATTAAAGATGAACATATGCCGGTTGAAACCGCCTTAAAGGCGGTGGATATTTTAGTCGGGGCGCGGGGTAAGGATAGGGATCTGGTGGTTGATTTTTACGGCGGTGAACCTTTGTTGAACCTTAAGACGCTTATGGCAACAGTGGATTACTGCAGGAAAAACCAGTCAAAGTGGGGACTTGTCTTCCATTTTTTATTGGCAACAAACGGGACATTCTTAACTCCGGATGTAGCTGAAGCATTAATTGATAAAGGCGTACAAATTGCTGTTAGTATTGATGGCCCTAAAGCGGTACATGATAACAACCGGCCGCTGATTAACCGAAAAGGTAGTTTTGATATAATCGCGGGAAATCTTAAGAGAATGCCCGGGTCAATAATGAAAAGGTTGGTGGGGCGCACTACGGTAACTCCGTTCTTTTCTGATATGGTAAAATTGTATGAAAATTTGAAGGGTTTAGGGTTTGAGCGGATAGAAATCTTCGAGAGTGAAGATGCCTGCCATAGGATTTCATCTAAGCAATCGTCAAGTTTCTTCAGCACGGAAGAAAACTATAAGCTTTTGTGTAAAACATACGAAAAACTGGCATTGCGTTATATCGATGATGTTGTTTCAGGTAATTTGAATTACAGTAAAACGTTCTTTAACCGTTTTTTTAAATTAATGCAAAGGCTGTATTATAATCATGAAGTCTCAGGAGGATGCCCCGCCGCCAAGGGGCAGATTGCGGTCAGTATTGACGGTAAGATTTATCCGTGTACCTCATTTCTGGGGGTGGATGAATTTGAATTGGGGGATGTGGAGAGCGGCATTGACAAAAGGAAATTCCAGGCGTTTATTAAAAAGATAAACAAGCGGTTTGGACATTGCCAGAGAGACTGTGATTTATTCAGCCTTTGCCGTTCAACAGGTTCTTGCCTGAACGTAAACTATTTTTTTAATGGCGACCCCGCCGCACCGCATAAGAAAAGTTGCGCTCTTTTTGCCGAAAAATTATCTTTAGCTGCCGCAAGTTTATCAATCCTTTCCGAAAAAATACCCCACAGACTGGAGAAGTTATTTGGATTTGACCCAATAGGCAGAAGAGGAAATAAATTATATTAATAGGGAACTTCCTTCTTTACAGCTTACAAGAAATCTGGTATTATTAATTTTCGCTTCTCGGTTAGCTATCTTTTGTACGTTACATACTTTCGAGAATGATGAAATAAGCTTCGCTATTGACATAACTGTTGATAATATAAATAGTTATAACCTTTGCGCCCATAGCTCAACTGGATAGAGCACCAGCCTACGGAGCTGGTTGTTGCTGGTTCGACCCCAGCTGGGCGCAATTAATATGGAAAAAATAGAAAAGTTTTACATGTTGGAGGCACTGAAAGAGGCGCAAAGGGCATTTGAGGAAGATGAAGTGCCGATAGGGGCGGTAATTGTCCATGAGGGTAGAATTATTGCCCGCGGCCATAACCAGATTGAGCG
>Ga0247841_10014101_pt1 | contig 10068 bp, 9 predicted proteins | sample LaCruzMarch2015__2_FD_192410 | JGI IMG/M metagenome (GOLD analysis project Ga0247841, IMG submission 192410) | Freshwater microbial communities from meromictic Lake La Cruz, Castile-La Mancha, Spain - LaCruzMarch2015_18m | ecosystem: Environmental > Aquatic > Freshwater > Lake | place: Spain...
ATCCGAGCTGTCTGCGCTATCCGACGAAATGAAGCTTCAGTTCTTCAACGAATTAAACGAATTAAGCTAATTCCAATTCGTTCAATTCGTTTAATTCGTTGATAAAACGCTTAACTCTTAATTTAAGAAATGTGGGAAGATAGCGAACGTCCAACATCCAACATTGAACATCGAACATCCAACATTTCCAAACTTGCTGACACTTACTGACACTTTCCAACTTACCCTGGCCGCCGTAGCTTTAGCGTAGGAGGCTGACACTTCTTCCCCGATTATCCATGCAGTGCAGTATAGACCGCGTTGGGATTCTTCTCGGCAACAATCAACAATGCACGGGCAGGGCCATCAGGTTCCCGGCGGCCTTGCTCCCAGTTCTGAAGCGTATTAATACTCACCCCGATCATACGAGAAAATGTATTCTGGCTGACGTGGAGTGAGCGTCGAACCTTCTTAATGTTCATAGACGAAAACTCAAACCGACGAGAAGGGGCTGCAATCCCCTTTTTGATCTGCCCCGCTTCTTTTACGCTCGCCAACAATTCGTTGAAATCATTCTTTTTCATGAAGCCACTCCTCGACCACTCCTCGAAGCTGCTTGATCTGGCTTACAGTCAAATCGCTTGCTTCATTCTTTTTGTATGCAAACAGCATCATCAACTTATCTGGGATCCACCAGTAATAGATAATACGCGTTCCGCCTTGTTTTCCTCGACCAGATCCAGCCCAGCGAATTTTCCGTAACCCGCCGCCGCCCGGAATGATGTCGCCTGCTCCTGGATTTGAAATTAAGTAACTCTGTAGTTCACGATAAACATTTTCAGACATGCAATCCGAAATTCTTTTTGTGAACACACTGGTTTCTAGAATCAACATGAGGGTACTATACGCCATTGGCGTATTTCCGTCAAGGGGAAATGCGGGAATGGGGAGAAGTTCTAAAGTTCTAAAATGCTAAAGTTCTAAAGTTGTGGGAAGTTCGTTAGTTCATTAGTGCGTGAGTGCATTAGTGGGGGAGTGGGAGAAGTTGGGGAAGTTCTAAGAAGTTCGTTAGTGTGTTAGTGTGGGCGAGTCGCAGGGGCTAAGCATTTTTTAATACGGCGGCACGGAGACACGGAGGTCAGAGGGTTTGTTCAATACGTCCTGACCGCCTCCTGGACTCGGGAAGTGCCGCTCGTACTCAATTCCACAGCGGAGAAGTCTTCCAGTTCTCAGGAAAACCCATGACCCTTTGAACCATAGGATATCTATTAACGATATCATCCATGAGTAACACCATCCCTGTTCTCCACTTTTGAGCAACAGGAAGATCCCCTGAGCAACGGGTGAGCATCCATCGTTGAATCATCACGGACGTAAATAGTAGGTGCCGGCAAGGAGCAAGTGCTTCCCATATCTTAGAGGGCGGAAGCTCTGGTTTAATTGCGACGGTCTTATCCCATAAGCGAGCATGATGGGCACAGACATTTCGAATGTAGACAAGATGGTGCAGCCATGAGCGAAAGCACTCTGCTTGCATTCCATATCGGTTTGCGATGCCAGTCTGATCTTTTTTGATCATGCCTTGATACATTTGCGACAGACTTCCAAAGGAACATATTTCGGCTGCAACCCAAACAGGGATGTCGGGATATTGGCAATAGGTTGTCTCAAAATGCCGTACAAACAACTCCTTCGATCTTTTTGTTTCCTGTCTTAATTTAGTCAACCATTGTTCATGCGTCAAACCGTTTTCCTGCGTATGAGATGGTTTAAAGAAGTTAGTCTCCTTTGTATGCCCGAAGGCGCCATACTTTTCGCCGAATGAATAGGCAATGTTTGCTCGTAGATCAAGCTCGATGCTTTCCAGAGACTCGGAGAACAAGTCGCGCAATTGGCGATCAAAATAATAAATGTTTTGAATATCGTTAAAGGTCACTCCCGCCTGAAAACGTCTTTCGCGACTAGGACCATCCGTAACGGTTTGAAAAGCTAACGAATACCCTGTGAAACGGTAATAATTGATGTGTTCAAGAAATTGAGCTGCATCCTGTTCGTCAAGAAAGAGAAGCCCACGTTCTTTCAGTTTCTCAATCTGCTTGCCAATTGGAATCCATGGCTTTTCGTAGTTGATTTTATCATTCGGTGCCATAAGATGAAAAAAACGCGCCCTTGATGAACATTCCCCGTGAGGGCAAGCGGTTCGGCGCGTGTGTTGTTTGCATTTAATCAAATCTGCACCTGTTTGGTCAATGAAAAAGAGAGGTTTAAGGGTTTTTTCGCCTGGACGCGAGTTCAGTGAGAAATTGCCCTTGGAAGAGAACATGGATGACTTCGCCTTTGATGCCCAGATGCTTGCTGAAATTCTCTGGACAGGCGCGACGATTGGCGAGGTTTCGTGTCCGACCGTCTACTTCGAGGATGCGTCGTCCATCAGCTTTGCCCGCTCCTGCACGTATGGCATGGGATGCCTCAAGACTGCGCTGCTCTTCAGGCTTTGTAAGTTTGGGGTGATGAGGTCGAAGAAGTTTGGAGATAGGGGAAGTTCTAAAGTTCTAAAATGCTAAAGTTCTAAAGTTGGGGGAAGTGCGTTAGTTCATTAGTGCATTAGTGTGGGAGTGGGGAGAAGTGGGAGAAGTTCTAAAGTTCTAAAATGCTAAAGTTCTAAAGTTTTGAGAAATGAAATTTGAAACTTGGCATTGCTTCGTGCTATCCGAGCTGTCTGCGCTATCCGACGAAATGAAGCTTCAGTTCTTCAACGAATTAAACGAATTAAGCTAATTCCAATTCGTTCAATTCGTTTAATTCGTTGATAAAAGTTTCTGGAGGGCACGGTGACACCCGTGCCAATCGGTCGAGGTGTAACTCGACCCTCCAAAGTCAATGAATCGGGATACGCGCGCGGGCAGATGTGATTAAATTCGTGACTTGAAGGAGTTTTCGGGAAGTGATAAGATGTGAAGCATGAAGACGAGACAAGATATTATCGATAAACTGGGAGAAGTAAAGGCAGATTTGGTACGTCAATATGGTGTTCGCCAGTTGGCTCTGTTTGGTTCTTATGCCCGGAATGATCAGAAAGAATCAAGTGATATTGACGTTGTTGTTGAATTAGAAAAGCCTATTAGCGGTTTACGTTTTGTAAGTTTGGCAGAGGCTATTGAAGCGGCCATTGGACTTCCTGCTGATGTTGTTCCTTCAGATGGCATTAAGCCTCGTTATCTCGATTTCATTGGGAAAGATCTTGTGTATGTCTAGCCGATCAGATGACTTGCTTGTTTTAGATATGATGGAAAGTATCGAGGCCATCTTCAGTTACACGCAAGGTGGGTTAGCATTTCCGATTCATTGACCGGGTTCATTTAAATGCGCTGGTCGTGCGTCACCTCCTGGTAGTCGTCATGAGGAGTCCCTTTTGATGGCAGTCTGGGTGTATTAGTTCCATGGGCGGTCCGGCGGGTACGCATCTGTCGTCGCTCCTGAACGGTGCGTATTCGCGTCTGAGACGCGTCAGGGGCGGATACGTATCCAGCCCCCGACGCGCATCCGCAAATCCGCATCCGTTGATGAGCGACGGATGCTTGGATACCCCCTCCGGACCGCCCGGGGCCAGTGGCGGCCTCCGGTGTCGCGACGGCCTCGCTCCGCGTCCGGGCGTGTCCTGCGGTGCCATCGGGCTGCGGACGCGGATGATGCGCCTCTGCGCGGGCGATGAATACATCAATACCGCGCATAGGCACATCCCCGCATTCCTCGCCTGCGATGTCACGCGCGCCACGCCTCTGCCGCGCCCGCTCACGCGTCTTGTCCCCGTGCGGCCTCTTAGCGGCTCCTTTTCTTGGAGCCGGGCTGTTCTGCTAAACTGTTTGAGATTCTCTCGGGAAGACAACGAGTCATTGCTCGCCACCCGAAAAGGGGTGGCGCTAACGGCGGTGCAGAAGAGAGGGGCCGTGACGGTGCGCGGAGTCCGGGGCCGGGGGCTGGAGCGATGACGGGGAGGCGCAGGCGTGGCCATGGCAGGGATGCTGTATCCGGCGACCGCACCAGGGCCGCGCATCCGACTCCTCCGGCGCGCTCCGGCCAACGGAACGGACGGTAGCGGAGGAACGGGCGCTCTCGGTTGCGCCGACGCCATGTCACCGCGGGCGTTTACGGGGAATTGAGTCCGGTGGGATGCCGGGGCCGTGTCATGACGAAGGACGGGCGAGGGAGGCCAGATAGATATCTGCCTCCCCTCGCCGCGGACGCAGTCAGGGCGCGACGCTGGCATCCTGTTCCGGACTCCCCGTAAGCGCCCGCAATCACATCAGAAAGGAGCAATGCCAACAACTCGGAACTGCGCCTTTCTGCCAGATTACCGGCTTTTAGTGCTCGATTTTAGTCATCCCTGCGTGGTATCTTAGCAACATGAAAAAGTCAGTCATAGCAGTTCTTTTTTCGCTCGTGTTGAGTCATGGCCTTAATGCAAAAGATGCGGCGCGTCCCAATATTCTCTTTGCATTGGCGGATGACTGGTCCTATCCGCATGCAGGCGCTTATGGGTGCACGTGGGTCAAGACCCCGACCTTTGACCGCATTGCCAAGCAGGGGCTTCTCTTTACGCAGGCCTATACGCCCACAGCGAAATGCGCGCCTTCGCGCTGTGCGATTCTCACAGGCCGCAATCCGTGGCAACTGGGGCCGGCAGCCAATCACATCTCCTATTTCCCTGAGGATATTAAGTCGTATGCAGAGGCATTGGATGGCTCCTACTTTGTGGGCATGGTCATGAAGGGGTGCTCTCCTGTAGTAGCTTTAGACAAGGATGGTAAGCATCGTAACATGGCTGGAAAGCCTTTTAATGCGCGTAAGCTTACAGCGCCAACGTCTGAGATTTCATCAAACGATTACGCAGGGAATTTTTCTGATTTTCTGGATGCCACCCCGACGAATAAACCGTTTTGCTTCTGGTATGGTTCGGTGGAGCCGCATCGCGAATATGCTTATGGCTCAGGTGTGAAGTTGGGCGGCAAGAAGGTGACAGACATTGACCGCGTGCCGAAGTACTGGCCCGATAATGAGATCATCCGCAATGACCTGTTGGATTATGCCTTTGAAATTGAGCATTTTGATGCGCAATTGGGTAAGATGATTGCTGAGCTTGAGAAGCGTGGTTTGCTCGACAACACGATTGTCGTTGTGACCGGCGATAATGGTATGCCCTTCCCGCGCTCAAAAGGGAACACGTACCATGTGTCCAATCATCTGCCGCTTGCCGTGATGTGGCCTGCTGGCATCAAGAATCCGGGACGCACAATCAAGGACTTCATCAGTTTCATAGACCTTGCTCCTACGTTTATGGATCTTGCGGGTCTGGATGCACAGACGGTCGGAATGAAACCCTTTGAAGGCCGTTCGTTCAGGGATATTCTGGTGGACAAGCCAATGGTTGTCCGCGATTCCGTGATCATTGGCCGCGAGCGCAATGACGTCGGCAGACCCCATGATGAGGGCTACCCCACACGCGGCATCGTGAAAGCTGGCTGGATGTATCTGCACAACTTCGAGCCGACACGCTGGCCCGCGTGCAATCCCATCAGCGGTTATCTGGATTGCGATGGCTCGCCAACCAAGACAGAGATTTTGAAATTACGGCCTGCTGCTTTATGGATGCTCTCCTTTGGTATGCGACCTGCAGAAGAACTCTATAACCTGGAGAGCGACCCTGATTGCTTGATTAATCTGTCAGAAAGTGCAGATCATCGCGCACGCAAAGATGCGCTTCGCGAAGAGCTTTTTGCTGCGTTAAAAAAACAAGAGGATCCGCGTATCCTGGGACGCGGTGCTGAGATCGATGCATATCCGCATGCCAATAAAGGGAGTCGCGGATATTATGAGAAGATCAAGGAAGGGAAACGCCCGCCAGCAGGCTGGATAAACTCCTCAGATGTGCAAGAGGACTAGGAATTAAGTTTCCTTCTTATTCTTCTTCTGGGCTTTGGCTGGCGCTTGTTTTTGCTCCTTGATCGGCCAGTTGGGGTCGTCCACGCGTGCCTTCGCCATCAGCTCTTGGGCCTGCTTGACCTTGTCAGGCTGTTGGTCTGCAAGGTTGTTTTTCTCGGCTGAATCCGTGGCAAGGTCATAGAGTTCGATCTTGGCGTTCGGTCCGTTCTTGACCGCCTTCCAGTTTCCGAAGCGTATCGCCTGGATAAATGCGCCCTCGTGGAGTTCCCAATAGAAGTATTCACGTTGCGGTGCTGGTCCGCCCTTCAAGAACGATACGAGCGAGAGGCCATCAGGCTTGAATCCTTCAGGATAGGTTGCGCCTGCAAGTTCCGCGCAGGTCGGCAGGAAGTCCCAGAAGGCCCAGGGATCGTCGCTCACCTTGTTGGAGGGAACCGTGCCGGGCCAGTAGGCGATGGAGGCTTGACGGAGTCCGCCTTCATACATGCCGCGTTTGAAGCCACGCAACTTCCCATCCATGGATTGATTAAAGAATTTGGAGATCGGGGCTTGATCGCCAAAGGAGGCACCGTTATCTCCGGAGAAGATGATCAGGGTGTTCTTGTCAACGCCCATCTTCTTGAGCAGGGCTACGACTTCGCCGACATCATGGTCAAGGCGTGTCACCATGGCGGCAAAATTCTTAGCCTGTTCAGTCCACTCCTTCTTATCCGCGTAGATGCCCTGATTGTCGATCTCATAGTTGCCGTGCGGAAGGGTGACGGCATAAAACAGGAAGAAGGGGGTTGTTCCCTGCTTCTCAACCCAGGAGAGTGCCTCCTTTTGGATCAAGTTTTGAGCGTAGGTCTTTTTTGCGCCTTTGTTCTCAGGGAGGTCGATCTGCTTGTCATTGTCATAGAGATAGGCAGGAAAATAGCTGTGCGCATGGCGCTGGCAGTTATAGCCATAGAAGCGGTCGAAGCCTTTTTTGAGGGGGCTGCCTGTGGTGTCGAACATACCCATGCCCCACTTGCCCATGCAGGCTGTGGCATAGCCCTGTTGCTTGAGGAGCTGAGCAACTGTCACGGTCTTCTCAGGAAGCGGCATCTGTCCCTGTCCCTTGGCGATCTCGCGATTTGCACGGACAGGGGAGTTGCCCATGTGGAGCCCGGTCATCAGCGAAGTGCGCGAAGGTGCACAGACTGTTGTCCCGGAGTAGGCCTGTGTAAAGCGGATGCCCTCTGCCGCCATCTTGTCCAGGTTGGGTGTCTTGATTTTCTGTTGCCCATAACACCCGAGGTCGCCCTGGGCAAGGTCATCGGCAAGAATGAAGATGATATTGGGTTTCTCTGCTGCAAGCAATACGTGAGTTGCTAAAAGGATGCCGGCCATCAAGGTTGTTCGCTTCATTATAAATTCTCCCCTACGTTTTTACTGCGCCAAAGTCTACCGTTTTTTTTACAACAGCACAATTCTGAATTTGTGAGACCGAAAGGGGATTGACTTGAGTTGTCCGACACCCTTTGGACTGCTAATCCCTGGATTGATGGGAAAAGCCGCAGTGGATGGCTGGTGCCTCGGTGAAGTCGCCATTCTCTTTTCAATGACGCGTCCCTGCCAAACAACGAATATCATCCCCTTTGAAGGCCATGTCCCTGGGATCGTTTACCTGCTGATGTTCATTTGCTTTTCAACAGGATTCATGTTTATCTATTTTGAGATCCGTTCGTGGATGCCACGGAAAGCCAGACGCCCGCCATCCGCAGTGCTGGAATAATCGAAGAGGTAACTATTAGCATCGAATAGCACGAACCACACGAATCAGCGGCTCGCCGAGACGGCTCGCCCTACCTCCTTCGGATCAGACAGATGGCTCGTGCGAAGCGGGTAAGGCGAACCGTCTCGGTGAGCCGTAGTGTCAAATAAGGCAATAAGGCAATGAGGCAATAAGGCAATTCTTTTGCAGTTATAGGTAATCACGTCTCTTCAGCCGCTCTTCTTGTGCAGAAGAATAAACTCGGCTATTAATTCAGCGCCGCACGTTCCGTTTGCATCTATAACGCGCACACGCATTGTGACGGTGTAGTTGCCATTGGGTTTGAGGACTGGCTCGCTGGCGGGGGTTGCCTGTGCAAGCCCGTCTGAAACGATGCGCTTGAGGTAGTTGATGGAAGCGGTCTTCGCCACTAAATCGCCTGTCAACCCGCGCGATGCGAAGAGGCGTTCAGTGGCCCGGTAGGCGGCGAGGGTGGCTCCAGAGAAGATCGAACCGGCAAAGAGAGACCCTTTGTCGTTGGCATTGCAGGCCAGTGGAATATGGACACCTGCGTCGCCTTCGCGCAACCCCATGTTATCAGCGGCAGGTATAATCATGACCGCTTCTCATTGGGTTTAACGCCATATTTCTTTTGACGATCACGTCCAGCGGGACATCCGCCAAAGGTCAGCAGCATCTCCAGTTTCTGAAAAACTTTTGCAATCACATTCCCATTGCGTGCGCGGGTGCAGACCGGGCATTTGGATTCACAGAACTCAGCATCCAGTTTCATCGTGTTAACTCCTGAAGTTTAAAGGCAACTTGCTTCTTTCTGGTTAGAGTGTACACAGGGTGTTTGTGGGTTGCAAGTCGAATCTGGACAGTGAGACGCCGAACTGTTAGCATTCCAATCATTCAAATATGAGAAAGGTGTCCCGCTATGGTGAGTCAACAAGAGCTTCGACGTGATGGACGATTGTACATGTTGGTTTTTTGCCTGTCCTCCCTGATCGGGGGGACTGTTGCCTATGCGCGTGAGATGGTGGACAATATTAACCCGATGATTGGCGCGATCACCTTAGGCGGCTATGGCGGACATGGTCTCGGTAAAACCTTTCCAGGCGCGGCCACACCCTTTGGCATGATTCAACTCAGCCCTGACACGATCACGGGCGGAGACAATGGTCCAGGCTATTCCCATCACCATACGACCATCGAAGGCTTTAGCTTCACACATATGACAGGCATTGGCTGGTATGGAGATCTCGGCAATTTTCAAGTGATGCCCACGACCGGCGAGCGCATGCTTGACCGAGACAAGGCCAAGTCTCCCTACAGTCATGATCAGGAGAAGGCCTCCGCAGCCTATTATAGCGTCGACCTGTTGAGGTATGGGATTAAGACCGAACTTACGGCTGCGCCGCGGGCAGGGATGATCCGCTTTACGTATCCCGAGGCTAAGGATGCTCGCATCCAGATTGATCTCGGGCGCCGGATCGGACAGAAGGACCGCTGGCTGACCCATAGCCGTCAATCCGTGCGGGTTGTGGATGAATATACCATCGAGGGGTTTATGCGCTGCTCCTCCAAAGATGGCGGCTGGGGACGGGGAGGGGGCAATGTCAATTTCACCCAGCACTTCTGCGCAGTCTTCAGCAAGCCGATCAAACAGTTTGGTGTATGGGACAAGGATCGTGTGTTGGAGGGGCAGAGCGCTTACGAAGGGACGAACACGGGATTTTATGTGGAGTTCGCCACGAAGAAGGATGAGCAGGTCTTTCTTCGCGCAGGCTTCTCGTATGTCAGCGCCGAGGGCGCGCGTGCCAACCTCGCACACGACATCCCGGATTTCAATTTTGAGAAGGTGCTTGCGCATTCACGCGGACTCTGGGCGGATGCGCTCAAGGGAGTGGCGTGCGAAGGCGGAACCGATTCTGACCGCGAGATTTTTACAACGGCGCTCTACCACTGCATGATTGATCCTCGCAGCACCTCGGATACAGACGGACAGTACATTGGCGCGGATAATCTGCCGCATCGTGCGGACGGTTTCGTCTATCGCTCGATCTTCAGTGGCTGGGATGTCTTCCGCAGTCAGTTCCCGCTACTCACACTCATTCGGCCTGATGTGGTGAACGACGAAATTAACTCCTTGTTGCAGATGGCGCAACTCAGCAAGCGCAACTACTTGGAGCGTTGGGAACTCTTGAACTCCTACTCAGGATGCATGCTCGGGAATCCGGCGGTGTCCGTGATTGTCGACGCGTATCAAAAAGGAATTCGCGGTTATGACATTGAAGAGGCATACCGGCAGTGCAAGAACTCGGTTGAAAAATTCGGGAACGGCGATTTAGGGTATACGCCAGGTGATATGTCGCGAACACTTGAATACGCTTACTCGGATTGGTGTCAGG
>Ga0247841_10014104_pt1 | contig 10065 bp, 10 predicted proteins | sample LaCruzMarch2015__2_FD_192410 | JGI IMG/M metagenome (GOLD analysis project Ga0247841, IMG submission 192410) | Freshwater microbial communities from meromictic Lake La Cruz, Castile-La Mancha, Spain - LaCruzMarch2015_18m | ecosystem: Environmental > Aquatic > Freshwater > Lake | place: Spain...
GTAAGCCGCTCGGCACTTTTGTACCGTTCGTGTGAACCTGAGGTTGAATGGCCCTGTGGTTGCGTTAGTTCGGTGACATGGAAAACCACCGGAACGTGTTCTTTACGGCAGATGGCGATACCCTCTGAATACATCTCGTACAAAGCGGGATAATCCCATCCTCGAGCGGTGTATAATCGGATTCCGGGGCCCTTCTCGTCAGCAACAAATCCTTTAAGCAGCTCCGAGATGTTTTCTTTGGTCGTCTGGTATTTCTTTGGGACAGAGATGCCATAGCCATCGTCCCAAATAGAGAGGGCGATTGGAACCTGTAAAACGCCGGCTGCATTGATGGTTTCAAAAAAATGCCCCTCCGATGTGGAGGCATCGCCGATGGTTCCGAAGGCCACCTCATTTCCCTTGATGGTGAACTTTTTAGCGGAATTCCACATTTCAGGACTGTTCCGGAAAACCTTGGAGGCAAGGGCAAGCCCCAGCAACCGGGGCATCTGTCCGGCAGTGGGAGAGATGTCGCCTGATGAGTTCTTTTGTTTTGTCAGATCTTTCCAGTTACCTCTTTCATCAAGGCTTCTCGTTGCAAAATGGGAATTCATCAAACGGCCGCCATTGTCAGGATTGCGCTTGAGATCAGTGTCTCCGTACAACTGGGCAAAAAAGATGTCAAGGTTTGATAAACCGGCAGCCATCATGAAAGTCTGGTCGCGGTAGTACCCTGACCGCCAGTCGCCATCCTCGAAAAACTTGGCCTTGATAATCTGCGGGATCTCCTTTCCATCGCCGAATAATCCGAAGTTTGCCCTGCCGCCTAAAACTTCGCGACGACCGAGTAAGCTAACCTGTCGGCTCTCGTTAGCAAGTTTATAATCCTGTAAAACCTCCTCTTTGCTGAATTTTATCTTTTTTGCCATACGTAAATTCCTTTGTTGATTCTATTTTTGGTAATAGTTGAAAAGATGGTAAGCTGGTAAGATGGTAAGATGGTGAACAGACATAATTAAAAATTAAAAATTACGAATTACGGCAATCGACCTGTGTCCTGCGTCCCGTGTTATTTGTCATTTGTCATTTGTCACTGGTCATTAGTAATTGGTCATTGGTCATTGGTCATTGGTCACTGGTCATTGGTCATTGGTCATTGGTCACTGGTCATTGGTCATTGGTCATTGGTCACTGGTCATTGGTCACTGGTCACTGGTCACTGGTCATTGGTCACTGGTCATTGGTCACTGGTCTTTCCTTAATAGTTTTCCTGCATCACCTCAAAATACGCCATCGGATGATCACAGGCCGGACAGTTTTGCAATGCTTTAAACCCATAATGGATATATCCGCATTTTCGGCAAACCCAATAGGTTTTATCATCCTTTTCAAAGACTCTGTTTCTCTCCAGATTGATTAAAAGTTTCCGAAATCTTTTTTCGTGATGTTCTTCCACCGTTGCAATGAGTTTGAAAGTGGCAGAAACCTTCATAAATCCCTCTTCTGCTGCAATTTTCCCAAACCGGGGGTAGAGATCCGACCACTCCTCATGCTCTCCTTCGGCGGACGCTTTAAGGTTTTCAGCGGTGGCGCCAATAACTCCTGCTGTAAAAGTAGCTGTAATTTCAACCGGACCTCCTTCGAGGAATCGAAAGAAGGTTTTTGCATGGCTTTCCTCATTCAGCGCTGTTTCGGCGAAAAAGGCAGAAATCTGTTCAAACCCCTCTTTTTTTGCCTGTTTTGAAAAGTAGGTGTATCGATTTTTAGCCTGGGATTCTCCGGCAAATGCTTTCAGCAGATTTTCTTCGGTTTTTGTTCCTTTGATGCTCAATGCCATATAGGTCGATTTTTGATGCTCAAAGTTAATCGAAAATTCTGAATTTCAATTTTAAGCCCACTCCAAAAACTTCTATTTATGATTTGCTTGAAACATGATCAATCGTAAGTCGCTGATTATCAAAACACATAAACTTCGCGTAGTGTCCGGTTTCTTTGAAAATGCCTTTGGTGAGTTGACTCAATTTACACGCTTACTACTTTCCGACTTTGAATAGGTATATTATGTTATTTTCGCATAATCCTCTTTCCCAACCTGGCAAACAGGGCATACCCAATCATCAGGTATATCTTCAAAGGTGGTTCCGGGAGCGATTCCCGAATCGGGGTCACCAAGAACCGGGTCATACACATGACCGCAAATGGTGCACTTGTATTTTTGGAGACTAGACATATTATAAAAAACAGGTAGCGAAATAGCGAGGTAGCGAAATAGCGAAATAGCGAGGTAGCGAAATTATTTCTTTTCAATCCAGCTGATAATTTTATCGTCAAATGGTTTTTCGCCTGGAGCGGCAAACCCGACCACCTGGCCTTGTTCATTTATCATGAATTTCTGAAAGTTCCATTTAACAGGTGCATCCAATACGCCATTCTGATCTTTTTCAGTGAGCCAGTTGTATAATGGATCGATATCCTTTCCCTTGACAGAAATTTTTGCCATCATTGGGAAGGTAACATTGTACTTACTGGTACAAAATTCTTTAATTTCTTCATTGGTACCTGGTTCCTGACCCATGAAATTATTGGCTGGAAATCCGATGATCACAAAATTGTCTGAACTATTTTTTTTATAGAGTTCCTCAAGTTGGGCATATTGGGGTGTGTAGCCGCATTTGGAGGCCACGTTGACAATCAAAACCTTTTTGCCTTTGAGGGTAGCAAGATCAAATGGCTGGCCATCGATAGTGGTAACCTTAAAATCATAAAGCGATTTTTTAATTTGGGCGGCGGCTATTGCAGTCATGGATATAAATGTTAAAATAATCAGTAATGTTCTCATTTTGTTTTATCTTTAAAGATTTATTGACCTAATCATGCTGCAAAGGTACAAAACTTTCACATTATTTATACTTAGTCTAAATTATTTTCTTGTATCGTGCACCGGTGAATCTTCAGAAAGATCCGTTGCACCGGCTGGTTCAAATAGTAATATTATGGCAAACAAAATCGAAATCGGCAGCAGGGCTCCTGAGTTTTCCCTGCCTGATCAGCATGGACGACGGGTAAACCTGACTGATTACCTGGGTAGAACAAACCTGGTAGTTTATTTTTATCCGAAGGATGAATCTTTCGGTTGTACGAAAGAGGCTTGCAGTTTCCGGGATAATTATGAGGTTTTTAAAGAAGCCGGCGCTGAAGTAATTGGCATTAGTTCCGATGATATTTCATCGCATCAGGCATTTGCGGCAAACCACAAATTACCTTTCATCCTTCTTTCCGATAAGGATAAATCGGTTGCCGAGAAATATGGGGTGGGAAAATCACTTGGTATTTTACCTGGACGGGTCACTTTTGTTATCGACAGGCAGGGAATCATCAGGATGATGTTCTCGTCACAGCTGAATTTTGAAAAGCATATCAGCGAAGCGCTTGAAACCTTGAAGCAGATCAAGTAAACTTTTGACGTTGCGTGCACCATGTGTGTTGATAACTTCGGCAAATGTTTGTCCTGTGAAAATGCGAACCACCATCAGTTTACAGCAGAACAATCCTGGTTATGGATGTTATTTGGCCATTGTCTGCAGTAACCTTTAAAAGGTATATTCCTGCTGTTAAATCAGCAGGTCAAGTCATGCCATGCATGAACGGTCCCAGCCGCTAGAAGATGAATTTCTTATCCTTCTTCAAATCCTTTTCGATTCCCTGTGGTGTCAACAATTCTTTTTTCTCCTTTGAATAGAATGCATCCGGCAGCAGTTGAATATGCATACTGAGTAACAAATGATCCATGATGATTAACAGGAGTGTACCAACGAAGGGCAACGGGATTATCATCACTGGAACAAAAATTCCTGAACTCCTTAAAATATCCACGACTTGCTTTTTGAATTTTCTCTTCTCTTCACGGGTGATTTTTTCTTGCCTGATATACCTGGTCAGAATAGTGAAAGTCTCTTTTGTTTCAATTGCTTCTGTCTTTATTCCTGTCGTATAGCGGCCGGCCTCCCCGATAAAGATCCGTGCATAGCCAGCGATCATTTCTTTTACACGGGGAGTCGTAAAAAGACTTAAAAAATAAGCGATAATCCTTTTTCGAAGCGTATGCATGAATGATGGCTTGATTTACAAATGTAATGAATAAATGGGAAATTGGCAAGTTGGTAAGTTGGTAAGCTGGTAAGTTGGTAAGCTGGTAAGTTGGTAAGTTGGTAAGTTGGTAAGTTGGTAAGCTGGTAAGTTGGTAAGTTGGTAAGCTGGTAAGTTGGTAAGCTGGTAAGCTGGTAAGTTGGTAAGTTGGTAAGCTGGTAAGTTGGTAAGCTGGTAAGCTGTTAAGTTGGTAAGTTGATATGCAGATTTTTGGTTGTTATTCCTTTAGTTGCGCCTCATATTGAAAACAATGGCAGCAATAACCCCTGGAATCCAGCCGCAGCATGTTAATATGAAAACCAGTAAAATAGCTCCGCATCCCCGGTCAAGAACGGCCAGTGGCGGGAAAATGATGCAGATGATGGCACGGAGGATACCCATTATGAATTACGAATTACGGATTACGAATGACAAGTGACAGGTGACAGGTGACAGGTGACAGATGACAAGTGACAGGTGACAGGTGACAGGTGACAGATGACAGGTGACAGGTGACAGGTGACAGGTGACAGGTGACAGGTGACAAAGATAAAAAGACAGATGACAAATTCATATTTCAATGAAGGTTTTTTATTCCGATTTATGGCAGCCGCAGTGGGTTTCAGTTTTGGCTTTTTCGAAGCATTCACGGCCTTCGGAAAACGAAAACCATGCGAGTCCAAGTGTACCAATGATGTCGATCCAGCCAATCCCGGTCAGTTCAAAAATAACACTGGATAAAAGAAGCACAACCGACATATAAATACAAACCCTTGTACAGTGTGCATCTGCAATAATTGCTGCTGAGTTCAATATCTTTCCAACCTGCAGTTTCATCACGACAAGAATGAGCATGACCACAATGGAAAGAGCCGAAATTACTACTCCCCAAAAGGTGGTTTCAGGTTTATGTCCGATAAAAAGGTTATTTCCGGCCGAGATCAGCAATCCTGCCACAAGAATATAAAAAGCAAAACCGGTTATCCGGAGCGCATTTTTTTCGAAGGTACTTCGGTTTTCAGCTCCGCTGGTTCTGATGCGAATGATCATTTGTGCAATCCCGATTCCCGAAATAACCTCGATCAGGCTGTCGACACCGAATCCGAACAAGGTGAGGCTTTCATCAGCGACCCCGAAATAAATGCTGACAAGACCTTCGATAATATTGTAAACAATGGTGAAAATGGCCAGTGCAAACGCCAAACGGTACGCCTTTTTAACCTTTTCTGTCATTTTTTAATATCGTTGCAGGTGGTTATACTACATTTTAACAGGATTACGCATGTAATTCTGTCAAAATGTAGTTATGCTGAGCGTTTGAGTTCGGTTTAATTTGCAAATTCAATCAGCTACCGTACAACTGAGTCATGGCTTTACCGGGAAACGAACATACCAAGATTCACTTATACATGGGGTTGGGTCATTAATCCTTACCGAAAACATCAACTTGCTTGAAGAGGATAAGCAGTTTTAAAAATCCCCACAAGCCGAAGCATAACCGGGCAAATGTACGTATTATATCTTTTTCATCACTTTTCAAACATTCCCAGACCAAAAAGTGCAAAATCATATTTTACCGGGTCTTCCTGATCAAACGACTTTAACATGTCAGTCAGTTCCAGCGCTGCTTTCCAGTCGCTATGGGTTCGATGCAGCAGCCCCAGTTCCCGGGAAATACGGCCAACATGAACATCCAGGGGGCAAACAAGTTTAGCAGGATCAAGTGATGGCCAGATGCCGAAATCGACACCGCGGCCGTCGTGCCGCACCATCCACCGGAGGAACATATTGATCCTCTTTGCTGATGATCCCGACAACGGACTGGCGATGTGTTTTTCTGAGCGCCGGAGATGCATTGTTGTCAGGAATACCTCCCTGAAACTATTGATGGCGTGGGCTGCGCCATGATCGTTGAGTGAGCCGAACAGGGGCTCCATACTTTCATACGTGCGATAGATATGTTGCAGGGAGGTTAAAAAAAAGAGGCAATCATCACCATTAAAGGTACGATGGACGAACCGGAGGAAAGGTTTGAAATCTTCGGGTTCGGCATTAACCAGGAATTCATAAGGCGAAGTTCCCATCATTTGTAACAGTCTTCGTGCGTTTGCAACAATTGACTTCCGGTTTCCCCATGCGATGGTTGCACTGAGGAACCCTGCTATTTCGATATCCTGTTTCAGCGTGAACTGGTGAGGAACAGCGATGGGATCGGTTTCGATGAAGGAAGATTGGTTATATTGAAGGTATTTCTCTTCAAGTAAGGAAAATAATTCGGCTTGCGTCAACAGGATCGGATTAGTTTGTCAGTACCAGCTTAATATTTTGCATTGTATTGCCTGATTTTAGCTGGCAAAGATACACACCTCGAGGTAATCCGTCGGCATTGAAGTTAAATTCATTTTGACCAGCGGGACGGGCGCCTAAACCGAAGGTTCTGACCTCTTTCCCAAGATAGTCGCATATTTTCAAAGAAATCTCACCAGGTGTGGTGAGTTGATAACGGATTGTTGTGCTATGCTGAAACGGATTAGGATAGGCATAGCACAGGTTGTCGATGAGGCTTGTTTCTCCGGTCGAACCTGCATTATCAGGAACAGAAAAATTGAAACCCATTACATCAATGGTTGTCTCATTAAATTGTTCCTGGATAATTCCAAGGATATTCACTTCAACCATGTTTTTAGTATAAAAATGGTATGATCTTGAACGGGTCGTGTCATCACCAAATGGCGTGACGGTGATGCCCACCTGCTCAAGGGTGATTCTCAGGCAGTCGTAACTTCCCGACGGTATTATCAAGGTGCCGAATGCATCAACTGTGGCAGTAGTTTCCGTGATGACATAGTAGGGGGGAATGAGCACAGTGGAGTCTCTTTGCGTAACCCAGGTCATTCCGTAGGTCAACGGGATCAGCGCCTGGACAACAGGTGGGGAGTAGGTTATAATTGCACTGGTCTCATCACTAACGCCGTACATAAGGAGCCGCTCGGTATCAATCCGTTGATATTGCCAGGCAAATATGGTGTCGCCGGTAGGGTATGATTTGGTGTACAACACAGCATTGGCATTGGGAAATTCTGAGATTACCGGCGCTGAGCCGGGTTCAACGCCGATGCCCGTACCAACCTGATTTATTGTATAATCAGTAAAATCCCAGGTTTGCGGAGCATTTGACTTTACGCCAACAAAAACTGACACATATTCACCTAATGGAGTTGCATAGTTTACATGGGCGCTTCCGGGTTCCCACGCATCGACATAGTCGGAATGTGTAATGGTGATCTGCGGGTAAGCGATACCGCATACAGCCAAAAAAAGAATCAAGAATAGTGTTCTCATGATGATACCTCCTGCTTTAGCTGGCAAAATTGCCTGTTACGATAATTGAATTAATGGATCCCGTTTGTTCACATGATGAAAATCCAAATATAATTCATTATCAGCCAGAAAGCAAGTGTCAGGGAGAAGTTTTTTCGACTTTTTTACTGGTTCACCAGGTGGATTGGCTTCAGCAACTCTTTCCCTATCTCGATGGCTTTTTCATTTTCGGGGATGAGTGCATGGTGTCGGGCAGGAAGAGATTTCTCGAGTCCTTTGTGAATATACTCCGGTGCAACGAGGGGCTTCAGCTTCAGGAAACCTCCCAGGACGATCATATTGAATATTTTTGAAAGTCCTCGTTTCCCGGCCTCATCAGCGGCTTCGATCGAATAAATGTTGATATCCCTGCGTTCGGGGAAGCGGGTAATGCCGTTCGGATCGTAAATAAGCAATCCGCCGGGTTTGACAGTTTTTTCGAATTTATCCATCGATTGCTGGTTCAGGATTATTGCCGTATCAAAGGAGTTCAGGATGGGAGAGCTGATACGTTCGTCGCTGATGATCACAGTTACATTGGCCGTTCCACCGCGCATTTCGGGACCGTAAGAAGGCATCCAGCTGACTTCTTTATTCTGCATAACACCTGAATAGGCGAGGATCTTACCCATGGATAGCACACCTTGACCACCAAAGCCTGCAATGATTATTTCTTCAGTCATATTGTATGAATATCGTATGAATATCGAATATTGATTAACGAATTTTGAAGTTTGAACTGATAGTTAATTAAACTTGTTTGTGCAAATCAGTTTTGCAATTTGCAGTTTGAATTGATTTTATTCCTTCTCAGCCGTTTCCTTCTTTTCAACCAGTTTCCCGTCAATCTTAATATCTCCAAGCTGATAGAACGGGAACATATTTTCTTCCATCCATTTGTTGGATTGTACCGGTGTCATTTTCCAGCCTGAATTGCAATTGGAAACGATTTCGATGAAACTCAATCCCTTATTCTCCTTTTGGAGCTCAAAGGCCTTTCTGATCGCTTTTTTTGTTTTCCGCACGTTATTTGGTGTGTGCACGGACTGGCGGGTAACATAATATACGCCTGGCAAGTGAGCAACCAGTTCGGTCATCTTCAGCGGGTGGCCCATAGTGGGTACATCGCGGCCGTAAGGGGATGTGGATGAGCGCATTCCCGGCAGTGTGGTCGGGGCCATCTGGCCACCAGTCATTCCGTAAATCCCGTTATTGATAAAGATGATTGTTATGTTTTCTCCGCGATTACAGGCATGAATGGTTTCGGCTGTGCCAATGGCTGCAAGGTCCCCATCGCCCTGATAGGTAAAGACGAAGTGGTTTGGCCACATTCGCTTGATGGCTGTTGCCAGTGCGGGTGCACGTCCGTGAGCAGCGCCAAGCATATCGATGTTGAGGAAGTCATAGGCCAGAACAGAGCAGCCAACCGGTGATACCCCGATGGTTTTTTCAGTAATGTCCATCTCTTCAATAACCTCCATCAGCATGCGGTGAGCGGTGCCATGGCCGCAACCGGGGCAATAGCTCAGCGGCCGGTCGACCATCAGATCGGTCTTTTTATAGACAATATTTTCCGGCTTCCGGATTTCGGGTTTTGCGAATAGTTCTTCCATAGTTAACCTCCGATAATTTTTTGTTCAAGCGCCCTGACCACTTCATCCGGGGATGGGATTATACCACCAAAGCGGCCAAAATGTTCGATTTTAATTTTGCAGCCAACCGACAGTTTCACATCTTCGATCATTTGTCCGGCATTCATTTCGACCACCAGAATTCCTTTTACCCTGTTGCCAACGTTCGACACTTCGATAGAGGGGAACGGGAAGAGGGTGATGGGGCGGAAAAGGCCTACTTTTATGCCCTTGGCACGGGCCAGGTCGGTTGCTTTCTGACAGATACGTGCAGAGAGGCCAAAGGCGACGAAGAGGTATTCGGCATCCTCACATTGGATTTCCTCAAAAAGCACCTCTTTTTGTTCCATTACCTTGTATTTTGCCTGGAGTTTCAGGTTCACACGTTCCTGTCCTGCCGGATCGAGATCGAGTGAGGTAATGATATTGTGGTTACGGGTCTTTGGCCGGCCATTCGATGCCCAGGGGCACTGTTTAATGATTTCAGCATCAGTTCGCCGGGGTACCTGGTCGAAGAGAACCACCTTTTCCATCATCTGGCCGATGGCGCCATCAGAAAGGATCATAACCGGAGTGCGGTATTCATATGCCTTTTCGAAACCAAGTTTCACGTGATCACACATCTCCTGTACTGAAGCAGGAGCAAGTACCAGCATTTTGTAATCACCATGTCCGCCACCTTTTACAGCCTGAAAATAGTCGGCTTGTGAAGGCTGGATGGTTCCGAGTCCCGGACCACCCCTGACGACATTAACGATTACGGCAGGCAGCTCTGCCCCGGCCATATAACTGATTCCTTCCTGCATCAGGCTGACACCCGGACTGGAAGAGGAGGTCATGACCATTTTTCCTGTACCGGCGCCGCCGTAAAGCATGTTGATGGCTGCTACTTCGCTTTCTGCCTGAAGAACCACCATGCCTGTCCGTTCAAATGGCTTTTCGGCCATCAGGTATTCCATCACCTCGGATT
>Ga0247841_10014106_pt1 | contig 10065 bp, 9 predicted proteins | sample LaCruzMarch2015__2_FD_192410 | JGI IMG/M metagenome (GOLD analysis project Ga0247841, IMG submission 192410) | Freshwater microbial communities from meromictic Lake La Cruz, Castile-La Mancha, Spain - LaCruzMarch2015_18m | ecosystem: Environmental > Aquatic > Freshwater > Lake | place: Spain...
CGACAAGGAAAGGGCAGCGCCTCTTGCAGAAACGCTGCATTCGCTTGGCTTCATTGTTTACGCAACACCCACCACCGCGACATTCCTGGGTGACAATGTCAAGCTGCTGAGGAAAATATCAGACGGCGAGCCGAACATCTTGTCAGAAATAAAGAAAGGGAAGGTGCACCTTGTCTTCAACACGCCCAAGCACGGAAAAGTTGCGAACACTGACGGCTTCAGGATAAGGAGAGCCTGCCTTGAGAACGGAATACCCTGCATCACGAGCTTTGAGGCGTGCGAGGCGCTCGTTGAGGCGATGAAAGAGGCAAGGGACAAAAAGGTAAGCGTGAAAAGGATAGACGAATACGGTGGCAAGAGCGCGCAATAGCTTTGAAGAAGGAAAACGCCGCCAAACGGAGGAAACGCATGTCCTCGAAACAAGCTGGTTGGAGAAATGAACATACTCTAATTGCGCTTCTCCTCATCTTTGTCTCTGTGCTCCTCCTTTACATCGCATTTCTCACCCCATCCGCGTGCGCGGGCTGCAACGCAAAGGTGGAAATGGTTTTTTCGCCTGATGCGCAAGCAGAAGTTATTTCATTTATCCGCTCCGCAGAGCGGACAGTGGACATTGAGATGTATGTTTTCACCTCGGACGACATCATCCGCGAGCTTGGCGATGCAAAGAAGAGAGGGGTGCAGGTTCGCGTGATAATGGAGCCGCGCGTGGAAGACTCGCGCAAGCAAAAGGTATTTGACACGCTTTCCGCGCTTGGCTGCGAAATGAGATGGGCGAGCTTTGAGTATAAACTAACCCATTCAAAATTTGTGATTATTGACGGCAAAAGGGCGCTTGTGGGCAGCATAAATTTCTCGAAAAGCGCGCTGACACAGAATAGGGAGGCGGCTGTGAGCGTGGAGGGGGAAAAAGTAGGCGAGATAGTTGCTGTTTTTGAAGAGGACTGGGAGAAAGCCAGCGGGGGTTTGGGCGGTGCCGGACTAAGGGGCGAAGCCCCTTGGGCTGGCATTTGAAGAGGATTGGCAGAAGGCGAGCGCGCAAATTAGCTGATTGGGATTTTTCGGAGAAGGAGCTATTCCTTTTTCCCTTTTTCCTCTTCCTCGCCTTCGCCAGCATCGTCTTCGCTTTCATCCGCGCTGTCATCGCTTTTGTCTTCGTCGCCGCCCTCGCCCCTGCTTTCATCATCTTCAGGCAACTCTGGCGGGGCGTCATCAGACATTTTCCACCCGTAGCGCGGCTTTTTCTTCACTTGGGGCGCGGGCGCCTTCTTTTTCTTGCCAAGGAGCCGTTTCTTTATGTCATCAAGCTCGGCGCGCACCGACTTTTCAAAGTTCGAGCGCCCCATCTCCTCTATCTGCTTTGACTCATTGATTAATTGCACTCCGATGGCGGTACCGACGCTTATGCGCCGCTCCTTTTCATGCTGCTCGGTGTTCTGCTGCTCGTCCTTGAGCTTCATGGGGCCTTCGGTGCTGAGTGCGTTGTGCGCCATGGGCAATTGCTTTTTCTTCTCATCGAAAAGTTTCTGCTCCTCTTTTTTCTTGAACTGCCCTTCCATGTTATAGAGGTGATGAACGAGATTTAAAAACACTTTGAATACTAATGCTACACGGTCGTCTTGGATGGGTTTGGTAAAAAGAGCCTTAGTGAGCGTTTGGGACAAGAGGGGACTCGCTCCCTTTGCTAAGGAACTTGCTACGCTCGGCGTGGAAATAATCTCTACCGGAGGCACTGCGGCATTCCTCAAGGAGAACGGAATTGCCGTGCGAGAAGTGTCAGACGTTACCGGCTTTCCCGAGTTGTTTGAGGGCAGGGTGAAGACGCTGCACCCAAAAATACACGGAGCCATACTTTACAGAAGGGGAAGGAAAACGCACGAGGATGAGGCAAAGGAAAACGGCATCGGCGCAATTGACATGGTGGTAGTGAACCTTTACCCGTTCGAGTCTGTTGCTGGAAAGGAAAGCACAAAGTTCGAGGAAGCAATCGAAATGATTGACGTTGGCGGGCCTGCCATGGTGCGCGCAGCCGCGAAAAACCACGAGCATGTTGTCGTGATTGTGGATCCTGCTGATTACGGGGCTGTTGCGGAGGAACTGCGGAAGAACGGAGAGATAGGCGAGAAGAAGAGGCGCGAGCTTGCGCTCAAGGCGTTTGCGAGGACATCGAGCTATGACGCCGCAATATGCAGGTATTTGTCTGCAGTGAACAATGACGAGCTTTACCCTGATTATCTTGAGATGAAATTTGAAAGGGCATACACTCTTAGGTATGGCGAGAACCCGAGCCAGATGGCTGCCGCATACAGGATATTGGGCAGGACCAGCCTGTTCGACTCCAAAATACACGCGGGCAGCAAGGCAATGAGCTACAACAACTTCCTTGATGCTGACACTGCGTTCGGCTTGATACGCGAGTTCAAGGACGAAGTGGCGACAGTCATACTCAAGCACAACAATCCGTGCGGCGGCGCTGTTGGAAAAACGCTTGTGGAAAGCTATGAAAAGGCGCACGCAGGCGACCCGCAGTCCGCATTCGGCGGAGTAATTGCATTTTCGCAGAAGGTGGATGCCGCCACTGCGAAAGCGATAGGCACAAAATTCATAGAAGTGGTGCTGGCACCGGGCTATGATGAGGACGCGCTCGAGATATTGAAGCAGAAAGAGAGCAGGCGGCTGCTTGACGTTTCAAACATATGGGACATGAGCGTGGAGCGCGCGGTGAATTTCAGGTATATTACAGGCGGAATGCTGTACCAGGGAAGGGACCCGGGCATTTATGACAGGAGCAAGACGACTGTGGTGACGAAGAAAAAGCCCACCAAAGAGGAGGAGGATGACGCTTACTTTGCCACCAAGTTTGCCAAGCACACCAAGTCAAACTGCATAGCGATTGCAAAGGGCTTGCAGCTTGTGGGCAACGGCGCCGGGCAGATGAGCAGAGTGGACTCGTGCAAGATAGCGATTGACAAGGCAAAGAGATTCGGGTTTGAAGTGAAAGGCACCACTGCCGCATCAGATGCGTTCTTCCCGTTCCGCGATGCTGTTGACGAGCTTGCAAAAGCCGGCGTGTCGTGCATAGTGCAGCCCGGCGGCTCGATAAGGGACGACGAGGTCATTGCAGCCGCGGACGAATTCGGCATCAGCATGATATTCACAGGGAGAAGGCACTTCAAGCACTAGGGGGAATTAGGCAACCATTTATCCCCCTAAGTGGCCATGTGCAGCTCGGCTGCACAAGTTGCACAACGAAGCGTCGTTGTGCATCACCCCCAACTTATGCGCATTAGGTTTTGCTTATGAAAAAGAAGCCAATTTCGCTTTTCATCGGCAGGTTCCAGCCCTTCCACAAGGGGCACCTTGCTGCTGTTAAGTGGATTTGCGCGCGAAGCGGCAGAGTTATTGTTGCTATCGGCAGTGCGCAGGCTTCGGATGAGCCGAAAAACCCTTTTTCTGCGCGCGAGAGGATGAAGATGATAAGGGCGCAACTGACAAGCGCGGGATTGGAGAAAAAGTGCATCCTCGCCGCAGTGACAGACATCAACAGCAATGAAAAGTGGGCTGCGCACGTTGATGCGCATGTGCCGCGCTATGATGTTGTTTACAGCAATAATGCACTCGTGAAAAGACTGATGCGCGGCGCGGGAAAGAAAGTGCGCGGCGTGCCGTTCTTTTCAAAGGAGAAATTCAACGCCACGAAAATAAGGGGAAGGATGAAAACGGGCGAGAGCTGGCAGGATAGGGTGCCGCAAAAAGTGAAGGAAGCGCTGAAAAAAATAAATGCGGAAAAGAGAGTTCAAGCGCTTTAGGCAAAGACTGTGCCCGGCACCGCCGCGGAAATGGCGCGCTTTGCGATTTCAACTTTTTCAGCGGGCGCGTTTTTGAAGGAAACCGCGAAGCTCTCTCCTTTTTTCGATACGTCTGCAGTCAGGGAGAGCGAAGAGAGTATTGCGGCTATTTTTTTCTCATCGCCGGAAATCACTTCCAAAACCTTGAGTGAATAGGCGAGCTGCTCGCCTGCCAGTGGGTGGTTGAAGTCTATTGTCACCCTGCCAGAAGTGACGCTTTTCACCCTGCCAAGCACCCCGTCAAAAGTCAGCACCATGCCAAGAGCGGGGCGGATGCCCTGCTTTGCGAACTCCTTTTCCGAAATCATGCGCACTAAGCCAGGCACGCGCTCGCCGAACCCTTTTTCAGGAGGCACGGCAAAATCTGCGCTCTTGCCTTCCTGCGAGGTGAGAATGGCTTCTTCCACGCCCTGCATCACGGTGCCTGTGCCGAAGAGAACGAGCTTGGGCCCATAGATGTCAGACGGGCGGAAAATGCCCGCGGCGCGGGCGACCGACTCTTCGGTGGTTTCGAATACTTCGCCTGATGCCGCAACCTTGCCTGTGTACTCGAGGCGCACGAGGTCGCCATTTTTCACAATTGCCATCCAATCTCACCTGATTTTTTAAACTTGCATGAATGAATACCGTAGTTTTCTGGTATATGCCTGCAAGACAATTTTAAACTGATTGGATATTTTGCAGCAAGAGGGATGGTTTTGATGAAGAAGGACACCATAATCAGGATTTTCGCCCTTGGGCTCGTTGCCGTATTCGTAATTGAGATGGTGGCGCTCGGGGCGCTTAACACCGGCGGAAAGACGGGCAACGGGGACGCGGGCAATTCGAGCGCGCTTGATGTTACCGGAAACGTGGTTGACAATCTCACCATAACAAGGTACGAGCCGTATCTTATCGTCAGCGGGAACGGAAGCGGGATAGATGAGGCGAAACAAAGGCTGATTGATAGGGGAGAGGCGACCTATGCCATTGCTTCGGGCAACGGCATCATAGTCAACCTGAACGGGTCAAAGCACATATTGTCAGCTGCGGCGGAGTTTGAAAAGGCGAATGCCACCGTGCTTGCCAATGCAGTAATAACGATGTCGGAGACAGTACGGATAGCCGGAGACGGGCTGACCACAGAGGCGCAGGGCAGCACCTTCAAGTGGCAGATACGCCCCATTTACCCCGAAGGCTCAAAAGTGCCTGCGCAATTCGTGGCGCGCTCGGAAGGAGGAATGGTGGTCGGCATGGGAAGCCTCACTTTGCTGCCAGATTCGGTCAGCGGCGTTTTTGCCGAGGCGGAAATAGATGAAGTGATGCCGGAGGCGTCGCTTATCAATGTGCCTTGGGCTGCTAGGACATCTGCGCGGCAGATTGCAAAGGGAGCGGGCGCAGTTTACAAGGAGAAATCATACGTAAATGTGTTGCCAAACGCCACGCAGACGCAGCTTGACGCCATCAGGATTTATGACTATATCACAGGAGTGCAGAGCGGCGTGGTAAGCATGAAAAACGATTTTATCGACCAGGAAAGGGCGGCAAACGAGCTTTCGCTCATGAAACTTGCCCCTGTTTTCCCTCCTTCGCTTGCTTATTTTGCGAACCTGAGCAAAGAGGAGGCGAATAAAACAGCTGTGCTTCTTTCGGATTTGCAGGCTGCTGGCGTGAATGCAACGCTCATTACAGAAACAAAGGTGCGCGTGCGCCTCCCGGAGAAAATCAGCGCAAACGGCAAGGAGTACGCGACAGGCGGGCGCGTGCTCGAGTTGACAGTGGATGCGCTTCCTGCGAATGCCACCACGCTCAACATGACGCTTGACTTCGAGGCTGCGGGCAGCGCAATAACACGGATAATTGCTTTCAGGCAGGAATAGCCGCAATCACCGCACAAAATCAGCCGGCTGCAGAACCAGGCGCCAAGCTGAGTTTAGGCTGAGCTTTATAAATCTCCTCGCAGTGTATCACCTCGTTAGACAAGGTCATACTTATGGCGGAAAAGCCAAGCCCAACTGACGCGCGCACCTATTACCATAGGGGCAACACCTACTACGAGAAGGAGGACTACGAGCGCGCAATTGAGGCTTACAACACCGCGATAATACTCAACCCCACTTTTTCCGAGGCGTACTTCAACCGCGGGCTTTGCCAGTACAATTTGAAGAATTTCGACAAGGCGATTGCGGACTACGCAAAGTCGGCAGAGCTTGACCCGAAAAACCCCGTCATCTTCAACAACAGGGGAGACGCATATTACAGGAAGCAGGACTTCAACACCGCGATAGAGGACTACGAGCGCGCGCTTGCCATAAACCCCAAGTACCTGAAGGCGTTTTACAACAGGGGGCTGGCGTACGCGTGCCTGCAGGACTACGAGAAGGCAGTCGAGGATTTCACCGAAGTGATTGCGCTCAACCCTTCTTTCGCCGAGGCATACCACATACGCGGGCTGGCGTACGACTACCTGAACCAGCTTGAAAAGGCGATTGCGGACTATGACAAGGCAATCGAGCTCAACCCGCAATTCACCGAGGCGGTAAACCACAGGGAAATTGCAAAGGGAAAGCAGGCGGGAGGAGGAGGAACGCAGGCGGTGGGAGAAGGGGCGCAGAACCAGGGCATAAACGCCGCGAAACTCCTTACCAAGCCCACCATGAAATTCGATCAGGTTGCGGGAATGCACAAGATGAAGGAGGAAATAAACGAAGCGATTGTGTACCCGCTCCTCAAGCCGGACCTTGCGCGCCAGTATGGAAAGCTTGCGGGAGGAGGCATCATGCTTTACGGCCCGCCTGGCTGCGGAAAAACATTCATCATGAAGGCGGCTGCGGGCGAGTGCAACTCCAGTTTCATCAACGCGAAAATATCGGACATTGTGGACATGTACGTTGGCAACACCGAAAAGAACCTGCATAACATTTTCGAAACCGGGCGCAAGAACTGCCCGTGCATCATTTTCTTCGACGAAGTGGAAGCCATGGGCGGAAGAAGGGAGGACATGACGCAGTCCAATGCGCACATGAAGATGGCGGTCAACCAGATGCTGTTTGAGATGGACGGAGTGGAGTCCAACAACCAGAACCTGCTGGTGGTGGGCGCCACCAACGCGCCCTGGGACGTCGACCCAGCGCTCAGACGGTCGGGCAGGTTCGGAAAGGCGATATTTATACCCGAGCCCGACTTCAGAAGCCGGGTGGACATAATCAAGATGCACATCAAGAAGGTGCCGGCCGCATCCGGGATAGCCTATAGGAGGATTGCGCTTGCGACAATAGGATACGCGAGCGCGGACCTCAAGTCCATTGTGGAGGAAGCGGCGGCAATACCGTGGCGCGACGCTTTCAAGACAGGAAGGCAGCGCGCGGTGACAACCGATGACTTCCTGACTGCGCTCAAGAAAAAGAAATCCTCCCTCCCGCCGTGGTACGAGCAGGCAAAAAAACAGATCGGCTCGCAGGAGGAAAAGACAGTGGTGGACGGAAAGGAACACGTCAAGATAACCGAGAGCAAGCTTGCGGCTGCGGAAAAGGACTCATTCAAGGAGCTTCTCGACGTGATAAAGAGGCGCAATGAAATCTGGTACAAGGCATACGTGTGGGTTGTGAGAAACGCGGCGCTTTACCTGCCGCTGCCGGTTTAGGGGGAAATCTTGAGGCCGAATATTATTTTCATAGCCGCAGTCCTTTCATTCTTGTCGTGCCAGCTTTTTGCGGACGCGCTTGCCAGCCAGCTTGCAGATTTTGGCGCCGGGCTTGATGCGGACATAAACATTCCAAGCGCAGCGCTCGTTTCAACCCCGCAAACAGTGCTTGTGAGCATTGTGGCAACCAACCCTTACCCGTCCGCAATGCCCGTCTATATACTGCGGCAGGAGAGGGAGGGCTGGCAGATACTGAAACTCATGGGCGCGCTTGCGCCGAACTCGAGAACTAATCTTGAGCTTGAAGTGGAGCTGGCGTATCAGAAGGAAACAAAGAGGAACACGAGATACACGGTGGTGGCGCGCGGCGAGGACGGGCGGCTTTACGGGAAATATTTTGAGATTAGTGAGAACTGGGAGCCGTATGAAAAGGAGATAAAGGACAGCCTAAGCTCAGCCATTGTCACCTACATACCGGCGCTTGCCGCAATACTCGTGGTGCTGGTCATCGCCATGGCAAAGTTCGCGTACGGAGGCAAAAGCCAGAAGGAGTACGACATGAGGACTCTGGTTTTCCCGGATGTGGAAGGAAAGCCGTTTGAGGAAAAGCTCGCAGACGTGCTGATACACCCGCTGACCATGCTATTTGAGATAATATGCGTGTCGCTTCTCGTGCTTGTGCTTTTCGAAAGCCTGAGCCAGCCTTTCGGGACAGAGGAGGCATTGAAAATAATGCTGCTGTCAGGGGTGGGCGCGCTTGCAATACCGTTCATCTATTTTGCAGCTGCCTGGTTTTTTGACAGGCGGGAAGAAGGAAAACCGCTGCGCTTTTTCGCGGGCATGTTTGTCTGGGGAATGTTCGCCGCATTTCTTTCGCTTTTGGTAAGCTCGTCCATTGTTACTGAGATGAAAAACGCGCAGTTTGCCGCATATGCGCTTGTCGCCACCATGCTGATTGCGCCCGTTGTGGAGGAAGTGATGAAGGGGCTGGGCGTGCTTTTCGTGTCTGGGCATCATGAGTACAACGACACGCTGACAGGCTTGCTTCTTGGCTTCACGTGCGGCGTGGGTTTTGCGTTTGTGGAGAACTGGTTTTACTTTTCCGCAAAAGTGAATCCGTTTGACGTTGGCTTGAGCTCATGGGGCGTGCTTATACTTTACCGCTCGTTCTTCAACACATTGGCGCACGGATGCTTTACCGCGGCTGTTTCCACCCCGATAGGCTATCTGCGGGGCTTTGATAAGCTGAAGAAGTATTCCAGGCTTGCGTTCATACCGGGCATTCTTCTTGCGATTTCCATACACACCATATTCAACCTCTCGGCGCTTGCGGACGGCTTTGTCATTGCCAGCCAGCAGGTGCCGTTTTTCGTGTTCAACCCCATGCTCATCATCCTCCTTGCCGCAATGTTCTTCCTTGTGCTCGTGCTTGCCGTTATAGATGAGAAGAAGAGGAAGATGGAGCGCAGCATCAAGAAGGCGGTCGACGCGCAAGCGAATGCATAGCGAGCAAATGGGAATAATTAATAATGGAAAAGGAGAGATATTCGCATGGAAGGGAGAACCGGAGAGAATGGCATGAGATTCCGAAAAGGGCAGGCATCCATGCGCGGGAGCAGGACGGGCTGCGCCATGCACGGGCAAGTATCTACTGAAATACTCCTCCTCATAGGCCTCATGCTTGCGCTCCTCATACCGCTCATCATGTACGCGTTTGGCAGGGCAAATGCCGCGCAGGAGGACTTTGCCACGCAGCGCGCGGAGTTTGCTGCGCAGCGGCTGGCAAGGCTTGCTGACTCGGTTGGCTACCTTGGAGGGGCTGCCGCAGTGGTGGACCAGATTGACGTTCCGCCCCATGTGAGGTCAATAAGCATCGGAGGCGGCGGGCACGATATTATTTTCGAGATGGACAGCACTGCCGGAAAAAAGCAGATTGTAAAGACCACATCTTTTCAGATAAAGGCAGTCGGCTTTGAGAGGATAAAGAAGGAGGGAAGCTACTTTGTCGAAGTGCGCGCGCTTTCGAACTTCACCTCGGGCGCAGACCAGATTGGAATGACTGTGAAGTGACGTGCGTAGCATCGAAACTAGAAACAGTTGATCAGATTTTCGCAAAAGAAGAGGCTACTTCTTTTCCTTCGCCGGGCTTGGAAAGCACGGAGCCGCCGCCCTTGCCATCAGACTCGTAAGCGAGTTTTCCCCTTAGGAACACTTTCTCTATGCTGCCGTGCACTTCCTTGCCTTCGAAAGGAGTCCAGCCGCATTTGCTTCTGCGGTTTTGCGCAGTTATAACCCACTTTTTTTTCATGTCAACAAGCACGATGTCCGCGTCCGCGCCTGCGGAGAGCTCGCCTTTTGAAGTGAGGCCGAATGATTGCGCTGGGTTGTAGGAGCACATGCGCACCACTTGCTCTATGGTGAGGCGCTTTTCACGTACTGCATTGAGCATGAGGGGAAGCATGGTGCCAACCCCTGGAAAGCCGGGGGCGCCATCTGCTTTTTGAGACAGTGTATGGGGCGCGTGGTCGGTTGCTATTATGGTGTCTTCGCCAAGCGAGCGCCAAAGCGCCGCCACTTCACGCTTGTCGCGTATGG
>Ga0247841_10014107_pt1 | contig 10064 bp, 12 predicted proteins | sample LaCruzMarch2015__2_FD_192410 | JGI IMG/M metagenome (GOLD analysis project Ga0247841, IMG submission 192410) | Freshwater microbial communities from meromictic Lake La Cruz, Castile-La Mancha, Spain - LaCruzMarch2015_18m | ecosystem: Environmental > Aquatic > Freshwater > Lake | place: Spain...
ACGTATAAAATACGATATCAAAGGAATATAGATAAGTGAATTGTTCCCTTATTTCCATCCGACGCTAGTCGGTAATACCTCGACCCTCGTGGTCGAGGATTATGTGAGCGGCAGCGAACGTTTTATTGATAAGATAATCAAACAGTATATAGAAGAACAATGAAAAGAAGATATATTAGAAGATTGATTTGTTTAGCATAAATGAAAGCCCCGGACTTTAGTCCGATTGGGATTTAAGTTGTTTTACTTCTGAAATCAACAATATTTTTTGTTCTTTTATAAGTTTTCCACGTATTTTATTGTTTTTTTTCTGAAATATTCAATTCTAGTGGAATTGGCTTTTCGTTTCCCATATTTTCAACTAATTTTAATTTTTTTTCGTCAGTTTCTTTTCTTACACCATCCATAAACATGCTTTTTGAGGATTATGGACAAATTTTTTAATTTATCAAAAAACCCTGCGGTGGATTGCAGAGTTTTTTCTAAAAATAAATATTATTGTTCGTAATGGACTATAGTGTCGATAGGATATCTTTCTAGATTATATTCTTTTCTCATCTGACTACAAAATGCATCATCGATTTGGACTACGGATACTATTTTGTGTATTTTTCCTCATAATTTTTCTATGAGTCTTCATGCAGCATCCATAGTTCCTCCTGTTGCTAATAAATCATCTATACATGCTACTTTTTGACCTGTTGCGATTGATTCTTTTTGTATTTCCATGATATCTATTCCATATTCTTTTTGATATTCTTGTCCTATTGTTTCTCCTGGCAATTTACCTTTTTTTCTTATCATAACAAACGGAATGTTCAATAATTCTCCTACCAATGGTCCAAATAGAAATCATCTTGCATCCAACCCAACTATCACGTCTGCTCATCTGCATTTTTCTGCCAGTTCAAAGGTAATATATCTCATTACTTCGGGAGATGTAAGCAGAGGAGATATATCTTTAAATGATACTGGTGCTTTTGGAAAGTCTTGATATTCTTTTATGTGTTCTTTGAGGTGTATATTTGGTTTATAGTCCTCTATACGATTGGCAAATTTAATCGTGTTGGTTTGTAATATTTCTTCAAATGATTTTTTTACTCATCCATAACTCAGTACATGAGACAAAAATTCTTCCGTAATTGTCTTTAGTTCTTCTTTGGTCACGCTATCTCTACTATATCTTTTTCTTAATCATTGTATTCCTTGTGTCCACCTTTTCATATGTATAAACAAATCTGTGTCCGATGTATGTACCTTTTCTACAATATTCTCACTATCTGGCACTACATCTACTCATTTGCTTGCTGATAATATATTGACTACTGCATCTGCAGTTTCTTTTGCTAAATTTTCCAGATTATCTTCTGTTTTTGTTTCAATCATTTCTCCTACTTCTTGGACTGCTTTTATGATCACATCATCTATTTTTACATGTGATCTCATCTCATTTTTTTTGTACTGATCTAGTGCGTTTTCGAAACTCATATCTATAGGGTTATATAATAAAACATAGTTATTGACTGAATATATATTAGTAATTCAACCTGAGGAGATATGATTTGATTACCTCTCTTTGTTTATCGATTTCTTCTTTTTGATTGTTCATTCTTTTGAGTACTGATATAATCTTTTCTCCTACTCTCAGACCTTCACGTCAGTTTAAGACATTTAATTTTGATGATTCGCCGTATTTACATACGTCTCCGTCAGTAAATAAAACGGTGATGCCATTGTTTGTATCAATAACTATACCTTCATAGGTACTGGAGCCTCCTCCATAATCAGAAACACTTACTGATACGTAATCATCTACTCTTATTCACTCTCATGAGTTTCTCAAATTCATGGCGATGGGGTTAAGAGATAAAACAAAATTATAATAGCAAAATCCTACCCGTTGTCAAGACTTATTTTACATTTTAAAATAAGTCAAATATGCTAGTTCTTGACTATTGTTTCTGTATTTCTATTTTTGTATTTTAGAAAAATTATTTTTTACTTATTTTGTTTTGTAAAAAAACTAAGTGTTGCATGTCATACTCATATATGTATAAGAAAATTATAATTTTTTTTATCGCTTACTATTGCTATGTTGCCTTCTCCATCTATATTACTAGCCGTTGATATCGTTGTAATTGCCGTGACATGATGATCATTGCAGGTTTTGCTTGTCCAAAGAGATGATATCGGTAAGGCTGATAGAGTATTGCCATGATGATTTGTCTGACAAAAAGAAACGCTTTTGGAGGCAGCAAAAAGAAAACTAAAAGAAGAAACATGATATGGAAATTTTTCTATCCACAATGTTGGCGTTTTTGATGCTATAGAAAGAGATAAGAGATGAAGGGTAGTGTCTGCTGGTTTTTTGGCGCTTACCTATAAAACAGATTTTCCTTTCAAAGATGGTAAATCCACACATGATGCTAAATTTTTCTCTTTGGAAAAGCTCCCTAAATTGTGATTTGATCATAAAGAAATTATAAAAACGACACTCAAATATATACAAAATACTATTATGCATACTGATATTGCAAAACCTCTTTTTGATAAACAATTTACGCTCAATGATTTACAAACGGTTTATGAACTTATTCTTTGAAAAAAGCTTAATGTAAGAAATTTTAGAAAAAAAATCATCGATATAGAACTTATCAAACCTACATGAAATATAGAAATGTGAGTCGGACATAGACCAGCTCAGTATTATATGTTTGCATAGTTAGAGATAATAGAAATTTTTCTATGGCTATTAAAAAATCATCTATAAAACTTATATTCATCTATTTTTTTAAACGCTCCGCTGGGGTTACTTTTTGGCATTGCCCCAAAAACTAACGAAAAAACTCTAGCCAGATGCAGATACTCAGGAAATATATTTCGAATACATATAATCTACCTTGTCATCTTGTTCGCACACATACGTGTGACTCACTTCGATTCGTTCTTGTTTTACTTCTTCATCTCTATATAGATCACTATCTCGTGGCATGCATCTGGCGTTGTAATAAAGTTTTTTTATTTATTATATGTCATTCTATTGTACTCATAATAATGTTTTATATTATAAAAAAAACTCTGCGATGGGATGCAGAGTGATTATATTCCTTAATTATTTTTTAAATGATTTCCTTCACCGACTGTTTTAGATATCTTCAATTTTTTCCCCCGAGAAGTCGGGGTTAAAATTGAAGTATCTAAAATCGCCGGTATAGATTCGACGTTATATATTCTCCTTCAAAAATGCTTTTCATTTTTGATTGAAGAATTTATTTGCGTCTCAATCTAGGTGGGTAGTCTTTTTTTGCTCAAAAATCTCTTTTCACTCCATATTCTTTTTTAGGTCCAAACTCTCTTTTAGGTCCGTATGATTTTTTATCACCAAACTCTTTTTTTGCATAAGCTGGCCTGCCAGAGGCAGGTGAACTTCCACCGAATTCTTTTTTAGGATATGAAGGCCTGCCAAAGGCAGGTGAATCTCCTCAATCTCTTTTAGGATATGAAGGCCTATCTCAATCTCTTTTAGGATAAGCTGGCTTGTCACCAAAATCTCTTTTGGGATATGAAGGTCTATCTCCATCTCTTTTAGGATAAGCTGGTTTATCACCGAACTCTCTTCTAGGATAGGCTGGTCTATCTCCGTCTCTTCTAGGATATGAAGGTCTATCACCAAAACTTTTTCTCTCTCCATATGGTTTTCTTTCTCATCTATCTCCACCCGTAGATTCTTTAGCTTTATTAATGATTGCTTTTTTACCATTAAATGTCTTGTTGGCAAATGCAGTTGTGATGATCTCTGCGTTGCTTGCTGATACACTGATAAACGAGAAATCGTCCATCATTTTGAGATCGTCTATATCTTTTCCTTGTACTCAAGATTCTTGTGTGATTAAATCCAAAAGTGAACGTGCAGTATAATCTTCTCTTCTTCCTAATGCTACAAATAACCTTACTTGTCCTCATTTGCTTCATGTATTAGCAAATCTATTTTCTCTCGTCTGTTCTACGATATCGCGATATTTGCTTTGATCAAAATCTGTTTCATAATGCATTTTCAAGAGTGCCGCTACTACATCACGAGGATTGGTATTTTCTATCAATTTGTCTGCTATTTCTACATAATTTTGGTGGCTATCTTTTTGGATAACTCACTGGATATTTTCATGTAACTTATCTTTTTTCTTTTCGATAACACCTTTGATATCAGGTATTTGACCCTTTTTGATATCAACTTTATTTACTTTTTTGATGTAAGACATTTTGCTATATTCTTTAGGGGTGATAAAAGTTATTGCTGTTCCTTCTTTTCCTGCTCTTCCTGTTCTTCCTATTCTATGGGTATATCTTTCTGCATTTTGTGGTATCGCATAATTGATTACATGGGTTACGTTGTTTACATCGATTCCTCTGGCTGCAACATCTGTTGCTACAAGGATATTCACTTTTTTGTCTTTGAAACGTTTAAGAAAATGTTCTCTTTGTTTTTGAGCTAAATCACCATGGAGCCCTTCTGCACTATATCCTTCATCATTGAGTTTTGATGCGAGTTGATCTACATCTGCTTTAGTATGACAGAAGATTATTCCATAAAATTCTGATTCTGTATCCATGATTCTACGCAACAATTCAAATTTATCTCTTTCCTGAACCTCGAAATACGTTTGGTCTGTTTGTTCTCAGGTTATCTCTGTTTTTTCTGCCGCTATCAATTCATATTCACCGATATATTTTTTTGCTATTTGTAAGACTTCTCTTGGCATAGTAGCTGAAAATAATAATACTTTTTTTTCTTTGTTTGTTTCTCTAAATATAGTTTCGATATCTTCGATAAATCCCATATCCAGCATCTCATCTGCTTCGTCGAGAATGAAATAAGAAATATCTCTCAGATCCAATGTCTTTCTATTTAAATGATCCATGATTCTCCCTGGTGTTCAAACAAGGATATCTATCCCTCTTTTGAGTGCTCTATGTTGGACTTCATAGGATTGTTTTCCATAGATTGCCATTACTTTGAGTCCTTTGTTTCCTTGAAGTGAATCGATTTCTGCTGCGATTTGTGTCGCTAATTCCCTTGTTGGTGCCAAAATAACTGCTTTTACGGTTCCTCCTGGGGTAAGTTTTTCTATCAAAGGAATACCAAAAGCTGCAGTTTTTCCTGTTCCGGTTGCTGCTTGTCCTATGATGTTTTTTTCTCCATTGAGCAGGAGTGGAATTACCCTTTCCTGTATAGGAGATGGTGTGATAAATCATTTTTTGGTGATTGCAGCCAGTGTTTGTGCTGAAATACCAAGATCTTCAAATGTTGTCATGTGATTAGATTGAAAGATTAAAAAATTATTAAAATTAAAATATTTGGTAATTGAGTTATCTAGTAGACTGAATCTTTTAATTTTTTACTATTCTAAATTTTTTAATAAAATTAAAAAAGTGCTCTCGTTATTTCTTACGTGTCCATCTATGGTTGTATTCATAGGTTGTGTTGTAATCCGGTGCACTCTTGATTGTCCTATTTTGAGGCCGGAAGGACAGAGTAAGAGTGAGAACGCTTTTGTTCATTACGCAGTATTTGAAATAACAGGTGTAGAGTAAGGAAATCCTACTGAAATACAAGGTGAAAGGGAGCAGGGAGCAGGTTGAAGGGAAAAGGGACAAGGAACCCCGGCATACCGAGGGCAGGCAAGGGAAAAGAGGAGAAAACTTGTAACTTGTAACCTGCCTACCGGACAGGCAGGCCTGCAACTTGTAACCAATGTATATTATGTTGCAAATTCGAAGGGATTTATTATTATACTTTAGTTCAAAATTATACGCTATCAATTCAACACTTAGTCATTTTAGCATTTAAACAGTAGAGTATGGACTTGACTTCACATCGTCAACAAATGGACAAGGCACTTCAATTTTTTATGGGAGAACTCAAAGCTTTACATGTAGGAAGAGCTTCAGCTGGTTTAGTGGAAAATATTACGGTAGAAGCTTCATATGGACCTATGAAGATTCCTCAAATTGCTCATGTCACCCTTATGGATGGACAGACTATCAAAATCGAACCACGAGACAAAAATGAACTCAAGCATGTAGAAAAAGCTATCTATGATGCTAATGTATGATTGACTCCGCAAAATGAAGGAAGTTATGTTATTGTTAGAGTGCCTGCATTGACTCAAGAGAGAAGGATAGAAATCACCAAACAAGTAAAAGCTATGGGTGAGGAAACAAAAGGTCGTGTTAGAATGGCAAGACAAGATGCTATGAAAGACAATAAAATAATCTTTGATGCTAAAGAAATCGGTGAAGATGAAAGCAAAAGAAATGAGAAAGAAATAGATACCTTGGTCAAAACTATGAATGATAAAATCGATGAACTCGTAAAAAATAAATCTGATGAAGTAATGACAATCTAGACCTTAGAACTTAGTGCTTAGAACTTAGATAAAGAAATCTTTCTAAGGTCTAAGTTCTCCAATCTAAGTTCTTGTACTAAAAAACTATAATATTTATTTTTCTAAATAGTTAAATTATGTTGTGAATGTTGTTTACAGAGATTTTGTATCGTCCGATTTTCAATATCTTGGCGGTATTTCTTTCTATCTTCGGTGGAAATTTAGGTATTGCTATTGTGCTTTTGACCGTACTTATTAGATTGCTTATGATCAAGACTACCTTGGCTGGTAATGATATGCAAAAGGGTATGGGAGCGCTTCAACCAAAGCTTACTGAGATACAAGAAAAATATAAAGATGATCCAAAAAAATTGTCTGAAGAGACCATGAAGGTATTCAAAACTGATGGAAAATGAGCATTCAAAGGATGTTTGATGATGCTTATTCAAATCCCTGTTTTCATCTGACTCTATTATGTGATCAGACATATGGCTGCTGCAACTATCCCGCAAGAATGGCTATATAGCTTTTTCCATAGTTTCGGAGCTCGTTTTGTAGATCCAGATGTTCTCAAAAACTGAGTCATCAATACACATTTCCTTGGTATGGATTTGTTATGAACCAAAAATATCGCACTTACTATCATCGCTGCTATATTCACGTATTTCCAAACTAAACTTACAACCCTTGCTAAACCTGAGACGCCAAATGTTCCCGGACAAAAGGCACCTGATATGGGTAAAATGATGTGATTTATGAATATCTTTATGGTGTTTATGATAGGTTCGTTTGTCTATACTATGCAAACAGGAGTTGGACTATATATCGCTACTACTACGATTTTCAGTGTTCTCCAATACGCACGACAATATAGAGCTTTGCTCAAAGCAAAATGGTGAGAACGAACAAGCAGAGGAAAAGGAATTGTTATTAACCCTAAATAGATTTTAGAGCTTAGAACTTAGAACTTAGAGCTTAGAACTTAGAACTTAGACTAACTTTATTATATTTTCTTTGTACTATGATTTTCAAGCAGATAGTACTTGTTCTTCTTTTATTGCTTATCATATTTTTTGCATTACGAGTGATCTATGGATTGCTCGTTTTTATGTTTAAAAAGGATAAATCTGCGATGTATGTCCCATCATTCAATAGGCATATTCGTTTGATGAAACAACATTTGAAACTTGTCCGCTGAAAGAAACTTATAGATTTGTGATGCGGTGATGGTAAAGCAATGAGATTTTTTTCTGATACGTTTGGTCTTGTTTGTGATGGGTATGAACTGCAACGTTTCCCCTATTACTATGGAAAAATCATTAATTATCTATTCTGATATACACCATTACATCTCTACAAAAAAGATTTTTCTCAGGCTGATCTTGGACGTTATGACTATATTTACGTTTATCTTCTTCCTACGCAGATGGCAGAGATTGAATCACGGATTTTTGAAAAAATGAATCCCAAAGCGATCATCATCTCCAATTCTTTCCAATTCGCAGTACATAAGCCATATACTACTATAAATGATAAAAGAGGTAAACCAAATATATTTTTGTACAAGAAAGACTAATGAGTAATAATGCGTAAGGGAGGGTTTTAAACCCTCCCCTACAAAAATATAAAAAAGGCGAATATCTGTACCATATAAGCTACGGAAGTATTCGCCCTATATATTGTTTTTTTTGTTATTTTTCTAATTTTTTTCTTGTGAAAATTCTTTTCCGGTAAGTGTTTTAGAATATACAATTCTTTTGTTTGTCATATTGTTGTTTTTTGTATAAGGAAACTCCACTGCTTTTGCTGATATTTGTATTATAAGTGGATCTTTTTGTAAGGGTTCCATTGTTAGATAGGTAATAATGTTTCATTCTACTTTGTCGTTTTGTGCTGAAATAACTTCTCCGATTCATGCAAATTCGAACCATTTAGGTCATCATATTGTTCAGTTTTTTTGTGTTTTTTCCTCCCTTTGTATTTCATATGATATTGTTTCGTTGTTTTCCAGTTTTTCTAAAATCAAATCTCGAGGTAGTTGTTCTTTGTTTTTTTCACATCGTAAAAGTAACTCTGGTTCTGTTTTTTCATCTACAATAAGATTGTCTTCGTTTGGTAACATCCCTTTTTTATATACTATCATTTTAGGAGCTTTTCTTTTTTTGTTTGTTTCTGATGTTTCCTTATTCCCTTGAATTAAAATGTCTTTGATTTCTTTTTTTTCTTGAGTCTGTTTTGGTGGTGTGTTTTTTCTTTTCGTTTGGGGTAGTAATGTCTTTTTTTCTTCGATATAAGAAAGTGTGTCTGATAATCCTGTCATTTGTGGGTATAAAATATAAAATCTTTCTAGATATAATTATACTCAGAAATTTTTCCCTGTCAAATTTTGATAAAACATCAAAATTTCATTCATTCTTCAATGAAAAAAGAATAATTTTTTTCAAGGAAAATGTATCAAATTTTGATGAAATATCAAAAAAACCAGTATTTTCCACTGGTTTTTTAGAAATTTATTGTACTATTTTTATTTCAACCACTCAATAAATTTTGGATTTTCTTCATCAAACATATCGATCAATTGCTCTCTGATTTCTAACATGGTTTTTTTCTGTGCACGGTCTTGGAAATATTCTCTAAATGTGTGTCATTCACTTTTAGTAATGCCAAAAAGTTTTGGATTGTCATCAAAGATATGATCTCATGCCATATTTGCAAGATTTTCAATGGTAATTTTATCTTCTCCTTTTCTCTTGGTTTGTGGATAGATTTTAAATAATTCACGGTTTGCTGATAAATGCTGTACTATAATTGCAGCAATTTCATTGATTGATCTTCTGCTTTCTTTTGCTGGTATCTCTTCATTATTGTTTGCTTCTATGGTCATGATATGCTAATAAAAAAATAAATTTCTTATCGGTGATTTATCTTACAATCTCTGACTCAAAAAATCTTTCCTGAAATTCTATCAGCGCTCTGATTTGCTCATCACTATAGGTATTTCCTTCAGGCACTATGATCAGTTTATCGTCATCATCGTTTGTTCTATGGATGACTGCTATGCAAACACCTTCAAATTCTTCTATCGGCGTAAATACTCCCAACACATACGCATCAATTTCTTTTCCATCAGGTGCAATTGTATCAGGTACAAAGCCATAATTACAGCTATAAAAATAATTATGCTTAGGATGTTTAGTCCCCAATGGCCTGTCTATTTTGACGGTAATTTTTTTATTGAGGTAGGGTAGAGAATAAGACATTTTTTTTGGTTAATATATTTGATATAAAAATTTCCTTGTGAGCTAGGCGCAGTGAAGCGAAGCGGAACGCGGGCGGGCCTAAACCATATTTTTTGGTGAGAGTAGGGATAACGTCCGCAGCTAGTCCGAAGTACCGACTTCCATTAGAAATTTGATATGGAGGCATGTAGGATAGTAGCTGTTGTATGATTGTCTATTTTTTTGCTTTCCTATTTTTGTGATTTTTTCTTTAAATTATATTCTGCTTGCATTTTTAATTTTAGAACTTCAGCAATTTTTCCTGAAAGATTCTTTAATCGAAAGAATTCCCCGACCCTTGTGGTCGGAGGTCAAATGACTATAAATACAAAGCTTTAGCTTTGTAAATAAATAAAATGAGAGATAAAGAACACATCAGGAAGAGTCATAACGTAACTAT
>Ga0247841_10014108_pt1 | contig 10064 bp, 6 predicted proteins | sample LaCruzMarch2015__2_FD_192410 | JGI IMG/M metagenome (GOLD analysis project Ga0247841, IMG submission 192410) | Freshwater microbial communities from meromictic Lake La Cruz, Castile-La Mancha, Spain - LaCruzMarch2015_18m | ecosystem: Environmental > Aquatic > Freshwater > Lake | place: Spain...
ACTCCGGAGCTAAGGCTGTGGCATGATAACAGATTGAAGCAAGTGTTTAGATTCATCAAGTAGTTAAACAAAGTGCAATTTTATTTTGCAACTAGTGCAATTTTATTTTGAAGTTAACAGCATGGCAATTTTCAACAGTACTTCTCAAAAGATATTTGTAAACTAACTATCCAACCAGATTCTTCAAAAGCATTGCCACAGTTACGGGACCGATGCCTCCTGGAACAGGAGTGTAATATGAAGCTTTTTCATAACAAGCCGGGTCAATGTCTCCGCGTATCTCGCCAGAAACCTCGGTCGTACCTGCATCTATTAGAACGGCACCTTCCTTCACCATTTCTGGCGTTATGATGTCGTGCTTGCCAACAGCAGATATTAGAATATCAGCTGTTTTTGTAATTTCAGCAAGATTCTTTGTCGAGTTATCAGCCACAATTAAACCAGGCACAGCCTCTTCAAGACATTGTGCGAGAGGCCAGCCAACCAAAAATCCACGTCCGACAACAACTACTTCATCGCCATTTAGTTTCTTTCCGGCTTCTTTAATTGCTTTCAGTATTGCCAGCACAACGGGAGGTTTAAAACATGACTTGTAAGCACAACAAAAACGAAGTCCATCAACATCTTTCTCCGGAGAGATTGCATGAACAACTTCAAACTTATCAAACTGGTCAGGTATCGGCATTTGTACCATTATGCCATTAACACGCTCATCATTATTTAAAGCATGAATTTTAGCCGCAATCTCTTCTTGGGTATTATGGATATCAAAATAATAATCGAAGAAATTGATTCCGACCTTTTCGGCCACCTTTTTCTTGAGCCCGACATATTTGGAACAAACCGGATTATTGCCAACACAAATTACTGCAAGACCGGGCTTGCGGTCCATTTTTTTGATCTTAGCATCAACATCTTCCAAGATCTCGTTCCGAATTTTTTTACCGTCAAAAAAGTTTTGCATATACTATCCTTAATGTCATCTCGACCCATTGTGAATCCACCGTCGAGGTGGGTTGAGCAAGGCGAGAGATCCTATCGCACATGAGATTTCTCGTCGTTCTACAAACTCACGATGTCGAAATGACAATCACTTATTATGTGGTTGTTTTGACCTATAGTCCTCTATCGCTCTTTTAATTCCATCCGCTGCCAATATTGAACAGTGATATTTCGGTGCCGGTAATTTGCCCAAAGCTTCATTTATATCATCACGAGATAATTTCTCTGCTTCTTCAAGCGTTTTTCCTTTGGCTAATTCTGTTGTCATGGATGAAGAAGCAATCGCGGCCGCACAACCCAAAGTCTTGAATTTAATGTCTTCAATGTACTCCTCGAATTCAGTAGTATGTAGTATGTAGTTGGTAGTATGGGAATCTGCGGCAGGACCGATTTCATTATTATCCTTGCTACTTGCTACATATCCCTTACTACTAGGTCGAGTTCCAACTCGAATGTATATATACATTATGTCGCCACATTTTACATTGCCGACTTTCCCAATTCCGTCAGCATTTTCGATCACGCCGACGTTCCTCGGATTGGCAAAATGATCCATAACTGTTTTTGTATATTCTTCCATAATATCTCCATGAATTAATCATTTATCGTTAATCGGTTACGAAGCTAGTATCGGCAACGTTGTTCGGTAACGTAACCGCCTGCCCTTAGACGATACGAGCATCGTTACCGTATACCGTTGCCCGCTATGCAAACGGACTCATCTGTCGCAATTTAGCTATAATTCCCGGTAGCGCCTCAATAACCCTATCAATTTCTTTCTCTGTTGTATCTCGTGAAAGAGAAAAACGAATTGCGCCATGAGAAAGTTCATGAGACAAACCAATTGCCAGGAGAACGTGACTTGGCTCGAGACTTCTCGCAGTGCAAGCTGAGCCGGAGGACACTGCAATCCCGAGAAAATCCAAATTCAGAATAATCGCCTCACCTTCGGCATTTTTGAAGCTAATATTTGAAATCGCCGGACTTCGTAATTCCTTATCTCCATTTAAATACGTTTCGGGTATATTTTTTAATATTGAATCTTCCAATTTATCTCTTAATTTCTTGATTCCTTCTGCCTTCTTCTTTCTACTTTCTACTAGTTCAATAGCGGTCTTAAGACCGACTATTGAACTTACATTTTCCGTCCCTGCTCTAAGGCGAAATTCATGATCGCCACCAGTAATTTGCGGTATAATTGGCGTTCCTTTTTTTACGAATAAAACACCAATACCTTTTGGGCCGTGGATCTTATGGGCAGTTAGGGTTAAAAGATCGACATGCAAATATTTTGTTCCCATTTCGAAGAATTCAGCCGCCTGAACAGCATCGGTGTGGAAAAAAATCTTAGATTTTTTTCCAGTAGCATGTAGCATGTAGTTGGTAGTATGGATGTCTGCGACAGGATCAATTTCCTTATTACCCTTACTACTTACTACGTGTCCCTTGCTACTGCGCGAATTGATCTTCTCGATCATTTTACCTATTTCGCGAATCGGCTGAACCGTGCCAACTTCATTATTTGCATACATTATAGAAACCAAAATTGTATTTGATTTAATCGCTTTTTCGACATCTTTAGCCGATACGATACCGAATTTATTCGGTCTAATATAGGTTGCTTCAATTTTTCCTTCTTTTTCCAGGTCCTGAATCGTATGCAATACTGCATGATGTTCAATTGCACTCGTAATAACATGTGGTTTATTTCCACCTTCTACCCTCTCCCCTTTACCATAGAATGCATCGACGATGCCTTTTATTGCCAAATTATCGCTCTCGCTTCCTCCACTCGTAAATATTACTTCAGTTGGCTTGCAGTCCAAGAAGAATGCAATGAAATCACGTGCACCATCAACCAATTTTCTGGCGTCTTGACCAAAAGAATGAAGAGACGAGGGATTGCCAAAAAATTCGTACGATTTGTTCATCGCCTCGGTTACTTTTGGATCTATTGCTGTCGTAGCAGCATTATCTAAATATATTTTATTATTATTTTCCATTTTTCAGTTTCCAGTTCTCATTGATCATTGAATAATTGAAAATTAAATGAAAATTGAGAATTGATAAATGATAAATTATTGTTTCGCTTTCTTTGCAATCTCTCTTAATTCCTGCATACACTCTTTACAGCTATTTCCGCTAATCAAATCTTCATATTTTTCACGCGAAACAAGAAAGGCCACCGGTTTCGAATACCGAGCCACTTGATAAACTTCCCCGCCCTCAACTTCCTTAATAATTTTTGACAGCTGATTCTGTAGCTGATTTGTACTTATATTTTTCATAATCGATATTGCCATCCTGAACCGACGAAGTCGTCTATTTAGGATCTATACAATAAATGTTACCTTAGAGGTAAGGTAACATTTCCACTAGAATATGTCAACGGCTTTTAAACGACAGTTAGCTTGCTTCCCTAAGCAAAGCTTCTTCATTCTGAATCTTCTTTTCTCTTACAACTTTTTCATAAATTTTCAGCATATCGTTTACAGAAGTTTCAGTTGAAAATTCATCAACCCTAGAAAGACCTTCTTTGGCGAATTTTTCTCTCAGTTCATCGTCTTTTAAGAGCTTTACCGTCTTATCTGCAAAATCTTTAATGTTAAGTTTGGTCAAGTAACCATCTTTTCCATCGTGAATTAAATCGGTTGGACCCATTTTTCCAACTGCAACCGGTGGAGTTCCTGATGCCATTGCCTCAGCAACTACGATTCCTTGAGTTTCCGTATAGGACGGAAAGGTAAACAAATCAGCCAAACCAAACATCTTATTTGCCTCTTCTTTTGGCAACATGCCAGTCAAGGTTACTGAATTCTTAATTCTGAGTTGCTGAATCCTTTCCTTACACCACTTCTCCTCCGGTCCCCCGCCGACCATCAAAAGATGGCATTTCGGATAAGCTTTTTTTATTTTAACAAACGCCTTGAATAGAAAATCAAGATTTTTTTCCTTGGCAATTCGCGACAAATATAAGCAAACTTTATCGCCTTCTGGAATGTTGTATTTTTTTCTAATATCAGAGCTTTCTCTGTGTTTATAATTTTTAGTCTCAATTCCTGTCATCACAATGCCAATCGGAGTTTTTACTCCGTACTGCAACAATATTTTCTTCATTGATTTTGAAGGAGTAACAATTTGATCGCAAGTATTGCAAAAACGCTTGGACATATTTTTTAGATACGCTCGAACCACAGAAGATAATATGCCTGCATAATGCGTATATTCTGCAATTAGAGTGTGATAAGTGTAAACTAAAGGCTTGTCATATTTTTTGGCCACATATCGGGCCAGCCTTCCGGCAGTAAACATGTGCTGGGCATGAATGATATCCAAATCTTTTATCACATCTTCCGGCAGATAAATTTTCTCAATCTCAATCGATGGGAATAATATGGGATAAAGACGTCCTTTTGGATCAGTAATTGAAGGAAAACGATAAACATTTTTTTGATCTTCCGCCTCAGGATGCTCCGGAGCAAATATAAAAACCTCATGGCCCTCCGCTTCAAGACCATTTTTAAAAGTCTCGATTGAAACCGCCACGCCATTCATCACCGGTTTATAGCATTCTGTAAAAATACCAATTTTCATTTATTTCTTTCTTACAATCTTTACTACAACAAATGCTATTCCCAAAATAGCCAATAAACTTATAATCCAAAACCAAACGTTGGAGCTATTGTTGTTTGACTCGCCAGTTTCATCCGAATCAGTAGCAGCAGTTGCTTCTGCTTTTTCGACAATATTTATCTTGTATTCATTTTCAGATATTAATTTGTCTGTGTCTTTTTCTTTAATAGTTATCCTTACAATATGTTCACCAAAATCTAGCAGTTCAGTTGGTGTATACGACCAGTTGCCTTCAGGGTCCGCAGTTAGCTCGGCAATGATCGGGTTGGAATGTATTTCAATGGTTACGTTAGCATAAGGAGCAGTTTTGCCCTTTAGTGTTGGAGTTTGAGTATAAACATCGACAACAGAATTAGCAGAGAGAGAAGTTCCGTCAGCATCAGAAGAACTGGAATCAATTATCGAAACCCTGTTTACTCCGGCACTATTATCCGTGACCGTGGCAGTTGCCGCTAAAGCACGATTACCGGAAGAGACAATGGAGCTAATTTCATCAACCGTAGCAGAAGCAGGCGATGTTCTGGTTATTGTTAATGTTTTAGTAGTAGAGTTGCCGGCATTGTCTGTAGCGATAATAGTGAAAGTATTGGAACCAATATTCAAATTAGCAGTAGCCGAAAAACTAGTTGGATTCAAGATAGCAACGCCGTTAATTGTTAGAGAAGCAACGCCGGAATCTGTGTCTGCTGCCAATCCTTCGATTACAACCGAACTGTCTGTTGTTGAAGCTAAGAGCGGCTGGGTGATACTGATTGTTGGTGAAGTAGAATCACTTTCTCCAATTACTTCAAGGGTAATTTGATTACTAATGCTCGATAAACTAATTGAATCAGTAGCAGTAAAAGTAACTGTTTCACTGCCTGCCCACCAAGATGGAGAAGAAAGAGAAACGGCACTAGTACTTTGGTTTATTGCGACATTGATTAAACCTGTGTTGGAAGCAGAATACGTGAAGGTTTCATTGGGATTATTGGAATTGGAGAAATAGTCACTAAGATTAAAGGCATTTGATTTTGAAGATCCTTTAGCCCATGTTTGATTAGCAATATTGCCCTTTGAAAGATAAATATAGACAGAGCCAGCTCCTGTTTGACTATCAGGATTAGCGTTTGGAGCACCAACTAAAACATCTTCTCCGTCATCGCCGTCCTGATCACCAATACTGGCAATAGACCAACCAAAGTTATCACCGGCAGTAGCGCTATCGAATTGTTTTAAAACGCTTCCTGTTGTGGACGAATAGATAAAGGCCGATCCGACACCGGGAGCGCCGACTAAAATATTTTCATGGCCGTTTCCTTGATCGTCAATTGCAGAAACCGAAGCGCCAAAAGAATTATTGAGTGCGCCCATATTAATTTCTTGTAACTTGGTTCCAGAAGGAGAATAAATATAGGCGGAGCGAGCACTAGTGCCAGGAACACCACGGCCACCGGGAGCGCCGACTAAAATATTTTCATGGCCGTTTCCTTGATCGTCAATTGCAGAAACCGAAGCGCCAAAATTATTACTCGGAATAGTGCTGTCAATTCTCGTCAAATAGTTGGTTGATGATGAAGAGGAATAAAGATAAACAGAACCGGCATCAGCTGAACTATCGGGAGCACCAATTAAAACATCATCGTAACCGTTTCCTTGATCGTCAATTGCAGAAACCGAAGCGCCAAAACTATCTCCTGTAACGTCACTACTATATGTCTGCAAAATATTTCCTGATGTAGAAGAATAGATAAAGGCGGATCTAATATCGGGAGCTCCGGCTAAAATATTTTCTTTGCTGCCTGGTCCTTGATCACTGATATGAGAAACTGAAGTGCCAAGGTGGCCCGTGGCTGTACTACCATCAAATTTTTGCACGGGACTTGCTACTGATGAAGCATAAGATAAAACATAAACAGAGCCAGCCCCAGATATACCACCTGGACTGGCACCAGGAGCCCCAACAATAAGATCTTCCCGAGAATCAGTATCTTGATTACCGATACGGGCAACTGAATAACCAAAATGATCTCCGGCAACAGCGCCATCAAATTCTTTGATAATTTCGCTAGTAGCGGAAGAGTAAATGTAGACTGCTCCGGCAGCAGTTCTACCGCCAGGACTGGCATAAGGAGCACCAACTAAAATATCTTCTTTACCATCCCCGTCTTGGTCGCCAATAGCAGAAACCGAAGCGCCAAGATTGTCGCCGGCAGCAATTCCGTCAACCTGATTAAAAATATTTTTGCTAAAAGCAGGCGCGCTATGAGGCTGATTAGGATTCATACCATGAGTAATTTCATATCCATCATTCCACAAAGGATTGATGGCAGTGTCCCCGTTAGTAGAGCTATTGTATGGATTAGTGTAATAAGTAAAAAGCTCATCGTAATTATTAATGCTATCGCCATCACTATCCAATGCTTGCCAACCAGTCACATTGGCTGGAATTGTAAAATCTGGCAGATTCAAAATGATAAAAGAGGCCTGATTTGGAGCAGAATAGATAACAGGATAATTGTCACTATCAAACATATTTATTTCGAAATTATATAAGGCGTTACCAACAATTGATTGCGGAGAGCTAAATATCTGTTCTTGTGCGATTAAGTTAAAATTATTTACTTTCGTGATAGCGTTTGCCGCAGTAGGAGCAGGACTGACAGATTCGAGAGGAGAAGTATTGCTATAACTCCCATTTACGTTATACCCCATAGTTAATTGACTATTCTGTGATTTCCACCAAGTATGATAATAAACATTATTTATAGTGTTTGTTTGAGTATAAGTGCCATTTTCATCGAAATAAAAATCAACCCAACTACTACATGACCTTGCCTCTGTTGTTGTGGGCGCCGTTCGAGTAATGGATCCAATATCAACTCCACTGCCGATTGAACCAGAATATTGATAATGCGTGGGAAGGTTTCCTCGCAAATAATAAATCCCAGAAATGTCGGTCGACGATTGGGACTGGGAAAAAATTGAGAAATAGAGCGAATCAGTCGGCCCATTTATAATAATGCTATTGCTACTATTTTGAGTTTTGACATTAACATAATAATTATTTCCAGGAGTCCCTGTATTTTTAATATTGGACAGAACAACCGTTTTACTACCATTAACGACATTAGCGATGATGCCAGTAAGAGTAACTGTTTGGCCAGACACAGTGGCAGCGCAAGTGCCGTTAAAACCGGTCCATGATGAACAACTTGAGGCAGAAACATCAAAACCAGCCTGAAATTCCACTACAACCTTGCCACCCGAAGGAATTGGACCAGAGAAACTAGTCGTGAAATTAACAGTATAATCAGTAACTGCATTTATCGTTGCATCGGCTGGCGTGGCAGAAAATTGGCTAAGCGGAGATCCTGCCTCCGCTTTTTGCATATTATAAAAAAATCCCATCAATGAAAACTGCAAAACCAACGCTATATTGATGACTATTACCAGAAATTTTTTAGTTCCCCTCATCAACCCTCCCAAAATACATAAAACCACGGCAATGAAATGTGTCTGATTGTATTGTAATCTCTTCATTAATATTATTGACAACTATAGTTTATTATAGTCAAAACCTATACTCTTTTTTCTTCAACTTCCACACCTTGATTCCGACCAAAAGGAGAAAGATGGCAGAGAGTACAAGAACAATCCGAAGTAGATAATTAACGCCCTCTTCGGTCGTTAATATCGGTTCAGAAACAGAGCTCTTTTCCTCCGTTTCAATCGGCTCAACGACGGAGATAGCTTCTGGGTTGGCACTATTATCCGTGACCGTGGCAGTTGCTGCTAAAGCATGACTACCAGATGAGATGATGGAGCTGATAGTGCTAGAGTTTTCTTCACCCGCAGCAGAAACAGGCGATGTTCTAGTTATGGTTAATGTTTTAGTAGTAGAGTTGCCGGCATTGTCTGTGGCAATAATAGTGAAAGTATTGGAACCAATATTCAAGTTAGCAGTAGCCGAAAAACTAGTTGGATTTAAGATAGTAACGCCGTTAATTGTTAGAGAAGCAACGCCGGAATCTGTGTCTGCTGTCGATCCTTCGATTACAACCGAACTGTCTGTTGTTGAAGCTAAAAGCGGCTGGGTGATACTGATTGTTGGTGAAGCGACATCAATTGAAAAAGAAGCTGTCTGCAATTGGTTGCTAATATTTCCCGCCGGATCAGTAACAGTTACCTTACAATTGGAATGAGTGCCATCTGCTAATGTATTAAATGCCACTGTATTACTACCAACCGCTGCAACGGTACTTGATGAACTACAATCGCCTGTATAGGATATAGTTCCAGCTTCATCGGAAGTAAAAGTAAAATTAGGGGTATTATTGTTCGTAGCTCCAATGCTAGAACCGCCCGATAGCACCGGAGCGGTTGCGTCATACTCGTAGGCGCCAATATCTGGCGTTACCCCCTGAGGGACAGCAGTACCAAGATAATCCGAAGTTATACTGACATCTACTCCGGCATTAATGGCTGGCGAATCAGATTTGAGACGGAAGTCAAATGTAGGTGAAGTAGGAGAAACCATTAGAGGGTCAGTTTCAACATTTCCCGTCCCTTTATTCGCCGCCCAAATTCCGCCATAAGGATTAGCATCGCCCGGAGCGTTATTACTTGCAATAAGTAGCTCGTCAACGGCGTTGAATAAATATAATTGCGCTACAGTATTACCAATAACTATATTATTCTTTACTGTCCAGTTTTCATAATCAGTAAAACCATTATTTTTTATATATATACCATAATCGTAATTTTCATATATGGTGTTGTTTTCAATATAGCCCATTTCGCCTGGATCAGTACTAGAATTTGCCGATCGAAGATACATTCCGCCGTATTTTGTAGTGCTATTACCGTTACTGTAAATAAGATTGTTTTGATAATGCACATTCCGGACGATGCTTGCCATAATATATACACCACCCGACTGATTATTATGAATAGAATTTTTTCTGAAATATGACGAAGTATTTAGATCGCTAGCATTGGCGTTTGTTCCAAAGTCATTATACAAGATTTCTGATTTTTCAATAATCCAATTATAACACCCATCATTTTTCATACCGTACTTACCATGTTTAGCGACGACACCATATAATTGTTCATTTGTATTAATTTCTATGGGACGATCTATTTTAACTATCTCGATGTGCTTTTCTGCGGGATTAATTCCAATATTAACCCAAACCTTCTTATCGGTATAGTTGTAACAGGCCTTGTTTAATGTCAGATCTGTAATCGTACCTGGGCAAACACCGCTGTTAGCGAAAGCGGTAATAATAGTAGGTATAGTAGGTGTAGCAGAAGAATAGTACCAAGCGACAGCAGTAGTAGTAGCGGTAGCATTACTAAATGGCACCCAACCATGAACAGAATCATACAAATCAACACCTTCAGACCTGAACACATTTGAAGCGCCTTCCTGCATCCAAGTAAAG
>Ga0247841_10014109_pt1 | contig 10064 bp, 10 predicted proteins | sample LaCruzMarch2015__2_FD_192410 | JGI IMG/M metagenome (GOLD analysis project Ga0247841, IMG submission 192410) | Freshwater microbial communities from meromictic Lake La Cruz, Castile-La Mancha, Spain - LaCruzMarch2015_18m | ecosystem: Environmental > Aquatic > Freshwater > Lake | place: Spain...
CCGAGGATTGCGGTGTGTGCGTTAAATCCGCATGGAAAAGAGTCCGGAGATGAAGAGGCGAAAATCATTGCGCCCGCGGTCCGTGCGGCATGTCGCAAAGGGATCCACGTCTCCGGGCCGCTTTCGGCGGATCTCCTTTTTCACGCAGCGTACCATGGAAAATATGATGCCGTGATCGCCATGTACCATGATCAGGCGCTTGCTCCGTTCAAACTGGTGGCTTTCCATGACGGGGTGAATGTGACGCTGGGACTTCCTTACATCCGCACCTCCCCGGACCACGGCACGGCCTTTGATATTGCTTATCAGGGGAAAGCCGATGCTTCCTCCATGCTTGCGGCGCTCCGGCTCGCCAAGAAAGCTCTCGGGAAATAGCCCCCATGGCACAAAGCCACGCAGCACAAAGACACACGCCACAGGCCGCACGTAAGTTTTCTGTCTTGTGGCATGAGGCATGTGACGTGCGGCATGTGGGCCTGCGGCGGTGATAAGTCATGCTGAGTCAAATAGAACTTCTTAAAAAATACAGGCTTCGGATCCGCGGCCACCTGGGCCAGCATCTCCTGATGGATCCGAACACGATCCGCAAGATCGTCGATGCCTTGGAACTTCAACCGGGCGATCGCGTCTTTGAGATCGGACCGGGACTCGGAGCCGTGACGCAAGAAGTCTTGCAACGCGGCTTTCCTTTACTTGCGGTGGAAACAGACAAGAAGTTCGTCGAGATCCTGACGCAAGAGCTTGCGCCGGAGCATCCTGATCGTTTTAAATTGATCCAGGGCGATATTCTGAAAAGTGATCTCACGAAGATAGTCCTGGCATGGGCCGGCCCCGGCCAAAAAGTCAAAGTGATCGGGAACCTTCCTTACTACATCTCGACGCCCATTCTGTTCCATCTCGTCGAACACGCCGAAGTTTTTTCAAGTGCGGTGATGATGCTCCAAAAAGAAGTCGCCGCGCGGCTTACCGCGCAAGCGGGGGATGATGATTACGGACGCTTGAGCGTTACAAGCAGCTTCTACGGAAGAACCGAGTTTCTTTTTGATGTTTCGCCCAAGTGTTTTCTTCCTCCGCCGGAAGTAACCTCGCGCGTGGTCCGGTATGTTTTTCGTGATATCCCACGGACAGGTCACGAGAAATTCCTTCTCGAGGTCATCAAGGTCGCGTTCAGCCAGAGGCGCAAAACCCTTTTATCATTACTGTTGCATCACCTTAAGCTGAAACAGGGGCGCGAAGATCTCGAACGTATTTTCGAAAAGCTTGGCTTCTCTTCCAAAGTTCGCGGCGAAACCCTTTCTCTGGAGCAGTTCGTGAGTCTGGCCCAAACTCTCCAAGAATGACACAAAGTCACAAGGCCACAAGCCAAAAGACGTTCCTGTGGCGTGAGACGTGTGGCTATGTGGCCTCAATATGTTCGTATTGTGCGTTGCGCGAGAAGAGTTATAATACCGTTCGCTTATGAAAACCATTCTCACTCTAGAAGATATTTACGTTCCTGTCCAAACCGGTCTCAGTCGTGTTCCGGCGCTCATCCGGGAGACGCTCGACACTCCCATCCTCAAGATGCGCGAAATGGTCGACCATTTTTTTTCGAAGCATGGGAAGCTTTTGCGACCAGCTCTGATCCTCCTGGGGGCCGGCCTGGCCAGATCCCTGCGGCCAGAGCACCGGGTCCCCTCGGAGCGCAATGAAACGGCGGAACTTTATCTTGCGGCGGCGACCGAGATCTTCCACGCGGCGACGCTCATTCATGATGACATTATCGATTCGGCTCCGTTGCGACGCGGGGTGTCAGCTCTTCACATTAAATCAGGCCCCCAGGCAGCGGTGCTCGCGGGGGATTACTTCCATGATCGTGCTATTGTGACGATCTTTCGCTATGGTAATGATCAGATCATCCCGCTTTTCCTGAGGACCGCCGGGGAGATCTGTGAAGGGGAGGTCCAGGAGATCAGTGAAAAAAAGAACATCAATGTGACCGAAGAGATCCATCTTGAGATCATCGGTAAGAAAACGGCGTCGCTTCTGGCGTGCGCGCTCCAGACCGGAGCGCTCATTTGGGGGATCGCACCCGAAAAAGCAGAAGCGCTTGGACGGTTTGGGAAATTCTTCGGGATGGCGTTTCAGATCACGGATGACACTCTGGATTTCTCCGGTAAAGAAAGCGAATTTGGCAAGACCCTGGGCTCTGACCTGGAGGAAGGCGTCTATACGCTTCCCGTGATCCATTGTCTTGCGTCGGGGGAGCGGGACAAAGTTGTTCGTATTCTTTATTCTCGCAGTCAGAAGCGCCGTTTTTCGATGCTCCGGGAGACCCTTGAAAAATGCGGGGCTTTGGATTACGCGCTTGCGAAGGCCCAAGCGTTCATGGCTATGGCGAAACACGAACTCGAGGTTTTTCCGAAGTCCGTTTTCAGGACAAGCCTTGAGCAGCTTGCCGATTATGTGCTGGAACGAAATCGGTAACGGTAAGGGTAAAGAAGCCCTTATCGGTTATGGCAACGGTGACTAAATTTTAAAAAGACGCCACCGCCTGCAAAGCGGCGGGGTCCCGCCCAAGGCGGGAAAACGGGCATCGTTACCGTAGCCTTGCAACAGATCGGTTGAAAAACAGGGTGGATGGAAATAACGAAGAAAGAAAAACAAGAACATGTTAAGCATTGTCCCAACCCCCATTGGCAATCTCGGGGACATTACATTAAGAGCTCTGGAAGTTTTAAAACAGGCGGACATCATTGTTTGTGAGGATACGCGCCAGACATTGAAGCTTCTCCAGCATTACGGGATCGCCAAACAGCTTCTGAGCTATCATGACCACAATTCGGCGCAAAAAACGGCGGGGCTTGTAGCGCTCCTGAAAGAAGGAAAGCATCTGGCGCTTGTTTCCGATGGTGGCATGCCGCTCGTATCGGACCCGGGGTTCCAGATCGTTCACGCGGTGCTGAGTGAAAAACTGTCGATGGAGGTATTGCCCGGACCTTCGGCGGTCACAACGGCGCTTGTTTTAAGCGGTCTTCCGACGGACAGTTTTAGTTTTCTTGGGTTTCTTTCGAATAAAGGCGAGCGGCGACGACATGAGCTTCAGGCGCTCGCGGAGCGGGAAGAAACGCTCATTTTTTTTGAGTCGCCTTTTCGGATCGTGAAAATGCTTCAGGATGCGCTGGAAGTTTTTGGGGAACGTGAGGCTGCCGTCGCTCGCGAGATCACAAAGAAATTCGAAGAAGTTCTTCGTGGTAATCTATCCGAACTCATTCGGAATATGACGCAAAAACCTCGCAAAGGGGAGATGGTAGTTTTAGTTTCAGGGAAAGATCGTAAAAGTGTATTGCCTAAGAGGGAACCCGAATGAAACGCATTGCATTTCTAGTCTCAGGTAGCGGAACTAACGCTGAAAACCTGATCAAGAAGATCAAGTCCGGCGAGATCCACGCGGAGGCGACGATCGTGATCTCCAACAAGCCCGGCGTGAAAGCGCTTGATCGCGCGAGGGAACTTGGCGTTCCTTCAGCCGTCATTTCCCATAAAGATTACGCGACGCGGGAGCTTTTTGATCAGGCTCTAAGCGAATGTCTTGAAAAGCATAAGGTGGACCTCATCGTCCTCGCCGGCTTCATGCGTGTGCTGACTGAAGGATTCGTCAAAAAATACTGTGGGCGGCTTATCAATATTCATCCCGCGCTTCTTCCGGCATTTCCGGGGGCTCACGCGATCAAGGATGCTTGGGATGCGAAGGTGAAAGAAACCGGTGTGACGGTTCACTTCGTGGATACCGGCGTCGATACCGGTCCCGTCATTTTGCAGCGCACCGTCCCCGTGCTTCCCCATGACACGCTCGAAACCCTTGAAGCGCGTATCCACAGCCTCGAATACGAGATCTATCCCCAAGCTCTGAATCTTGTACTGTCCAAGAAATGAACGGCTTAGGTCGCCCTCAATCATGCTCACCACAAGCCGTTGGATCGTGGCTCTATGACCTGTCGGACCGATCCGACCGGTTTAAAACGGAGGTTTTTAAATGAATCAATTCGATAAATATTTTATGGAGAAAAACAGGCTGGAAACGCTTGTGGACGGGATCTTCGCGATCGTGATGACGCTTTTGGTGATGACGGTTGTTGTCCCTCAGAGGGAGACCGTGCTGCATGATTCCGGCTTTATGGGGATGCTGTATTTGAAGATCCACGATATTATCAATTACGCGCTCAGTTTTGCCTTGTTGGCGATTTTCTGGATCCAGCATCACGAGCAGGCCCATTTCATCAGGCGGACGGACTCCTTGCATATCTGGATCAATATTGTGACGCTGTTCTTTGTGGCCCTTTTTCCTTTTTCGACTTCGCTTGTGACCGAATTTCCGGACCAAAATCTCGCAGAGATCGTCTTTGGGACGAATTTGTTCATCGTGGGGGTTCTTTTTTTAATGAATTGGGTCTATGCGACGAGAAAGCGGCATTTGGTGGATGCCGGGATGAGTGATCCGGATATAGCTTTTGGAAGGAACAAATGCCTCTTTTTTATTTTCGTTGCATTGATCTCGATTTGTTTGTCACAGGCCCATCCCGTGATATCTTCGGACGTTTTTTGGATCATTCCCCTTCTGGTGTTTTCCGAGTCTCTGTTTAAAAGAAAAAAGAAGAAGGTGTGAAGCGGTTCGTGTGCTGTGGGATCCGTACAAGGGCGTTTTGGCGGAAGAGGAATGCTGCGCGGGCGGTGGGTCTTGGGGAGAACCTGACGGTCTTGCGGGAACGAGATCCATCAACAGTGGGGCGGGAGCTAGATGACGATTATTGAGCCTGTGATACGGCCCCCGGCCGAAGCTGACAGTTTTCTTCTGCAAGTGACTCTGGGATGTTCTGCGGATCAGTGCAGTTTCTGTGGTGCGTACAAGCGAAAGCCTTTTCGCATCAAAGATCCCGGGGAGGTTTTTTCGGACGTGGATCGTTATGCTCGAAGTTTTCCTGGAACGAGGCGTGTTTTTTTGATGGATGGCGACGCGCTCGTTCTCAGCAATAGCAAGCTGGTTCCTGTATTGGAAAAGCTGGAGCAGGCTTTCCCCCGTCTTTCCCGTGTCTCCAGCTACGCGAACGGATCGAACATTGCCCGAAAAAGCGACGGGGAATTAGAGGAGCTTTTCGCGCGCAAATTGAGCCTCATCTACATGGGGCTTGAGAGCGGTAGTCAGATCGTGCTCGATCGGTGCGGGAAAACTTCAAGCGCGAAAGAAATGATCGAGGCGGTGCAAAGGGCGGAAGGCGCGGGGATTCGGTCTTCGGTGATCGTGCTTCTTGGCTTGGGCGGCAAGAAGTTTTCCGCGGAACACGTGCGGGGAACGATCGAGGCCTTGAATCGGATGCAGCCGCGCTATCTCTCGTTCCTTACGCTGATGGTTATTCCAGGCACGCCTCTTTCGGAAGAGCAGCGGCGGGGAAACTTTTTAGAGCTCGATCCGGAAGCATTGTTGAAGGAGGCTTACGACATGATCCAAGGCCTTGAGCTCGAACGCACCCTTTTCCGTTCGGACCATGCCTCGAATTATTTAGCGCTCGAAGGAACGTTGCCGAAAGATAAACCAATGTTATTAAAGGCCCTCAAGGCGGCGATTGACGGGGATATCACGCTACGACCTGATTTCGCAAGAGGACTCTAGAAAAGCACGCGTTGGCAACTGTGAACCGGACGCATGGAACAGCTCATTAAGCTTCAAGGAAGTGTGATGCAGCCCCCGCCAACCCTTGAAATGAAGAGGCGGTCGGGGCCGTGTGCCGCGTCAATAAAGGGTCGATGAATATTTATCCAGTATCAGAAAAAAAGCGACAGGATCTTGCGCTCAAAATGGCGCGGCTGGGAATCCGAGAGCAGGATCTTGAGGAATCGTTCGTGTGCTCCGGAGGGCCGGGGGGGCAGAACGTCAACAAAGTAGCCACGTGCGTGGTCCTGAAGCACAGACCCACAGGCCTTATCCTCAAATGTCAGCAAGAACGAACGCAGGCCATGAACCGGTACTGGGCGCGTCGGATGTTGACTGAAAAATTGGAAAGGCAGATCCTGGGTCAGAAGAGTGAGGAGGACCAAAGGATCGCCAAGATCCGGAGGCAGAAGCGCAAACGTTCCAAACGAGCGAAAGACAAAATGCTTACCCTCAAGCAGCGACATGGCGCTCTTAAAAAACTTCGGGGGCGACCCGAGGAAGAATAGCATAGCGTGGCAATGCCGCTGCGACGGGGATGGCCCCAACTCTTTTCATCCCGCTGACATGAAGGTGGGATGGAGCCCTCCGTGGCGGGCCTTTGGCCCCATGGTGACAAGGATGGACACCCTCCGAGGATTTGCTATAATCACGGCTCGAATTACTGGAATTTTTACGCATTCTCTCTCGAATCTTTGGTGACAATCACCCGCGGTGACCGTCACTTTGAATAAACCAAAAGGAGTTAAAAATGACCCGAGCTATTATTGAAAAAATTATTGCGCGTGAGATCCTGGATTCTCGCGGAAATCCGACGGTGGAAGTCGATGTGAAGCTCCGGGATGGCATGGTTGGTACTGCGGCGGTTCCGAGCGGCGCTTCCACAGGCGAGCACGAAGCCTGCGAACTCCGGGACGGGGACAAGGCCCGCTATCTCGGCAAGGGCGTACTCAAAGCCGTGGAGAATGTGAACGGTGAACTCCAGAAGGCGCTTAAAGGGAAAGACGCCGCCAAGCAGGAAGAGATCGACCGGTTCATGATCGCTCTCGACGGGACGCCCAATAAGTCGCGGCTTGGCGCGAACGCCATTCTCGGTGTTTCCATGGCCTGTGCGCGTGCAGTTGCAAATTCTCAGGGAATTCAGCTCTATCAGTATCTTGGCGGCGAATCTGCGAACCTCCTGCCGGTTCCGATGATGAACATCATCAACGGTGGCGTCCATGCGGACAATAACGTCGATCTCCAGGAATTCATGATCATGCCGTTTGGCGCGGACACGTTCACAAACGCCCTTCGCATGGGAGCCGAAGTATTCCACAATCTCAAGAAGATCCTCCATGACAAGAAGCTTTCCACTTCGGTGGGAGATGAGGGCGGATTTGCCCCGAATCTCACGTCCAATTTTGAAGCTCTGGATGTGATTATGGAAGCCATTGCGAAGGCCGGATATCAGGCCGGCAAGGATGTGAAGATCGCTTTGGATCCCGCAAGCTCCAGTTTTTACGGCAAGGATAAGTTTGGCGGTAACCCGAATCCCGGCAAATACGTTCTTTGCGCGGAGCAGCAGCCCGTGAAGACGGCCGAAGAAATGATCGAATTCTATGCGGCGCTTTGTGAGAAATATCCGATCTTTTCCATCGAGGACGGTCTCGCCGAAGATGATTGGGACGGTTGGAAGAAACTCAATGAAAGGCTCGGCAAGAAGATCCAGATCGTGGGGGACGATCTTTTTGTGACGAACACGAAGCGTCTTGAACGGGGGATCCAGGAAGGCAGCGCAAACTCGATTCTGATCAAAGTTAATCAGATCGGGACCCTGACCGAAACCATCGCGGCGGTTCGCATGGCGCAAAAGAATAATTACACGGCGGTCATGAGCCACCGGAGTGGTGAAACCGAGGATACGACTATTGCGGATCTTGCGGTCGCTTTGAGCACCGGTCAGATCAAGACCGGCTCAACCTCACGCACGGATCGCATTTGCAAATACAACCGCTTGCTCAGGATCGAAGAGGCCCTGGGTTCGAAGGCGGTGTATGCGGGGCCGAAGCTCGGCGCCACGCGATGCTGAAGAAGTTCTTTGTTGCTCTGGCGGTCGCGCTCGCGGGCATTCTGATTCTGTGCTGGATCTATCTCCCATCGATCACGCGCTACCGGGAGCTGAAGTCGGAGGAAGATCGCCTGAACCAAAAGATCCAGGAGATCGATGCGCAGATCAAGACCCTTGCGGATGAACGCCATCTTCTCCAGACCGATGTGGCCTATCTCGAGAAAGTGATCCGGGAAGAGCTTGGTTTCGTAAAGCCGGGTGAGATCGTCTACGAGCTTATCACCAAGAAGAACCCCGCGAAGCCGTTGCCGGCGTCTTCGGGGACTTCTGCAACCTCTGACAACAAAAACACTTCCGTGACCCAAACATCCGCTTCTGCGAAAGCCAGAATGTCTCCCATGGCGGTGGTGGCCTCTCTGGCGAATACCGCGCCTAAGGTTTCCAAGAAGAAAACTCTTCGCCCCGTTGTTTGATTTGACCTTCCGGAAATGGCCCGATTTCTAGAGGAAAGAGTGCTTTTTGGGCGCTTTTTAGCCGCGTTGACAAGCCAAGGGTTATCCATATAATAACAACCTCTTTTGTTTCAGCGAGTTACGTCAATTTAAGTCCCCACGGGATCGAGGGTCCAATGGATAACTGTCGCAAGAGTGTTTTGTTCCTTTTTTTTAGCATTTTTTTAATCGCGTTTAGTGTGTCTGGGTATGCCGAAACGGTTGAAGAAAAAAAAGCGGCAGCGAACTATGATGAGACTTTACCGGTTCCTGCAGATACTCAGGCTATCGCGGAGTCTCCTGCGACGCCGCAGGTTCCCGCGGACGTGCAACCTGTTCAAGCGATGGTTCCGCCGACTCAAGGAGCTCCGGCCGTAGTTTCTGAAGGGCAACCCGCTTTGGAAACTCCCAAAGTTGCTCCCCAAGATATGCCGGCAGACCAAGTTTTCGCCGCTTCGCACCCTTCCGGTTTGGTGGAGGTCAGTGGTTACAAATATCCTGTTTTTCTTTTTGCCCCCAAGGATTATAAGACGGACAGGACCTATGCGATGATCATGATCGCGCCGGCAGAATCCGCAAAAGCAGAGCAACAGATCGAATATCTGACGGGGCTTGCTCAAAGAAAGAGTGTTTTTATCCTGGCGCCTTATGTTCTTTGGCCGAAAGCTGGGGATACGCCTTATACCTTGGACGCGTGGCTTCTCTCCGTAAAAAAAGATGTGATGGAGCGATTTCCGATCAGTAAAAAACGTGTTTATCTCCTCGGGAAAGATCTGGGGGCTCATTATGCCGCTTACCTGGCGGTCAAATATCCCAAGGAATTCGCGGCCGTTGCTTTACTGGGCCAGGCCTGGGACGGACCTTTTTCTCAATTGGTCGATCCGCGTTCCGATGCGGCCGATCAGGTGCCCTTTTATATCGCGTTGAAAGCGGACGGGGAGGTTCGATCCCGGAACCAGGCTTGGTTCGAAAAGTTCCAGCAAAAAGGTTATCCGCTTCATCTTGTGGATTACAAAAGCGATGAGGAGCTGAACGACTTGGAGTTTAAAAAATCTGTTTTTGATTGGATGGAAACGATGGGACAAAGTTGGGAAGCGTCCGTGGCCCAGGGGCCAAAGGATTGGAAGGGGAAATTCAAAAAAGGCGTGAAGGATTTCTTCGCGGTTTAATCTTCCTCGTGATTTTTGTTCAAACGAACTAATCGGCAGGGCTAAAAAGGGAAAAAAGATCATGAAACTTACCGGGGCTCAGATCCTGATCAAGTGTCTTGAAAAAGAAGGCGTGGAGCATATCTTTGGGCTTCCGGGCGGGGTTATTCTTCCCACCTACGACGTGCTCTATGATTCTAAGATCAAACTGATCTTGACCAAGCACGAGCAAGGCGCAACGCATATGGCGGATGGGTACGCCCGAGCGACGGGGCGTCCAGGAGTTTGTTTGGTGACTTCAGGGCCTGCGGCCACGAACACCGTGACCGGTCTTGCGACCGCTTATATGGATTCCGTGCCGCTGGTTTGCATTACCGGACAAGTGACGACGAACGCGATCGGGAGTGACGCGTTCCAGGAAGTGGATATCGTCGGAATCACGCGTCCTATTACGAAACATAATTTTTTGATCAAAGATGTTCGGGACATTGCGAGGATCGTGCGGGAGGCGTTCTACATTGCCACGACCGGAAAGCCCGGTCCCGTGTTGATCGATTTTCCGGTGGATATCAGCCGCGCTAAAACAGAGTTTGTGTGGCCGAAGGGTGTCTTTATCCGGAGCTATCAACCCCAGGTGGAATGCCAAGGAGTGGATGAGCAGCTTCAGAAGGCTGCCGAGCTGATACGGG
>Ga0247841_10014110_pt1 | contig 10063 bp, 12 predicted proteins | sample LaCruzMarch2015__2_FD_192410 | JGI IMG/M metagenome (GOLD analysis project Ga0247841, IMG submission 192410) | Freshwater microbial communities from meromictic Lake La Cruz, Castile-La Mancha, Spain - LaCruzMarch2015_18m | ecosystem: Environmental > Aquatic > Freshwater > Lake | place: Spain...
TGCCTTCCTTTTACCGCCACCGGTATAGGTGTCTGGTTTATCGTCGTGTTTACCGTAATACGGATCCTGGGTTTTGTCAATGGCGAATGCGTACTTCTGTCCCGGACGAATGACCTTATTGCCCGCTTTGAGCAGCATGTCTGATGACTGCTTGCGCATCTCGTCCATGTCTAACCCATGAAGGTACGTGAGACACGAGGTATGTGACGGCAGACTGTGGTGATGAAGGGCGTAGGCAGAAATTGATGTCCCGCAACATGACGCTGCGATGCATGCCTTAATGATGGATGGATCTGGTTTGGCGTAAGGTAAGATCGTCCTATGAGCGGTTACGATCTGATAGATGTTATCCGAATAATCGGGGTTCTCTTCGCGATTCTGCTCTTTTTTAAGGCTCTTTTTCGATTTGGAGACAATATATGGACAGTTTATAAACATATAAGCATATCTGAAACTGATATGGTACGGCACGAAATTTTCTGGATCTTGTGGGATTTTTCCCATTTTTTGATGGGAATTTTGCCAAACGCGCAGATGACTGGATGAGCGTCCATTTCTTTAAAGTAGTTAACTTTCTTGATGGGGGGAGGTCACAGATGGCTGAATCATGCCCGTTTTTTAATGTACTGGAGCTGGAGAAGGGGCCGGGCTATGCCGGAATGAAAGGAAGGATTATTCCTGAGTGTACTGGAGTGAGGTGGCTGTTGTTAAGAAACCGATGGAAATATTCCGGAAGGGGGCCCGGAACCCGGTGCATAGGGCTCCGTTAACCCTTCTTTCATGAAAGGGAGGATGTTCCTCCCGCACGACCGGAAGTGTTTTGCACTCCTATAATTGCTCACCCGGCGGAAACCGGGAAAAATGAGATGGATTATGGTCCCTTGGCGTCCTGTGCAAGGGCGTCATCAGCCCCGCCCCGTTTCCAGACCTCGCCGCCGTCAATAACAAAATCGGACCCGGTGACAAAAGCGGATTCATCGGATGCGAGGAACACAACGGGATAGGCAAGGTCGATGGGCTCTCCCACGCGGCCCACAAGGTTTGATTCCCCGAACATTGCCAGGAGCTCCTCTTTGGTCCTTCCGGCTTCTGCGGCTTTCTGGAATGCCACATCCAGGATCGAGGTTTTCACAAACCCGGGGAATACGGCATTGACCCGGATATTGTCTTTTGCCAGCTCAACTGCAGCAACATGGGAGAACGCTGCCACGGCACCCTTGCTCGTGCAATAGGCACCGTTCATTGCGCTGGGCACGTACACGATGTTGGATGAGATGTTGATGATGGACCCGCCCTTCTTCCCGTTCCGTTTCATGGACGGGACCGCGGTTTTTGTCCCCAAAAAAACGCTCTCCACGTTGGTGGCCATGACATTGCGCCACTCAGGGATCGTTGTATCAACAATGGGCTTCAAAAACCCGATGCCGGCGTTGTTCACCAGGACATCGAGCTTCTGGTAGGTCTTCAGCGCGTAGTCGATGATCCCGTTCCAGGACGCTTCATCGGCCACGTCAAGCTTGAAAAAGGACGCTGCACCGCCATTCTCCGTTATTCCCTTTACGACCTTGGCACCCTCCTCTGCCCGGCGGGCGGCAATGACAACGGTCGCCCCTTCGCGGGCAAAGAGCTCCGCGATGCCTCTCCCGATCCCGGATGTTGAGCCGGTCACAATGCAGACTTTGCCTTCAAGACGTCCTTGATTTGCCATGAATTATCGTTTATAATTCTTTAATTTAATTTATTATGCACTGTACCTGTGCCGTGGCCATTATTTTCTCGCGTTCAAGAGCCGGTTCCGTCATAAATGCCGCCTTTCCTGATTGTCAGGACGTAACTCCTGTACAATTGGAAGTGTTTCGCACTCCCTCGATCGCGTTTGCGTCGGAACCATCCCACTCCGGCCTGATACATTCCCTCACCTGCCTTCTCCGACGGGGACTTCCGACAAAGAACTCCCCCAACCCGCTTTAATAACACTAATTCCGGAAAATGCAGCACTATTTTTTTAATAGCATTTCAGGATGAGCCCCGTTTGGCTGGAATCGGCATTTATCTGGCCCGGAAAAAACCGCTTTTAGCATTGTTTGGACGGCTGATCGTTTGCCGGATGGGCTGGGCTATGCCGAAATGAAAGGAAGGGCTGTTTTTTCGTTCCGGTTTTTGGGGTCGGCTGCATGCGGTTGGGATTGGATGCAGGAATTATTGTGAAAGGTGCGATGCGGCATTTTTGGAAGATCGCGAACCGGGTGTTCGTTGCGTTTGGTGGAAAAATTTTTTCTGAAAGTCTTATGAATATTTTTTAAAGAAATTGTTTTGGGAAAAATCTGGGAAAATGGAGGATACCATTTTTTACTATGGAGATAGTAAGTTCAATTATGTTATGCCCAAAGTGTGATACTTATATTTGGGACAATGCAAACTTTTGTCAACGATGCGGATATCAGTTAATTAAATTCGCTGGCAACTCTCAAAGATTAACTGAGCATTCGCAAAAAATGAAACCAGAAAATGCTGGTATTCTCCTTCAATCAACACAAATAGATCGAATCCACAATGTTGAACAGGAAACTCTCTATATGAGTGCAATAACAGCTATGATTGCTTTAATATGGGTTTACTTTTTAGTTGAGTACGTAAAAACTTCCTATAAACCTGAGTTTATTCTAATACCCGCAGCAATTTCTGCATTTTTGCTTGGAATTTGGCGCTATCAAACGATCCGCATTGACAAAGGTGTAGCCATTCTATATCCAGATCTATTTTTTTTAGAATCGCAATTAGATATCCCAGATAATTTTGAGGTAGGTACAAAAAAATTTCTCGTGGAAGAAGTGGCAGGTTTAGATAAATTCTTTTCCAAGGAAAAATCCTTCGAAACCCAATATCGAACAGTTAACTATTTATGTTCAAATCAACTTTGTGGATCTCGAGGACATTATCAACAGAATCTTTTCGCAATGTCTTTAATTTTATTTTTTACAGTTCTGGGGTTTTATTATTATGTAATTTCTCCCATTTTGCAGAATAAAGATATTATCAAAGATATGAGAAATGGAGGGGAACTAACACTTATTTATCTAATATTCATTACTCTAGGAATTTGTGTAATGTGGTATGCGAATAAAGAATGTCCAAGGTCTCCAACGAAAGAAGAGTGGGAGAAAATTTGTAATTCTCCACCCAATTCTTAATAATTTTCGGAATTTTACGATAAAAAAATGAGCAGCAATAGAAAGGAGTTCTATGGATAAATAATCATAAAGTACCATTTCCAAAATCTTTTTTTCTGTACCTTTTTTCATAAGATTTTCCGGAAAATAGATACAGTGTTCCTGAAATGTCGAACGGTAAAAGGCGAACACACCAGGCACACCTTCCGGCTATGAATCCCAACAAAGCGCTGGCTGGGTGGATGCGAAAAGGGGGCTGACTGTTGCTGATTATGGTACCCCGAAACCTTAGGTGACCTGCACTCCGCTTAACTCACTTCTCTGTCGGGGAACCTCGGTGTGTGAAGGTCTGGATTACCTCAACTAGGTCTTATTCGCGAAAAACCAAGTCTATTATTTTCTGATAACTGCATAGTGCGCCCCGTTTGCCAGAATTCGGTAATACTGACCTCCAAAATGTGCGCTAATATGCTCTTTTGGACGGCCGATCGTTTGCCGGATGGGCTGGGCTATGCCGGAATGAATGGAAGGGCTGTTTTTTCATTCCGGTTTTCAGGGTCGGCTGCATAGGTTGGGTTTGGATGCAGGGATCCTCACGAAAGGTGCGATGCGGCATTTTTGGAAAAATCGCGAACCGGGCGTTCATCGCGTGTGACGGAAAGATTTTTTTGGGAAAGTCCCGGGAAAAATTCTGGTGAAATTGTTTTGGGAAAAATGTGGGAGCCGGATATGTGGGGAATTTTCCGGACTGCCACGATTTGCAATTTCCCCTCTTTTTTGGGGGGCGTGTGTTCACGTTTCATGAACAAAATGTTTACGAACCGTGAACGATGTGCTGTTGGTTCCCGTCTATGGGGTAGACCATCCTGGCACCGTACCTGAGGTGACCTGTACTCATATTACCCGATATCTCCGTCGTAGCCTCCCGGTACCCGATTGCCCGGTCCACGGAATCACATGTCTCTAACGCGAAAAACCAAGTCTCTAACGTTACAAAACTTCATTTTATCGCCGGACCGGAACATGTCTCACTCAGGTCTCACTAGATTGACGATCTTTCGAAAAACGGGCTCCAGCACGTGAAAAATGAAATACGGCCCTTTTTGAGGCTCTGGCCGAAGTATCTTCTTTCGTCGAATGCCGACGTAAAATTTGCGATCTCCGGGTGGACCCGGATTCCGGGTTCCCGATGTTGTGTGTCATCCGACCCGTAACAGGCCAGACACCCGTGACGGGTAAGGTGATCCGGCCGGGTAGCCCACCCGTGACAGGTTCCAGTGGAAGCTCGGATCTGCACAATATAATAGGGGGATTTTTCCGGATTCCGGTCGAGGGAAAACGATGGGAAACTGTACTTCGGGCGTCCTGAGCCGGGTACATTATCAACTATTTCCGGGATCTTTTTCTGTAATTTTCTCACGAACGATTTTCCGAAAAATGCATTGACGCATGTGAAACTATTTTGGATCTGGAAATGTTTTCGTTTCCGGAAAATCTGGCAACCCGGCAACCTGAGGGTCGTTCCGGGTATCTTATTTCTTGTACAATTCTCACGAAGGACTTCCCGGAAACACGGTACAGGTTGCCGGGTTGCCGGAAAAATTTTGGCATCAGATTTTACATCGCCCACAATTTCCCGGTGGGCAACGGTAGGCCTAAGAGAATCTTTGGCCGACGGCCGTTTCGCGAGCTCTGGCGGACCCGCTGTTCATGTGAAATATCCAGGAGCCGGCATGATCCGGGAACTAATTTTCTATTAAGAGCGCTTCGCTAAAAAAATAAAATTTTTTTGGAAATTTTCCGGGCACTCCGGGCACTTTGATGGCATTTTCCGGGACCTTTTTTCTGTACTTTTTTCTCGTAAGACTCTCCGGAAATAAAGGTACATCTGCCCGGAGTGCCCGGATTTTTATTTCGGTAGACGGCGAACATGTGACAATCATATCCCGGCACGCCTGCCGGCTATGAATCATGACAAGGCGCTGGCTGGGTGGGTACTGGAAGAGGGGGTTGGCTGATACGGGCTTGGATTCCGGGTCGGTTGTATGAGGTTGGGATTGGATGCAGGAATTGAGCGAAAGGTGCGATGCGGTGTTGTGGAAAATCGCGAACCGGGTGAGCGTTGCGTGTGCCGGAAAGATTTTTTGTGGGAATCCCGGGAAAAATTTCCGGCGAAATTGTTTTTGGGAAAATTTGGGGGGGGGTGAATCCGTGAAGTTGACCCAAAGTGTTGGGATGATTAATGGACAAATGGAAAATATTTCGTGACAGTCCCTAACAGAAACATATGGTAGAGCTGGACAACTTTTTCTTCCAGATAAATTCCTGGTCCTTCACCAAACACCGGGTCTGGAACCGGTGCCAGCGCCAGTACTATTTTGAATACATCGCCCCATACTTCAAATCCGCACCAGTTGTAAATCCCGAAAAAATCCGGTGGCTCAAGAACTTCACTTCCAAATTTGTTGTCCAAGGTCAGCTCATTCACGATATCATCGACAAGCCGATCCAACTCCACTGCGAGAACAAGCCGATGAATCTAGCCGAGGCAATGAATGCGTTTTTGAAAAAAGTATCGCAGTACAAAAATATTGGTGGCGAGACATTCATCGAATACCACAACGGCGAGAGGATCCCCAATTCGTTTTTTGCTGCCATTGATGAGAACGGGAAAACGTGCCTCCAGACCTTCTTCGGAAAGTGGCAGGGCTACCAGAGCCGGGAATGCCTGCGACACGAGGAGTTCGATCATTTCAGCATCGGGGATGTTGGGGAAACAGTAAAAGTGGATTTTGTCGGGAAAATGCCGGACGGCACGCTCGTCCTCACCGACTGGAAGATCGCCAGGGACGATAACGAGTATGAGACAGAATTTCAGATGACGGCGTATATCCTATGGGCAATGGAGTATTACAAGATGAGTGCCAATGATATCAGCACCGAACTCGTCTTCCTTAAGACCGGCGCAACGAAGCCCTATCGATTCTTTGAGGAGCAGTTACGCGAAGTGCAGGGGATGACCTCCCGGGAATTTGCGGCGATGAATGCTTCCTATGAATAGGGGGATTTCCCGGCGAGACCTTTGCAACGGGAGTGTTTGAGTTGTAAGTTTGCGGAGGTTTGTCCGGAGGAGGGGATAATAAAAAAGTAAGGATCGTCGGGAGTGGCAATGAAAAAAATGAACTTTAAATGCTCAAATAATCTATTACTTGAAGGAAATAGGGGAAAAATTAATCAATTCGAGCAATATCGTTAAAAATTTTTAGTGTTTCATGAATAAATTGGTTTAAAGCCGATTTCCTAAATTCTAACTCTAATTCCGATTCAATTTCTTGACCATTCTCAACTTTGAAAGATTGGTCAATATTTACTTCTGGCATTTCAGGTCTGAATTTAAATTGAATCTCTAAATGAATGACGTACGGTTCGCTTTCATGAGCTAATTTCATGATTATGCTTGGGAAGTAAAAGCCAGATCTTTCGCATTTCTTAACAAAGGAATTCTCACGGAGATTATGGCCTCTTAAAATCGCATCGTTTATTCCTTCCAAATCGGATCGGTCTACTATCTCATTACCGTTAGATGCGACTTCCTCACTGGATTCTTCTGGCAAATCCATGACCTTTTTCACTCTTATTAAAATTACTTCGGATAATGACCAATTGGCATAGCCTCTTTGTAGTATTTGGTCAATAAATTCAATTCTTTTACTTACTGGCAACTTTTCTAATGTCATTGGAATTATTTCAAAAAAAGATTCATCATCTTCATCCTTAATTGATGATATTATATCTCTAACCGCGTTGTAATCTTCGTTTTTACTATGATTAAACAAAACAATTCTAGTTGTGCTTCCTTCTTTTTTCTCAATTAAAAAATCGCCTTTTCGTTCTTCAGCATTGATCAAATTCATTCTACCGGGAGTTTTTCGTTCAAAAGAATACGAGACCTGAATCTTTTCGGTTTCACGTGCAAAAGTTGTATTTTTTATTGTTAATTTGTTTCTTGTATGAATAACTTTCCCAGATTCAAATGAACTCCGAATTTCTTCTATTGACTTATCAGTCTTAATTTGAAATCCGGTAATTTTATTGAATCTCTGTTTTGTAGAAGTAATAGATTTTATCATCTCAAAATCATCATATCCGTAGATGATTTTCGATGCATATTCAGCAATATCACTTTGTTTGTTTGTTGCAAATATCATACCGTTCTTTTTGAAATAATCACGCAGATCGTCGTAAAAAATAAAATCACTGAAAAAATCAAAAATTTCGTTTTGGTTTGGATATTCCCGAATTTCCATTATACAACCCTCCAAGGTACATCGTCTAACTGTAACATCGGAAGAAATTCTACTTTTTTCCCATGTTCCTCCTCACAAATTCTTACAAATTCTCTTATTGGGCCACGGTAATGTGAAGGATCATTGTAATGATAAATCCGAATTTTATCGTCAGCTAGTTGAAACTTCTTTAAAGAGAGATAAAGATAATTCAAAGATTCCAAATTTAATTGATCAAAATAAAAAACGGTTGTTATTGTGTTGATATCCCGACTCTTATTCTTATAATTTATACTTTCAATCATCTTTCCAAAGATAAATTTTGAGGTGAAATATTCTAAATTTACAAAATTCTTCCCATTGACGGAATCGCTATTCGAATAGCTTGGATAATAAATGTCAAATTTGTCTGGTTCGCGAAGACTTGAACAAATTTGTTTAATCGTATGATATAACGAATACAGTTTTAGAATATCGTAATTGTTGAGAACATAAATTGTGGATAGTTTTCTTTTTTTAGGAATTTCAAGTTCTTTCAAATATCTTTGAAATGTATCTCTCTCAAAATCATCGTGAGACCAGATTAATATCAATCCAGTATTAACCGCTGCATTGGAAAAATTCAATCTTCTTTGAAATTCATCGGATAAAGGAGCACATTCAATCGTTTCGATTAAATTATCTACAGTTTCCTGAATAAATGCTCTTGTAACACTTCTCCAAGCATAATTTTTCGTTTCTATGATTATTCCTATCTCTTTTTTTCGATATGGATCAGAATATGTAAGAAAAGCATCTATTCCATGTGGATTTCTGCGATTGGGGTGAATCGTACAGGGAATATCAACATTGATGTCCCCCCTTGGGCTCCAGCCTAATCCTTTGAGAAGCTCAACGGCATGGATAGTCCATCGGGTTCCCTGGACTGATTGCTCTTCCGGCATTTAGACCCCTTCATTAAATAACAATTGTTTCATTCGATCAACATTTCCCTCAAATTCACCTTCTATATCACTTATTGAAATGGTTCCATTTTCATAGAAACCTAAACCAATTTCATTTTCTCGTATCTTCATATGTCCATTGATAAAAATTAGTTCACCCGAATACTCATTTAAAAATTTTTTAATGACATTTGGATTTGTAATTTTTATCCAATAAGTTCCACATATTTCATCAGTAATCTGAAAGTTTCTTATTCGCATTGAGGTTAATTCAAAATGTAAATCCATTATTCTAGTTTTATTCAAAATATCTTTCAAATTAAAATTGATATCATCAATAGTAATTTTAAAATCAGTCAATTTTCCAAGTTCTGTAATTAGTTTTCTTGAGGAGTTTGATGCGTTAAAAATTGACAAAATTTTCAATTTTGTATCTATTGAAAAATCCACAATATTTTTTATTATTATTTTCTCTTTTATCACTTCGAGTTTTTCTTCATCTAGTTTGGTAATATAAGTTGGAGATGAGTAAATAAATGTAAGGAATATTTTGGATTCATCGACTTCATTTATTATGAATCCTTCATTATCATTTTTTGAGTACTCAAGTTGTTTGATTTTTTTAACAATTTGATCTAATGTATAACCACCCAGATCCATTTTTTTAAATAGAATATTCTTCCTCACTGCCATAGATAATCCCAATATTCTTCATGGTATACTGATAAGAAAAATCTATTTATTTGATTTTCAAAACCGCTTATTGATATCCCCCCATTTCCGTGAAGTAAATCCACCCCGCTACCTCATCACCAACAATCTGTCCCGCTGCCTCACAGTACACCGACAACGAAAGAGCATACTCCCCAGCAAGAGCCGTATAATCCTCCGAAGCCTCACTCTTGTAATCGATCACAACCCACGAACCATCCTCCATCTCACACAACCGGTCGATCTTCCCCGTCACCCGCCGCCCATCAACCGTGACAACAAACGGCACTTCACAATATGAACGCTTCACCCGTTTCATCAGATCCGAAGAAAGAAATACAGAAACGATCTCCTCGCACTGCCGGACATGCTCCTCCGAATATTCTCCATATTCTTTCAGTACCGTAGTAACATCCCGCCCCCGCAGCACCTCATGAATAATCGTGCCCTTCTTCGTCCCCTCAACACCCGGCAGATACTTCGACACCACCGGCTCCCGGACCGGAGCCGGTCCCTTCTCCAGCTCCGAAACAGAAACAACCTTCTCCCGTTCCGGCCCGGTGACATACTCAGGCTGAACCCACGTCCCAGCCTTCCCCGCACATTCGTCCGGCACAACAAGCAACGAAGGTGAAACCCGCCCGCTCTCCGCCGGAATCGCCAAAGGATCAGAAACAATCGAAAGACGCAAACCGTCAGAAGGTAACAACAATTCCCCGGCAGCAATCGCATCTCCGGTTATCCCAAGTGCCGTAAACACCCACTCAATCCGGGACCGACCAAGATCAAACGACAGCCCGGCATCCTCCGGTGCAGTCCCGCTCATGAACAGATGATCCCGCGCACGGGTCAGCGCAACGTAGAGCAACCGCTTCTTCTCCGCGCGCTCCTTCTGCCGCTGCTGCTCCCGGAGGGTCAGGAGCACCGGGCTCTCGGTCATCTCGTAATTCTC
>Ga0247841_10014111_pt1 | contig 10063 bp, 7 predicted proteins | sample LaCruzMarch2015__2_FD_192410 | JGI IMG/M metagenome (GOLD analysis project Ga0247841, IMG submission 192410) | Freshwater microbial communities from meromictic Lake La Cruz, Castile-La Mancha, Spain - LaCruzMarch2015_18m | ecosystem: Environmental > Aquatic > Freshwater > Lake | place: Spain...
GAAAAGCGCAAGAAACACAATAATTGCAGCAATTAATATTGTAGTGTCCATAATTAAACAATTCCCCCCTTATTTTTTGTGCCTGTTTTCATAATTTTTTAATCCCCGCATAAACGGTCCAAAACACTTGACATATTTTTCAATATCGATATCATGACTTGTTAAATTTAGCAAACTTATTTTTATAATATTTAATTAAAAATGTAACATCACCCGCCGAATATATTCTTTTCAGAATTTCTTCCAACCTTTTCCAAGATTTATAATTGTTGGGATTGCCCTGTAATGCTTTAAGCTGATAAACTAAATTTAACCTGTCCTTTGCTAAAATATGCGTTTTGTCGAATTCAACAGCATCTCCGTAGAACTTAATTGCTTTTTCATAATCGCCGAGGGCTTCATAACAGTTCCCGATACTGTAAAGAATAAAAGAGTCTTTTATCCCTTTTCGCAATTTTTCCTCGCAGGCATTAGCGGCACGCGCTACAGCATCATTAGTAAAATCATCTGCCGTATCCTCCTGCTCGGAATTATTATAACTTTTAATAAACTCATCCAATTCGCTTCGGGATATTTTATTAATGCTTTTCGTATCTCTTTTATGCCCCAGACACCCTCCCTGGCATTGTTTCAATAATCTGAAAATACAATCAGCGCAATCCGCAAGAGGATAATTCCCCCATTTAATGTGGTAAACTGTTTTTTTAACAAAAGCGGCGGCTTGATCTACATTTTCAAAATCACGGAGCGTTATATTCTCAAAATCCACGCCCGCAGGCGGGCATGCAGCTATTTTCAATCCTGGGTCTATAGTAATCGCGTCGCCCGGGCAGTCAGTACGCAACCATGTTGAATAAATATTTTTATGTAAAAAATTAAAGTCTTTTTTTAAAAGCATACACATCGGAAAAGGACAATCTAAATTGACAGCGGCGCCGGCTTCAATGCATTCTTTCAGGAACTTAGTTATCACCGGCACCATACTGAAAAAATCATTTATGTCAAAATGCTTATTTTCGAAAGTCATTGACGGCCTTGCTAAATCGCAGCGTATCTTGCTAATATTGAGTTTCTTTATGGCATCGATAAAAAAACGGTAATCCGGATTTTTTTCATATACATTATAACCAAGATTTACATTTACGCCCAGATTTATCATCCGCGCAATATTCCTGTTGACTAATTCCCATTCGCCGGCATTCTTAAAAGTGTCGGGGTGATTATAATTGAGTAATACCGGATAATCCTTTTTTTTTGAAAGTAAATCCAAAACACTTGGGTCGAATAAACCGTTTGTAAGTAAAAGATAGAAGAATCCTCTTCTTTGAAGTATTTCAATGATCTCTTTAAAATGAGTATGGGATGTCGGCTCGCCGCCAAAAAGAATGATTTCCCTTATTTCATTTTTTTCGCAAAACTTTAGCGTAAACTCAAAATCGTCCATACTCATTTCGTCTTTTTTGGACGATACTTTCCCTTTTGAAAAACAATACTCACAGTTCCTATTGCAATAATTAGTTAAAGATACTCTTATATTTTTCATTTAAATTCTTGCAACGTACGTTTTTTTACATATGTTATCCGGCAATCTCCTTTTTAAAGCTTGTGCCGTTCGGCAGTTTTTCGATATCGAATATATCCGCGATAGTTTGGCCCAGGTCCGCAAATGTTTTTCTTATCCCCAAATTTACGCCTCTTTTCAGTTTCTTTCCGAACACAAAAAGCGGGACATATTCCCTTGTGTGGTCGGTATGCTTAATATATGCCGGGTCGCAACCGTGGTCGGCAGTTATGAAAAGAATATCGTTATCTGCCATTGATCTCATAATCTCCGGCAGGAAATCATCAAAATCTTTTAACCCGTTGTAGTACGCCGGTATATCGCGGCGATGCCCCCACAGCATATCATAGTCAACGAGATTGGTGAATATTAGTTGGCGGTTGGCGGTTGGCAGTTGGCGGTTGACAGCTTCAAGGGTTTTCTGCATACCGTCTGAATTGGATTTTGTCGTCACAAATCTGCTGATGCCTTTACCGTTAAATATATCTTTTATTTTTCCGATACCATAAACATTGCCGCCGGATTTTATAATTTTATCAAGCAAAGTTTCGCCTGCGGGATCTATAGCATAATCATGCCTGTTGGATGTGCGCGTAAAATTGCCGGGCGACCCGATGAATGGCCTTGCTATAACCCTACCGACATGATGAGGATAAACGAGCATTTTTCTGGCAATGTCGCATATTTCATAAAGCCGTTTCAGACCGAATATTTTTTCATCCTCATGCGCCGCAATTTGAAAAACACTGTCGGCGGATGTATAAACGATGGGGCAGCCGGTTTTATAATGTTCATCCCCCAATGCCTTTATTATTTCAGTACCGGAAGAGGCATAATTGCCGAGCGTCTTCGTGCCTATTGCCTTTTCATATTTTTCAATTAGGTCTTTCGGGAAACCGTCAGGATAAGTGGGCAGCGGTTTTTCAGTAATCAGTCCGGTTATTTCCCAGTGACCGATGGGAGTATCCTTGCCGTTTGATGCCTCGGCCATTTTGCCGTAAGAACCTATCGGTTCGGTGTAAGGTGTAAAGTGTAAAGTGTTAGGTAACAGCTGATAAAGGCCGAGTTGAGCAAAATTAGGCAAATTAAAATTTTCCGTTTTCTCGGCTATATGACCGAGAGTGTTTGCGCCGGCATCATTATATTTATCAGCATCCGGCAACGCCCCCGCACCGACAGAATCCAACACAATAAGAATGATTTTCATAACTATTAAAATTTCCTTTCCGCGTATTCTATCACTGCGTTATGTATCTTCGTTATCGCAAAATAAATATGAATCAATTTCAGCTTAACTTGAATGTATAGAAATTTTTTAACCACAAGATTAACATTAGAAAAACAGAAGCTCAAATCTTGTGGAAATCTGTGAAATCTGTGGTTACTTATCTTGTTTATTTAAACAATCCTATTATTTTCATCTTCGTGACATCTACAAGACCTTTGTCGGTCAACTTAAGCTCCGGGATAACCGGAAGCGCCAAAAACGATAAAGTCATAAAAGGATCATCCAGAGTACAGCCAAGTTTTCCGGCAATCATAGCAAGTTTTTCCAGTTCTTTTACTACATATTCGAGGGGTTTGTCCGTCATAAGCCCGGCGATCGGCAAAGGAAGTTTGCCTAGGACTTTTTCGCCGTCCGCAATACAAAGCCCGCCGCCCATTTTTATAATTTCAACGCATGCGGTATACATTGATGCATCATCTGCGCCGGCACAAATTATATTATGGGAATCATGAGCGACAGAGGAGGCAATCGCGCCTTTTTTCAGCCCGAAACCCTTGACGAACCCCTTGCCGACATTCCCGCTCGCCATATGTCTTTCGACAATTACCATTTTAAGAATATCCCTTTTTATATCGGATATTGCAAAACCTTTTTCAATTTTTGCCGGAAAAACCCGTTTTTTTGTTATTATCTGGCGCGGAACCGTTTCTATTACATGTATATTATTTTTTTGCGCAGAAATTTTGAAATCTTTCGGAGACAGCAATTTTACATTAATCGAGCCGCGGACAAGTCCGGCAAGTTTTACCTTTTTGCCGATAAACTGTCCGTTTACGGCTACAAGCTCCCCTCTTCGAAACACCATAAGAGGCCTGACGTCTTTCAAATTATTTAGCACCACAATGTCCGCTTGATAGCCGGGCGCTATTGCCCCTATCCTCGGAAGACGGAAGTACTCGGCGGGATTTATCGTCGCCATTTTAATTGCTGTCACCGGATCAAGCCCAAGAGAAATAGCTTTTCTGATAATGTAGTCAATGGAACCCTCTTTCACCAAATCCCGGGCATGCCTGTCATCGGAAACAAAAAAGAACCTCGAATAATTTTTTTCATTAACAAGCGGAACCAAATCCTTCAAATTCCTTTCCGCTGTCCCTTCGCGGATCATTATATACATTCCTTTTTCAAGTTTTTCTTTTGCCTCTGAAAGAGTCGTTGATTCGTGGTCGGATTCTATCCCTGCCGTAACATAAGCAGAGAGCGTTTTGCCGCAAAGTCCCGGCGAATGACCGTCAATCCTCTTTCCGACGGCAATTTTTATCTTGTTTAGCATATCGTCATCAGCGGAAACCACTCCCGGAAAATTCATCACCTCTCCAAGCCCCACTACCCATTTTTCCTTCAAAAACGGGTACAGATCAAAACCAGTCAGGTGGGCGCCGGCCGTTTCCATATTCGTTGCCGGAACGCATGACGGAAGCATAAAAAAAACATTGAGCGGCTGGTTCTTCGACGATTCAAGCATATACTTAATGCCGTCTATGCCGAGGACATTGGCAATCTCATGTGCATCGGTGATAACAGATGTGACTCCTTTCGGCGCTACTGCGCGGGCAAATTCCGAAATCGAAACCATCGAGGACTCTATATGGACATGCCCGTCGATGAATCCGGGGGCGAGAAATTTTCCGTTCAAATCCAGCTTCTTTTTCGCCTTGTAGGCGCCAAAACCGACGACATAGCCTTTATGTATCGCAATGTCTTCCCTGCAAATCTCACCCGAAAAAACATTGATAACCCTTCCGTTTTTCAAAAGAAGGTCAACTGCCATTTCTCCGCAGGATGCCTTAATGAGTTCCCCAACTTCCATTGTCATATTTATGCCCGCTCCCTGAAACCGCCCGTAATATTCCGAGTTGCATTTTTTTACAGATTTTCAACGAATTTTTTTATCGCATGAATTTGGGATTTGACATCAAGGCCGGCCTGTTTCAACACCTCTCCGCCGGAGCCGCTGCCCAAGAATACTCCTTTTTTAAACGGATGAAGCGAAAAGTCGCGGCCTTTTTCCGTCAGCAGATATTTATACATTGTGTCAATTGTAAAACCGGTGACCGCCATAGCGTTATATTTTAATTCGTCCGGTAGTATCTCAGCTTGTTTCTTTTTCGATAAATACGAAAACAACTCAGGGCTCGAAACATACAGAATATTAACATCAACTTTTTCTTTGTCGAGTCCGGTTACTATGTTAGGCAATTCAATGCCGACTTCGGCGCCCTGATACAGCACAGTCGCCTTTGATTTTTTCGCTTTCCTTACATAATATATACCGTTTGCTGTTTCCGAAACGTCCGGGAAAAGATATTTTTGCCTGTCGATTATTACTTCGCTCGGCCGCGTTACGAAGGGTATAATCAAAGCCGGGTTATTTTTCATGGAAGCAATCATAAGCGGCCAAATCTCATTGGGATCCCACGGCGTCAATGTAATTACCTTCAGGTTCAGTTCGCTGAAACTCTTCCACATCGAAAGCGGCTGCGGACAGGCATGCGTAGGTCCGTCTTCTCCCGTTTTAAGTCCGGCATGGGCGTTTATCAGTATTAACGGCGCCATATTTTTTCCGCGCTTTGCCTGATAAGCTATACAATACAGCCGTGCCGCGGTAAACGCCATCGGACTGATGAACGTGGCATAGGAACTGCCCACTCCCACATAATGCCCTGTCGCTGAAATTCCCGCGACAATACTTGAGCCTCCGTCCTCACAGATGCCGGTCGGTATTATTTTTGCGAACGGATTTTCCGCGCCGATAAATCCTTCCTTGAAACCGCTACACAACAGGTTCAAACTTGTAGAGCCTACGAGATCGGCAGCAAAGCCAAAAAATCCGCCTTTGGTATAATGGTTAAAGTAATTCAATGTCTTACCGAGCGATTCGCGCAGTGTTATCGAACTGCCGGGTTTATAAAATACTTCTGCCGGCGGAGTTTTAATATCCAGCGCGGAATTATTAAATAGGACTCCGACATTGGCGCTGCCGGTTTTGGGCTTACGATTTTCCCTATTCAAACCGTCGCGGTTTGATATAAGCCGGTTGAATCCGAATTCGAGCAATTTCTCGTCGGATTTTAACGCATTTTCAATAACAAGAAAGTTCTTGTACAGATATTCTTCCCTGAGTTCAGGCGTATTCGGCTCCGGCGTCTTAACCAATTTCACATTAAAAGTCGATTCAAATATTTTTTGCGCGTTAAAATAATCCGTAGAATCGTATTTAAACCCGCCGCCATGCGACTTCCTGCCCTCGATATAACCTTCGCCTTTCAGTGTCCTATAGACAATCATATTCGGGTGCTGTTTTTTCGGCATATATTTTGAAAAAACATAATCATGGGAGACTTTTATATGATTGTTCTCCATTCCGTTTTCCGTAAATACCACATTATATCCATGTAACAACCCCAGTTCTTGCGGCTGCCAGTTTACATATTGACCGGGGCCATTTTCCGTGCAAACGCTGTCCGCATCGATACTGGCATTATTCCAATCAACATGAATTATCAGATTCCACAGCGAAAGCGCCCAGAAATGTGCAAGATTTTCATGAACGCGGCCGGGCGTCATCCCGCCTTCTCCTTCAATGATATTTACAACCGGCGGAGAATCATAGAATTCCCTTTTTGCGAACGCATAACCGCCGAAAGCGCCTAAACCTACGCCGGAGGCGCCCGTGGCCAGAACAACGCCCGGGGTTTCAGGAGTAGGATGACCGTCAAGCCGTTTGGAATTGAACTTTTGCAACAACGGTAACTCTGTGACAGCATTTTTTCTAAAACCCAATAAATCCTCAAACCGCATTTTGCGGCCGATTGAATTATAGAGTTTCGGGTCTTTTAGTTTCACTATTTCAAAAAGCAGGCCGAGAAAAGAATACAGACCCAGCGCTTTATGCCCGGCTGCAAAACCTATAACGTCGGAATCCGGCCTGTCCAGGTCTGTAATATCAAATTTGGAATTTTCATTCAGCATCAGGTTCAGTATCACTCTTCCGGCCGAAATAGACCCTCCCGGATGCCCCGACTGAGCGTAATTGAATAACATAATAACTATCGCACGATATGCGGTAAACATCCTCTCCACAATTTTGAATTCCTCATCGTTATACTTTATCCCGCTATTTAATAGTACCGATGACTGCCTGTAATTTTCTTCCGGAAAACTCAATACCTGCTTTTTATCAATCATTGCCCGCCCTCCCTATTTCATCTGTTTAATTTTTTTACTATGACAATTACTTTAAGCCCCAATTTGAAAAAAAGCTGCCGCATTAACAACCAGACCCGACAATATAGGCAAAACAAAACTTCCGAAAAGGCGGTTCCATATCGGGAAATTGGAATCCAACGCCTTAAATGACAGCGAAGAAGCAATCAGTATCTGCAACGGTATAAAAAATAGATTATACCCCGCATCCTGCCACAGGTTCTTCTTTATAACGAAGTAACTTAAAATTGCCGCGATTGAACAAATAACAAGAGCAAACCTTGAGAAAAACCAGCCGAGTTTACTTAGCAGATAAGCAAGAGAATACAATCTCAAACATTTCGATATAACAGCAATAACTACCATAATGATTGCTATAGACGTAATATCCGGGCCATAAGCGGAAAATGCGAATTTCATTTTTTCTGACATTTCCAAATATTTTTCTTTAACAGTTACCTTAAACGCCTTTGCCGGCTTGCTGTCTTTTGGCTTTTCATTTATTAATTTACCGGCTACCGGAGATATGATTTCAGTTTCAACCAGAGGTTTGTCCGGATCGAGGCCCAATTCGCCTTTTAATCCTCTCATGCTCTCAGATTGCTCTTTGTTAATTTGCGGCTGTTGGTATTTTTCACTCTGATGGAACGGAATTATATTTCTTTTAACTATGTCGCCGCCCGCACTTGCGGAAAAATTAGGCGTATAAATCAAAAATCCCGCAGCAGCAACCAAAAAAGATAAAAGCATAAACTTCATAAGTTATTCCCCGTCAAAAACCCTACTGCCCGATCTACAGTATGAACAAAAGCGAAACCCTTGCCGGGTTTTTCAAATTTACCGATTTTGACGATGATGTCGAAAATGGCATTTGTCTGACTCTTCTTCGTTACTATTAAAATAACCTCTTTTTCCGGAGTAATTATTCTTCCCAAAAAACCAAGTTTTTGGCGAACACCCGTGCCGCGCGCATAAAAAACGGTAGCGCCCTCGGCACCGGCTTTAATTGCTTCATCAACAACCTTGTCGGCTTTACCTCGCTGAACAATAGCGGTAATAAGATCTAATCCTTCCATCTTTTTGCCTCCACGCATTACGCCGACCGCCAATCCGGCAGGCACCAATACACCTTCGGCGAAAACTTCCGCATATGAAATTCTTTTAATCGGTTAAAAACCTATAACTTTTTTACCGCTTCTTCAATTTTTGCAAGAGCCTTTTTGATGTTTTCCACGGAGTTGGCATAAGAAAATCTCAGATAGCCCTTGCCGTATGCGCCGAATGAAGTTCCTGAAAGCGCCGCAACACCCGCTTCATTCAAAAGGTATTCGGCAAGTTCCTTTGACGATTTGTTGGTCCCTTTTATGTTCGGGAAAACATAGAACGCACCGTGCGGTTTTTTACAGGTAAATCCCGGTATTTTATTTAAACCGTCCACTATAACGTCTCTTCTGGTCTTGAACTCTTTTACCATTTTCTGAACATCGGCCTTAGGCCCTTTCAGAGCTTCAATGCATGCCATCTGAGTAAAAGATGCCGTACATGATGTAGAATTCGTCTGAAGCCGCGCTATGTGAGTGGCAATTTCCTTATTCATAACACCGTATCCGATGCGCCAGCCAGTCATCGCGAATGTCTTTGAAAACCCGTCCAGAATGATCGTCTGGTCTTTCATTTCCGGTATCGAGGCAATCGAATTATGTTTACCTTCATAAATAATCTCCGAATACACCTCATCGGAAAGCACCAGGATGTCATCATCGCCGGCAATTGTGCCTGCTATGCCTTTCAATGTCTCCATATCGACGACACCGCCGGTCGGATTCTGCGGCGAATTTAATATGACCATTTTTGTAAGCGGGGTCACAAGTTTTTTAAAATCATCTGCCGTAAAAGAAAAATTATTTTCTTCTCTGAGCGGAAGAAGAACCGGTTTTGCGCCGACAAAATTCACCATCGACTCATAAATAGGAAACCCGGGCGAAGGCAATATTACTTCGTCACCGGGCCTCAGCCATGTAAGAATTGAGAAAAAAATTATCGGTTTTGCCCCCGGGGTAACAACCACTTCATCCGGATCGACAACTATACCCCTTGTTTTGCCGATATATTCGGCAATGGTCTTCCGCAATTCAGGCAGTCCGGCGCTCGGACCGTAATGCGTAAACCCGTTGTCTATCGCCTTTTTCGCCGCTTCCCTTATGTTCTTTGGAGTATCAAAATCCGGCTCTCCTATCTCCAGATGAACGACTTCCTTTCCCTTTGCCTCCAACGCCCTTGCCTTTGCCAGTACTTCAAAAGCAGTCTCAGTCCCCAACCTCGCCATCCTGATAGCTGTGCGCATAAAATTACGCTCCTTTTAAAAATATTTTGTATTTAAATCCGACATCGCATCCGCATTAGTGAATCAAAAGCGTTATATCCAGCAGAATATTTAAATATCTGTACTGTTTCAAAAGATCACCGTGAGGAATTATCTCGGCGAAAATGCCCTTTGATTCAAATGCCTCAGGCAATATATTGAAAATATAGCTCTCGGTAACAACTGCAGCAGGCGGCATCAATATGATTGCTATATCCACTTTATTCGTCATACATAACTCGGCGAAGAAAAGCGGATTTATCTTTTTATTGAAACTATAATTTTTTTCGAACACCGCTTCAAGGCTAAATTTGAATTTGTTTTTCTGCGCAACTTCCCGGAACTGCCTCTTCATTATCTCAAAATCTTTTTCGTAACTTTCAGGATAAAAATAGGCGATACTTACCCGTTTTTTTGATGTTTTATCAATCTCAAGCTCGGAACGATTCGGCATCCCTAAATTAGAAGTAATACCCGCGTCGGCGCTCGACAGCGAAGAAATCTCCGGAGTTTTCCCGGATAGAACTTCCGGATACGGCAGTTTCGCTTTTTCCTGCTCTTTTGCTGGCTCAGGCAAACGAGTATCGCGTTCTCCTTCCGGCAAAAATTCGCTTATCAACTCCTGTATAAGTTCCATATTAATAAC
>Ga0247841_10014113_pt1 | contig 10062 bp, 5 predicted proteins | sample LaCruzMarch2015__2_FD_192410 | JGI IMG/M metagenome (GOLD analysis project Ga0247841, IMG submission 192410) | Freshwater microbial communities from meromictic Lake La Cruz, Castile-La Mancha, Spain - LaCruzMarch2015_18m | ecosystem: Environmental > Aquatic > Freshwater > Lake | place: Spain...
TTGCACAACCCTGTTACTAGATGGCCGGCTTTGTTATTCAACCCTTTCAGGGTTGGCGGCTGTGCGGGTTGCTCTCTGCCGGGCGTTTCACGACCGGTTATTCATATTCAAGCCCTGCGGGCTTGCTCGAGTTTGGCTAATTTCTAAGATAAAAAGCTGCGGATGTATTGGGGTTTGATTTATTTCTGTGGCTTTGTGATTTGATTTCTTGATTGACGAAGCCGGAGAAATTCACACCGATTGCCTTTGACCATAGTTGTGCTCTGAAGTTATTGATGAGATCTCCTGTTGAATGACGCCTATCGTTTTTCTTTTGATACCATTTTGGACGAGGGAGCATTTTCTGTTTTGATGATTTTAGCGAACGATAAGCTGCCAAAAGCAGAAAGGCATACATGGCTGCAATAAATGCCGGAACCCTTTGTGCCGAATCAGGATGCCTGACCTGGGCTTGTCCACAACCAAGTAAAGTTTTTTCCTCCCGTAAGTTGACCTCGATTTCCCATCGCCACAGGTAGTCTTGTAAAAGCTGCTGGATGTCCAGTTCAGCATCGGTACAAATCAGATAAGCCGGATCACGATAAAGTACAGGGGATGATTTGGTAAGGCGATAGGCCAGTGGTTTGATAACGACTAATTGCAAGTGTTGTTTTTCTCCTGCGGAACGCCAAAGCACAGGCTTGATCACTTTTACCTTAAAATCGTGTTCTTTACCTGCCGCCCAAGCTTTCACCTGAATCCAGGGATATTGGTTGGATTGCCTGATTTGCTCAGGGGTTAGCAATCTTTCCCCGTATCCACGCTTTCTTCCCTTAGCGGGTTGTTCCTGTGGCAAGCCGTACAATTTGGTATCTTTTCTGACACGGCCGATCAAGGTGGTTCGATCAGGTAGATTTCTCAATACCTCTGTATTGGTATAACTTCCGTCGACACTAACAATGAGTTGTTTTTTATCAATGCCTTGATGGTCCAGCGAGCTCCTCAGTTGAGTTAGGCGGAGACAACCTTGCCTGCTTAATTTCAACTGTTTTTGTTGTTCCCGAAAGTAAACCTTGTCTTGTTCTCCGGCTTTTTTCCCGGGTTTTTTAGCGGACGGGCAGTGGTGAAAGTCAACGGGAATCGCCCGGGATTGACCGCTGCTGTGATGATCAGGCAGAGCCATTGAAATTTGCAGAAACCGTTGCCCCCAGATTAAATTGGTCTGAAAAGGAGGACCTAGTGGATCTCTACGCCATGAAGCCCCAGGGATAAAACGACCGGTCTTCTTTAAAATCGTATCATCCATATGAGCGACGATAGCCAATCTTTCCGGTAACTGTTGTAAAAGCTCACCCCGAACGGTGTTAAATAGCGAATCGGTATCTAATCGCTGCATACTGAATAACCGATAGGCTGATGACCAATCCATAAATTGTTTTCCGCTTGAAGTCAACATGCCTGTCAAGGTATGCCGCCCCATACAGGTCAGGGTACCATAGGCAAGTTCACGCGCCTTGTTCCATCCAGATCGTGTGGTAAAAGCATCCCTGCATTGATCGAACATCAAATCAAACTCGTCGATTACGGATCCGTTTGAGGTTTTTTTTTCTCTCCGGCAGTAACTGATTCCTCCCGCTTGAGGATCATAGTTTGCCTATCTTGTACAAGCCACTCGACTACTTCGCCACGTTCAAATTCCATGGCTTGGGCAATGGCGCTTGGGAAATTTATATACCATTGCTCACTCTTAGCTCTTTTAATAAGCTGGATTTTTGTTGGATACCCCATACTTTTAAATTTAAAATCAATATCTAGTTATATGACTAGTTACAAAAATAATAAAAAAATAGCGATTGTCAAGCTTTTTCTTATAATATTTGCTCCAAATCGCTACTTTTATCTAGTCAATCGCCAAACTTGAGCAAGCCCTGCGGGCTTGGGGGTTATGTAGTCTGGGGGGGGCTTGTGTGCAGTATGATGTTCAAAATTGATGATGTCGAATCCCGCCGGGGCGTGACGCTGACAGGTCGGGGGAATGAGGTTCGGTGATGTTTCGATCTGGGAACCAGGAACCAGGATCTGTTTTGCCAACTGTCCAACTGCCCAACTGTCTAACTATCCAACTGTTCTGCGCCGGTGATGGAGATTTTTGCAATTATGCAGGATTCATATAAAATCATGGAATAAGGATCACAAGTATTTGTATTTTTGTATAAATGTTATCATATGTCAACTGCAGAACTTAGAAGCCTATTAATCGACCGGATTGCTGCAATCAATGACAAAACATTGCTTTTCGCCATCAAAAGCCTGATTTAAACAAAATCAGACTCTCCTGTCTATATAACCTCTGCTGAGCAAAAAAAATGTATTCAAGAAGGGATTGAAAATTTTAAAGAAGGAAAATACATTTTAAATGACCAGATTGAAGCGGAGGTTAACCAATGGCTAAAAGAACAATAATCTGGTCGGTGAGGGCACGGAACGACTTATTCGTCATCCTGGAATTCTATCACCTTAGGAATCTAAATAGAAATTATAGCCGCAAGCTATTCGCCTCTTTTAATCTTGTTGGGTTAATTCCTCGCCCCTTGGGGCGAAAGTATTATAACCGACGGGTTAACCCGTCGGTTAAATAGATACCCCGCTGCTGGCGGCGGGGTTGTTCATTAAAACTATAAGCTTGATCGCATTACATCCGGAAATCGGCTTAAAATCAGATATTCATAATGTTAGAAATTTTGTTTTGGGAGATTTTTGCCACTTTTACAGGATAGAGTCTAACCAGATCGAGATTTTAAAGATTTGGGACAGCCGGCAAGATCCTGAAAAATTCAAACTATAATAGTCGACCCTTTCATGGTTTGGGGTATGGAGGCATGGAAGCGGGGAAATATGCGATTGTCGATTGTCGATTGTCGATTGTCGATTCAGTAATTTATTCTCATCCCTGATCTTTTTATCGGCCGTCCCTTCTCCAGATCCTTTATTTACTTTTATTATCACCCGGTTTTCTACAAGGATAAAAAAATACCGGAAGCAGAAGTGTTGAAAAAGTACATGATAAGTCTGTTTATAATTCCCCCAGCAAAATGACAATTTCAATTAACAGGGCTTGAGCCGGCAGATTATTTTCCGAATTTGAATTAATGATAACCGTAGTTTTCTTATCCTGATTGTACCATACTTGCGTATTGTAACCAGGAATGACCCCAGGATGTCCAACCCAGTGTTCATCTTTGTAATGGATGGTTTCAACGCAGAAACCATAATCATAAGTTCCAAATTTAAAGCGTTCGGTTTTCATGGTTTCAGAAAGTAAAGCCCCTTCAGCCAAATAAACGGCCCATTGTTTCAAATCTTCAAGTTTTGAAATCATTGCACCGGCGGTATACCCCCAGGAAGGATTCCAGTTGGTTGCATCAATCAAACCATCATCCCCGAGGGTGTAGCCATGAGAATAAGGTTCATACATGAAAAATTGCCCGCCAAAATAGGTGTTGGTAAGATTTAGCGGCACAAAAACTTTTTCTTTAATTACCTGATCTGCCGGTTTTCCTTCAATTTTCTCCAGTAAGAGGCCAAGGAGAACCGTATTTGTGTTGCAATATTCATAAGCAGTACCCGGAAGAAAATTCATGGGATGGCGAAAGGCTATAGCAAGAAGGGAGTCAGGAGGAAAATATAATGTGTATCCGCTCTCAGCAAATAATTCCCACAAATCCGGATCTTCAGAATAGTTAAATAAACCACTTGTCATGGTGCCCAGCATCCGCACCGTAATCACATCCCCGGAAGGAATATTGTATTCAGGCAGATAGCTGGAAATGGCGCTGTCCAGGTGGATCATTCCTTCGTCAGCCAGCAAAAGCACGGCGGTTCCGGTAAAGGTCTTGGTAACACTGGCAATTCTGAATGCATTGTCCTCGTGCACCGGTTCGTTGATCATCAGGTTAGCGCTTCCTCTTTTGATAAGAAAATCAGGCTCTCCATCCACCGATATCAGCGCCATAAGCCCGGGAGTTGAAGTTTCCAGGAAAACCTTATCGGCGACGGCAGATAAATCTGATTTTACCTTAGCGGTTAATACTATTGACTGGATTGGAGTAGTCTCTTTTTCACAGGAAACTACTGTTAAGAAAAGTGCGAGGATGATTACCAAAAACTTCAGTCTTTTCATTTTGTGTCTGCGTTACATTTTAGTCCTTCTTTATGATTATTTATACTGAAACTTATAGCAAATGCGAAGCATTTGCCTTTTAGTTTCAGTTATGCCGAAAGGAACAGCAGCTATAAATTCGCAAATACCGAAGAATCGGTACAGGCTCTGTTCCGACTCGGTAAACTTATAAGTTTTTATGGGCAGTCCTTTCATTTTCTGCGCGCCATATAAACATCCGCCTCGATCATCACGCTGTTTTTATAGTAATGATGGATGAAGTACAGGTTGCCTGCATCATCGAGCGTGGGTTCCCCGGCGAATTGCGACAGGATCATTTCAGGTTCTTCCCAGGTATTTCCATTCTTCACAGATCTGTAAATAGCGGGAGTTCCCAGGTAGGTCCTTGTGATCCAGATCTCCTTGCCATCCGAAGAAACGAAGGGCCAGCCGTCCATTCCTGGTGTATTTACTGCCGTAATATTCACCGGGTCCGACCATGACGCTCCGTTTCTGGTGGTCGTCCAGATGTCGTAGTCTCCCAAACCGCCTTGACGGTCAGAATGAAAATAAAGCACATCGCCATGGATATGCAGTTCGCCAACCTGGATTTCCTTCATCAGGCGGTCGCCGGCATAGGTCCAGTCGGCCCATTTTTCACCGTTCCAAAGGGCGGTAAAGATATTCACGCCGGTATAGCCTTCCCTTGCCGAAGCAAACCACATCTCATCACCCTGTATGGAAACAGCGCCGTCCATCGACAATTTGCCGGGATCCTGCAGCCATACCCGCACGGCTGTATCCCATACATTATTGATTTTATAGGAAACATAAAGCCCGGTTACCGAATCAAGGATCTGTTTCTCTACTGCTATCCTGACATCGGGTGTGAAGAAGAAATATAGAGTCTTTCCGTCCGGAAAAATAAAAGGAGAATCTTCTCCACCTGACGAATTAATTCCTGAGCCAAGCGGGACGGGCGCTTCGTAATCATTGGAATACAGGATCGGAGGATGGTCGTCCGTTTCAGGGCTTTGTTTTGGAATATCGGCCGGAAGCTTCGCAAAACGATCCACTTCAGGATAATTAGCCGGATCATCATTATTCTTGTCCTGGCAAGAAAAGAGCATGATCAACGGAATCAAAGCTACAGCAAGATGAAGAAAAACTGGTTTCATAAATCCTGGTATGTTTAGTGAATTGATGCTATTAAATTAATTCAAAGAAAATTGGTTTATATGTCTAAACAAAATTATGATATGCCTGGTTATAAATCCCCCAATATAAAGATAATTTCAATTAATAGGGTTTGTGCGGGCAGATTATTTTTCTGAATTTGAATTTATAATTACAGCGGTTAAGAATTTTTGCGAGGAAATAGTTTTCTATCTCATTTATTTCATATTTTTACCCACGAACCAACCAATCTCATAAACATTAAGTGCAGGCTGCCAATTACCTGCTATTTTCAATTAAAATATAATAATATGAAAAAGATTTTATTTCTTTCGTTCATCATTATATTGATAGGAGGAAGTGGGGTGCTATTTGGCCAGGGCGCTACAAAAGCCGAAAAATTAGCCTTTGCGGCAAGATTATCTGAAGAATTTAAAAGAAAAAAAGCTGAAGCCGTCAGGGTTGCCCTTGAGAAAGGCTGGCCCGTGAGGGTAGAATTCTCAGATCACAGGATCATGGAGATCGTGGAAATCGGACCCAACGGTTTCCCTGAGTATTATATTACGGAAAATGAAGATGCAGCAGCTACAACTAATACCAATGAACTTTGGAGTGGAGGGTCAACCGGATTGAACCTTACCGGTAGCGGGTTTACCGTGGCCGAATGGGATGGCGCCGGAGTACGCACCACGCATAATGAATTCAAGGTGGGGACAGGCGCCAGCCGGGTGACCCAGAAAGATGTGCCGGGTGGTACCAGTTATCACTCAACTCACGTTGCCGGTACAATGATTGCTGAAGGAGAAATGGCTGGAGCCCAAGGCATGGCGCCCCAGGCAACCCTTCATGCCTATGACTGGGATGACGATATTGCCGAAATGCTGAATGCCAATGCGGTAGATAACATTATTCTTTCCAATCATTCTTACGGACTTACCAGGGGCTGGGATTGGGATAATTTTGGCAATGCCTGGTGGTTCGGTGATACCACCATCAGCGGATGGGAGGATTACCAGTTCGGCTTTTATGGGCCTACAACCAAAACATGGGATTCTGCGGCTTATGTCATGCCCGAATATCTGATCGTAAAATCTGCCGGCAATGACCGAAATGATGATCACAACGGGGGGCATTATGTTTTTAATCCGCTTACCGGGGGAGGCACCTGGAGCACCACACCCCGCGACGAAGACGGCGGGGCCGACGGTTACGATTGTATCGGTAACTACGGTGTGGCCAAAAATGTACTCACTGTCGGCGCCTGCGAAGATATCCCGGGAGGATGGACCCAGGCTTCAGATGTGGTCATTTCAGAGTTCAGCAGTTATGGCCCCAGTGATGATGGACGTATCAAGCCTGATATAGTTGGCAATGGCGTAGATCTGTATTCCTGCATTGATGCTTCCAATTCATCTTATGACGATCTTTCCGGGACTTCCATGTCAGCACCAAACGTTACCGGTACATTGGCACTGCTTCAGCAATACCATTATACCCTGAATAGCAATACCTATATGATGGCCGATGAGTTGAAAGCCCTGGTGATCAATTCAGCCAACGAGGCCGGTGCTGCTGACGGCCCGGATTACAAATTCGGATGGGGCCTTTTAAACGCCACGGCCATGGCTGAAACAATCCATGATGATGATTCGGTAGGAGGGTACCTGATCAGGCGCAATTACCTCGTCAATGGTTCTGATGATGAAGATGAATATGTGTTTTATTCCGACGGCAATACGCCTATCAATGTCACGCTCTGCTGGATTGACCCAGCCCATAGCGCGCTGGCACCATCACTCAATCCGGCTACTATTTGCCTGGTTAATGATCTTGACCTCAGGGTCATTACTCCGCAAGCAACGGCGTATCCCTGGAGGCTAAACCCGGCCAGCCCTAATACTGCTGCAACCAGGGCCGACAATTTCAGGGACAATGTCGAGAAAGTTTATATTGCGAACCCGGTTCCGGGTAAGTATACCGTAACCATCACTCACAAAGGGAGTATTGGTACCCAATATTACGCTATCGTAGTATCTGGCCTATGGTACAGCAGGTTTACCAACGAATGGACCGGCGGAGATGATACGGATTACTGGTATGAGAACGGCAACTGGTCGTTAGGGCATGATCCTGTAGTTGATGAATTAGCGGTGATCCCTTCGGGCAGTGGGTTTCATCCCATAGTGGATGTAGGTGATGCTACGTGTTACGGTTTAAATGTAGGGAACGATGTAATCCTTGAAATCCGTGACAATGCCCTTACCATTGACCAGGATCTGTATATTTACGGAGAACTGGAAATGACTAACAGCGCCGGAGTTCTGACCATTGGGGACGATGCATACTGGTCCAGCGGTTCTTCAGCCGATATGCAGGCAAACGCACCGATCTGGGTATATGGCAACTGGTACTTTTATAGCGGCACCAATGTGAATATGACCAATGGCAGGGTGCTTTTTACCGGTACCGCATCATCTGTGATTTATACGTATGATTCAGATGCTTCCTTTTATATGTTTGGCGATTATAAGTCAGGTGGAGGTTATGTTGAACATGCCTCGATTTCGGACTATCCTTTGAGAACCAACGATTATTTTTACCTGCATTTCAATAGTGAATTCCGAACTTCATCTTCACAACCCATCATCATTAAAGGTTATTTATCAAAGACCGCTTCAGCCATATGTAATCTGAATATGGGTACCATTGTTATGGATGGCACCTCGACTAATATTTATTTCGATGCTCCCGGCTATTTTAATAACTTGACCATCAGCCCTTCAACATCAATTACGCTTCAGGATAATATCGATGTGAACGGTGATCTGCTGATTGAGCAGGGAACACTAATTGCTAATAATCACCGTATCAATATAGCCGGAGACTGGACCAATACAGTCGGGGATGCCGGTTTCAACGAAACAGGCAGCCGGGTGATCTTCGACCAGGCCGATGGCCCGTCATCTTACATTTATTCCGGGGAGAATTTCGACACCCTCGATATCCAGATTTTTGACCAGGTGATCATGTCAGGACTGGCGAATCCGGTTACCTGCGATCATTTCATCTTTACGGGAGGTGGTGTGAATGTGACCAACAGCACCTTCACCATCGACGACCTGGTACAAAGCGGAATTTATGGATATTGGTTTGTCAATACCGGTGCAACAGTCAATATGTACCAGGATGCAGGGCAATACATTGATTTGTGGGGTTCGATGAATATTTCAGGAGGAACTTTTAATATTTACGGAGGCCTTGACGAAAGTTACTGGGGTTATTTTAACAGTGGAAGCTTAAACATGTCTTCAGGAGTACTTGATATTGTCAACAAGGGAGTTGTAATTTATAATTCTTACCCTTTTACAGAATCCATTACCGGAGGTACAATCAGGGTCGCAACCGAGTTTACGGTTGCCCGGACCGACTTCAATCCAACCGGAGGTACCATCGAGTTCAGGAGCACCAATGACAGCGATATTTCTCACAATGCAGGAAGTAATTTCTACCATATCCTGGTAAATAAATACGCTTCGCCCCTTGAAAGCGCTGATCCTGATAATGATCAGACTCACGATAATCAAAATCAAGAGTATACCGCACCTCCCTGGCAAGTCGAAGCACATCGAAATAAAGCGAAAGCGCCTGCTGATTCACGAAGCACAGTCGTTAGTCTTGAAAGTAACCTTGACATAAATGGAAATCTTACCATTGATGAAGGCATCCTTGATGTATCCGCCTCAAATTTTTCAATTAATATAGCCGGTGACTGGACAAATAACGTTGATATCACCGGGTTTAACGAACGATCGGGAAAAGTCATATTCGATGGCGCTGCCGCTAAGGATATCAATACAGCAGAAACCTTCTTTAAACTGGTACTGGACAAAACCTTTGCGTCTTCCTATGGCCTGGATCTTGATGCAGGAATGATTGTGTATGTCACAGATTCACTGCATATTAAGGATGGAACCATGGAAATGAATACCTCTTCGATCCTGGATTGTAACGGGCACCTGACTATTGCTGCAGGGGCAGGCATTAATGCTGATGATCCCTCGGTAACCATCAGGCTCGCAGGAAATTTTGCCGATATGAACGTCGCCATGTCCAGTACAACCGGGTTTTATCCGGGTTATTCTTCCACTGTACTTCTGGATGGCACAACTGACCAGCTCTTCCATACTTTGACAGGTACCGGAGTATTAAACAATCTGACCATCGATAAATCCACCGGCACTTTTTACCCTTACGATGATATTGAGCTGAGGGGAGATTTGATGATAACGGCCGGGTCATGGTCGGATTTATACACTAATATGAGCCATTCGTTCAGGGGCGATTTTACTGTTAATGCCGGCGCTAATTTTATTACTGCTGCGGGAAGTGTATGTAACTTCATTGGCAGCGCCGACCAGATCATCAATTTTGATCCTCCTACAACAGGAGGATATTTCAGGAATGTTACGATAGATAAATCAGTAGCAAAAGATGGAGAAGATGGCGGCAGGGACGACAGGGCGAACCTGGTTACTATGGCTACCGATATCGAATGCCTTGGTGATGGAAACCTGACTGTAAATTACGGCACCCTTGATTTTAACGGCAATTACCTGAGGTCTTTTGGCGATGTGAAGATTAACTATGGAGGTAAGATCACTATTGACGATGATGCCTGGCTGGAAGTTGGCGGCAGTGACTCACTGATCGTATATAGCGGAGGTGTTCTTGAAGTGGTCGGAAGTGCC
>Ga0247841_10014114_pt1 | contig 10062 bp, 9 predicted proteins | sample LaCruzMarch2015__2_FD_192410 | JGI IMG/M metagenome (GOLD analysis project Ga0247841, IMG submission 192410) | Freshwater microbial communities from meromictic Lake La Cruz, Castile-La Mancha, Spain - LaCruzMarch2015_18m | ecosystem: Environmental > Aquatic > Freshwater > Lake | place: Spain...
ATAATATTTGGACTTTTCCGTCTATCTGATCTTTCACTATTCACCTTAATATGCAAAATGATAACTATAACACTTATGAATTATTTTTCAATTCGCCCCGCACCTTCATTAAGGACAAGGCCTAACGTTACGGTAAGGGGCGCGCCGCCAACGAAAGCGAAACGAAGCCGCCGAACCTTGAAAAAAACCAAAACTTCAAAACCGCCAACGGGCGGCGCGTCCCTTTGACTGACTTGTTAGGCCAAGAAAAACAGCCAAGGCCAAACTACCACCCACCCAAAGAGCTTGGTTTGCCCCGAGGTGTGGTGAACACCTAACTCAACAATGACTGGACTTTACCACTGGAGCTAAAACCGGGCAACCTGAAAAAGCCGAGGACAACGGGCAAGCAACCGAGGCCACAAAACTTGAAACGCCAAAGCTGAAACAAACAGCTTGCTTGCTGGACAACACGCGCTACGAAACAAACCGAAAAACAAAAGCCAACGCTAAACCGGAACAGCCAAACCCAGCTCGCAGGCAGAAGCGGCAGGGACGAAAGCACACAAACCCAGCCACAACAAAGCCTTGCCACCGATGTGTGCAGGCAGCCCGACGCCAACGCCAACACTAAACAGATGCCAGAAAACACCGCCCAATCAAGGCCAAGAGTTGCCGCCAGAGATTCAGGTAAACGCCGGAACCCGCAAGGCCAAGCTAAAAACTGAGTTTTGGAGAGCAACGGAAACCAACTGCTTAACCCGCCAAGCCTGCCAAAAAAGCAGCCAACTGAGCAAACCGAAGCCAAAACCAAACAAGGCAAAGGCAAAGGTAAAAGCCAAACTGCAAATGAGCAACGGAAGCCCGAACCAAACCAAAAAATTGTCCGCCACCACCAAAGCTGACGAAGACAAACCGAAACCTGAAACCTACACCAAAGAAAGCCTAACGTTAAGTTGAGAGGCTGACGCGGGCTGCTTCGCGGCAGTCCCGCTCGAATGTTAGGTTAGGCTTTTTAACTTTACTCTGCACACAGTCAGTTACTCAAAGTGTGTGGGGCTTATTGTTTGTTAAGCCAGTTAATAAACAGTTTTCCATACAGCTCACTACCACTCAGTGTCAGATGGTGAGAGTCACGGTACATTATAGTTGCACCACTCTTATACGAGCATGTTTGCGATGTACACAAAATTGGCATTGGATCAAATACCAAAATTGACGGAAATTCTCGCTTCAAGTTAGTAATCATCTCTCGATGTTGAGCCTGACGTGTTAATACTTCATCAATCGGGACTGAACAAGAGATGCCTTGTCTTTCACAGTCTTTGGGGAAGTAGGGAAGCTCTGGAATATCTATCAGGAGCACCACCTTCCTCTTCAGTTTTATCAATCTATTTATCGAGTTCTTCATTCCAAGATTGAAAGTGTCATATCGCGACAGATTTTCAGAAGAACTGATTTTGGTAGAATTGGGCCCAACGTCAGTTTTCTTGTGGTCAGCAGCATAAGCCGTTGTTGAGAAATAATTGCCAAAGTAAGCAAGTACCACTGTAGTTACTTCTGGATGATGATTAATCCACTCAAAGATATTCTCAAACTTCTTTTGACAATCCTTGACAGTTGTTTCCACACTTATACCTAGTACTGGCGGGCAGCTATGGTTTCCAATCAACATCCAGTTTCGTTCTTGATCAAATTTTGAAATACCGAAAAACTTGTCGTCTGCGTGGCTATCCCCTATCAAGATGGCGTCAATCGTTTTAGTGCTAGTTAAGGAACAATAACCAAGTTCAGCGTTTTGCAGAATTTTATCACTGCAATCTATGTACCCTAGACTTGTTCTGTCATATATGAACGCTTTCCCAATATCGCGCAGTTTAGGATTGGCTAAAGAATCAAATTTGCAAATTGATGCGCCGATTATTCCACTTGCCGCAAAAAGTATTCCAAGAGCGATAATGCTAAGTCGTTTATTTGTTCTGAAACGAATTGGTTTTTCAACAAAATAATAAGTTAAGCAAGCTAACGAAAACGCTGCTACTACAGCCCCAAGCTTTGCGATGTTCGTAATGTCTACATATACAATTCTCAAGAAGGCTAGGATCGGCCAATGCCACAGATAAAGCGGGTAACTAATCAGACCAATCCAAACCATCGGCTTGTTAGCTAATAGTTTTTCATTCAGCCAAGAACTTGGCCCCGCTGAGATAATAAAAAAAGCCCCCATAGTAGGTAGCAGCGCCCACCAACCCGGGAAATCTCTTCCCTTGTTTAGCAGAAGCAATCCGGCAAGTATTAGAGCGAAGCCCATAAATGATTGAGCGTCTTTGTGCCTCTCGATTAGTTGAGGGCGATGCAATACAACGTAGGCTAATACGCCGCCAACCATCAACTCCCAAAATCTTGAAAAGGGCAGATAGAACGCCGCTGTTGGGTGTCCGCTCAATATCAGATAGATATTTGCAGCAAACGAGACTGCCGCAATAACAGCGGTTATTCTCAAAAAACTCCACTGACGTTTCCAAACGAACGCGAACAGAAGCGGCCAGAAAAAATAAAACTGCTCTTCAATGGCTAGACTCCAAAGATGGAGCAGTGGCTTAGTCTCAGCTGCGTTGTCGAAATAGCCACTTTCGCGCCACAGGACGAAGTTTTGTATAAAGCCCGCGCCAGCAGCGGTATGTTTCCCCAGTTGCTTGTATTCATCTGCAAACAGCACAAACCAACCGAATGCCAAGCAAGAAACAAAGACCAAAATTAGTGCCGGAAATATTCGCCGAACCCGACGTACATAAAACTCGACCAGACTGAAGCGATCACGCTCAAGGCTTGAAAAGATGATCGATGAAATCAGGAATCCTGAGATAACAAAGAAAATATCAACACCAATAAACCCGCCGGGCATGATTGACGGGAAAGCGTGGAATATAACGACTGCAAGAATTGCAATGGCACGGAGGCCATCAATATCAGGACGATATTTTGGATGGGCTAGGTGGGGGTGTTTGTGGTGTGGTGTGGTGTGCTGTGCTGTGCTGTGCTGTGCTGTGCTGTTAGCCATTTTGTTTTCATTTCTTTGTTTGTCAAGTCATTTCGCAAGTGAGAAGCCTAACGTGACGGTAAGGGGCGCGCCGCTCACTGAGCTTAAACGAAGCCACCGAACCTTGAAAAAAACCAAAACTTCAAAACCGCCAACGGGCGGCGCGTCCCTTTGACCGACTTGTTAGGCTCAGAAATAATTACCAAAGCCAAACTACTTGCCAACAATCAACCGAGGTTGATTCTGTGGATTTTGTAAGCTATCGAGCATTGATTTTGCATTCGTTAATGCAAAATCAATATTAATAGAATCATTATTAATTCCAATGAACATTGTTTCCACATCTTCAGTAGTAACAGCATCAAGTTTTAATAGCAAAACATATATTCCAGCAAGTTTTGACATTTTGATGCTTTTGTCTGTGGAGTTAAAAATATTCTTATCATAAGCTGAAATTTTTTCTTTAAGTGCCTTCACATACTCGGCTCTTTTTTTGTCGTTATTTGAACCACTTTTTACTAACTTAATTAAACCATGAGTAACAACTATCCCACCAACAGTCCAAGCCAGTACAGGTAGGGTAGGTGCCGCCACAATGCTAGTGACCAAGACTCTAGCACCAACTAAACCACCTAAAAAAGTGGAACCTAGCACAGGAGCTGTCACGGTAGTTGTTGCCGTTGAGGCCAATAAAGTTGAGGCTATGGCGGCTGAACCCGCACCTGTTAATCCAACTACAAATGATTCACCAATAATGCCACCTAAATCTTTTGGGTTTTTCTCTGCTTTTTCTAATGCTTTGATTAATTCCTTTTTTGATAGCTTTTTCATGCGATCATCCTGCGACGATAGGTTCTATGGCGATGGCATAGAATATTTCATAAAAGAAACTCCAAAAGGCTTTGATAATTGTAATGGCATCTTCTATCAAACTATTACTGACATACTCACCTTTTATGACTTTATCTAACCTATGCCCTTGCAAAGCACCCACTGTACCAAAAGCAATTGTTGCTATTGGGGCGATAAAGCTTCCTAACAATGGAATTGCGTTGGCAAGCATTCCAAGTCCGATACCAATTGCAAGGCCAATAATCATATTAGGGTTTTCTTTAATAAATTGAATTAGCTTCATTATTAGAATTTTACCAATATTTAATATTTGACCAGCCACCATTGCGGTTTGATCCCATAAGGAATCCATTCTGGTAATGACTTCCAAAGGCACACCTTGATTTGAAAAAAATGCCATTGCTTCTACTTTGTCTAAACCAGATGCTTCTGCTTGGAGCAGCAAAGCCTCAAAGGTTGCTTTGTTTTTGTCCATTGTTTTTCTCTGCAAATTGGAAATATTGGCCTAACGTTACGGTAAGGGGCGCGCCGCTAACGAAAGCGAAACGAAGCCGCCGAACCTTGAAAAAAACCAACCCTTCAAAACCGCCACCGGGCGGCGCGTCCCTTTGACCGACTTGTTGGGCTGATAGATTAGACAAAAACCAAACAGTTCGTAGTTAGTGGGGCAAACAGCTATGCCTAATAAACACTTAGGCTCCGAAATAGTGGATTGCTAGCGAAAATCCACCTTACAGCGGGATTGAAAGCTCATAAAGCGTTTCTGGGTCAATATCTATATTACCAGGCCAAGCGACTGTGCCGTTTTCAACATTCGCAGTTTGAAACAGATGATTAGCTTTAAGTCGTATCCAAGGTTTTTGATTGATGTATTCTGACATATCGAAACGGCGTTTTTCACCGTTTTCAAATTCGAGTAACAACGCGTAGTCAGCTAGGGCTTTGACATGAATAACATCGAGCAGCATTGCTTGTTCCTATCTTAAAGGGTCAATTCGAAAAGGCTCTTGACCTTCTGTAGCAAGTTCCCAATCGGCCAATAATTCTTCCCGATGCAAATCAACCCAGACTTGTATCATGCGCAGTTGACGCGGCGGTATTTCACCTGCCAGTACGCTACCATCTTCAATTGCAATAGAGGCTTTCATACCTTGATAGCGAACGTGAATATGTGGCAAATGGTGTTTGTCTTTGATTTCAAAGAACATGGAAATAATGATTCCGTAAAACATGCTGATGGTTGGCATGGCGATTCCTGATTATTTTTTGAAGGCATGACTGGCAGTCTTTTGAAAACTGGCAGTCATTGATTTGCTACTGAGGTACAAACTCAAATTTTACCGCATCAAACGCAACTTGGTCGCTGCTTTTTAAATGGGAGTTATTACCCATTGGAGAAGTTTTAAGTAATGAAGCGACAACATAACCATTTTTTGAAAAATTAAATTGTGTTGGTTCAGTTGTTGAGCCACCACTGACGCAGGTCAAATCATTTACGTTCATTTTGCCATCACCGTTAATATCTTTATCACCTGCGCTCCAAACCAACGAAGCCCACGCCCCTTGTGTTCTATCTTGAATGACACACGCTAATTGAGCCGTTGTTCCTGTTGTTTTCACTTTATAGATCACTTTTGAGTTGGTTGTTTCAGGAATAAAAACGGATACTTTGTAATTTCCCGCCACATTAGGCAACCATTTCGCAGTTGCACCGCTCTGACCAAAAGCAACATCGCTGGTTAAATAATAGCCAGGTCTTTGTTTAGCAATACCGCTACTCAGATAAGTGGTTTTGGCATTATCAATAGTTTTGTCGTTATCAATCACTTTAGACTTTTCGTTATCTAAAATCGAAAATATAACGGGATAACCTTTTACTGTAGATGTGCCAGTTTCAGAGACAAATGGAATGGCTAAATAATCGCCGCTTTGTGTGTAAGTGTACTGATTAGCAACAGGATAGTTATCGGAAACATTAGCAGATACGACAAGAGTATCGTTATAAGCCATATTGCCTGTCCATGTTTTTGCCAACCATTTACCATTGGTATCTGCAAGTTCAAGCCAATTGGCTTCATTGCGGTCACTGCCGTTTTTTATCAGAATTCCAATTGCTTTAAAAAGTTTGGAATTAACCCGTTTAAGGTTGAGTTGTCCATACAGTGGGTTATTCACAATGCCATAAACGCTATAACCGGATTCAAAACTAGGTGTTAAATTATCAATCGCCAGCCAAGCTAACAGTTCAGAATGTTTGTCTTTATCAAAGGTGGCATCAGGTGAATAATAAATCGGATTTTCAAGTCCTTTTTTATCAAAGCGATTTTTATCGTAGTATGCTGTTAAATCGTCTTTTTGATAGTTCTCATCAGGTATTCTATTTCCATATAAATCAGGAATGGCATTACTGGTATATACCCAGGAAAGTTTAGGAATTGAAGCTATCTCAGTATGCAAATGTTGAGAACCACAAGCTCCTTTAGTGCTTTCAGTCCCTAAAGATTGTTGTTTAACAACATAGTCATTCTTTTGGATAGAGCCGTCGTAATTTCCATGTAATAAATTCGCCTGTACAGTTTCGCCGTTATTTAATAAATGAGTGATGCTGATATAAGAAAGAAGTCTGCATCCTCTATCCCCCAGTTCAATGTTTTTAATTTGACCAAAGCCATAAGATTTTATTTTGCCCCCATCCCTATCTAAACGAGTATCTCTTCCGGTGTGAGTTGCACAGGTACTCTCTTTGTCAGATGTAAAACATTCTCTATCTTCTGAGGGCTTCCAATAGCGATGTTCCCAAAAATTTGTGGTTGAGTTAGTAGTAGGCCAAGTTATTCTCCCGCCTAATTTAATATTGTACTGGTCAGGTGAAAGGTCGTAATACAAGACCTTAAAATCATAGAGACTAGAGCCACTTAAATTTTTTAACACCGAGCCTGTTTTTTGTCCGGCTGTGCCGTGCGGGGTGCATTGAAATTGGCGTTGGCTGTTAGTTCCTGTGCCTGGTACTTCTTCGTTAGACTTATCGCAATCGCTGATAGTAAAACCCATACCGGCGGTTAGGTTTGTGCCGGTGACGGTGAAGGTGGTGGGTTGGTTTAGTACCGCAACGGTGGGGGTGATGCTGGTGATGGTCTGTGTGGTGTTTGTGCCTTGTTGATAAAGGGCTGTTACTTCAGCATCGGTTAGGGCGCGGTTGTAGATGCGGAGTTCGTCTATTAATCCGTTGAACCATTCTTGATCTCCAGCAGGACTCCAAGCAATTGTTATTGGGTCTTTTGCGCTTTCTATATTTGCATTATATTGACAAGATTTAATTTTAACTCCATTGGCATAAAGTAAAATTTCTTGATTACTATGGCTATAAGTTGCCACAACATGATTTATTTTTTTCGTTGAAAAACTGTAGTCAGCATTGCAAATGATTATTTGAGGCAAAGGCCAGTTAAACACCATAGTCATACCAGTCGCAGTAACCCATAAAGTTGCAGAGCTATAACGAGTTCCCTGTTCCCAAACTGAATACTTACCTGTTGCAGTCGAAGATACCCATGTAGAAATGGTTATATCATCTTCAACATTCATAGAGAGACCATTCTCAACTCTGGCAGAAGAGTTATTATAAAAATTAAGTGCTTTTCCTTTTGAACCATTTTCACATTGTGGATTACCATTAATTATTGCATCATGTCCATTTCCGCTATTATCCTTCGCAGTGCAATCATCAAAACTCCAATACGCCACCAAGCCATCATTTAAACTCGCATTCGCCTGCCCATTCATGCCCAAAGTCAGCATAAACACGACCAGCACAGCTTGCCACCGCGAAGCAAAAAATCGCGGTGGTTTATTTTTAATAGCATGATTCATAATGAAATTCCTTATTATCGTTTAAGTTTGTCAAACAGTTTCTGGAAAGCGAGGCTTTTAGTTTTATTGTGCCTAACGTTACGGTAAGGGGCGCGCCGCTCACTGAGCATAAACGAAGCCGCCGAACCTTGATAAAACCGAAACTGCAAAACCGCCAACGGGCGGCGCGTCCCATTTGACCGACTTGTTAGGCTCAGTAATACCCTCCAAAAACCAACAATCAGCCACCAAAACCTTGCAGTTATTCACAATTAGAAGCAGGTGTCAATACAGCAACAATCTCTTCAAAATCCATTTCATGTTTTGCCCGTTTTAGTGTCACAGGAAGATCTTCGTGGTTTCCGTAAACGCAAGTAACGATACCTGTAGATATTTCGGTATCACTACCAGTTGCAAGCCCTCCAAAACACCGTTGATCTTCCGAAAGATTGTTCGCAATACCTGAAATACCAAAGTTTAATGTTTTCATAATTTTTGTGACATTCCACATGCTAGCATTCATTTTCTTCCACGCACTATCACCTACAGTTTTTGGCGGAGTAAATTGGCTATATACAACAACTAAAACATCCTCATCGGATTTCTTTCGTACAGAAATAATCTCCAATTCATTTTTATTATTGATGTTGCACAGTATGTTACTATTATTTTTATCTTCTTTGTACCCACTATCCTTAAACTCACTAATTAACTTCGCATAATCTGTACTTAAATTACGACTTATAGAGTCACATCCAAAATAGCACTCAGCACTAACAGGTTGGGATACAAAAAACATTAGAAAAGTAGCTATCAGAAAATAAGGAAATGCCACATTTTTCGTTATCAGCTTTCTTTGTTGTTCTATCATCATTAGTCAACTCTCGTTTCTATCTGTTATGAATCATGTACGCCTAACGCGAAGCTCCGCTGGAATGTTGAGTTAGGCGGGGAAATTATCTTTGGTTTTCAGAGGCTAAAGTGCCTAAAATTACGGCACCTGCTATCGCTCCGCGCCAAAACTCCAAGTCTTTAACTTGTTCATTAGCATAGGTTTGCGAAAATTTAGCTTCAGAGCCATCACTGTTCATTTGTAATTCTCCATCGATATTGTAGTGATTTTCGCTAAAAAATTTTCCGTCCCAATAGACACCAATATTAGTTTTAAATAGCCCAGTGTAGGAATTGTATTCACATGCTGTTATTTCAACGCGAACATTATTTCCGCCACCAAATTTACCAACCAAATTTTGCCCTGCCTTACCTGAAAGATACTCGGCTTTGTCATTCTCATATTGGTCACAAGTCCTAGATATTGCGGCGAATGAAATAAAGATAAAAGATAAAGCCGAACTTAAAAGTATAATTTTTTTCATTGGATCAACCCCGTATAAGCCTAACGCTATAGCTCAGGGGCGCGAGTATAGCGAGCGTCCCACTGGAGCGGAGGGTTATACGTCTTGAACGCACTGAGTTTATTTTCTGGAATAGGTGGACTTGACCTTGCTGCGGAGTGGGCGGGGTTTAAGACCGTGGCTTTTTGTGAACAGAATGAGTTTTGCCAGAAAGTGCTACGGAAGCACTGGCCTCCAACGAGGATATTTGACGATGTGCGAACACTCGATACAAGCGAACTGCCTGCAATTGAACTCTTGCACGGGGGCTACCCCTGCCAGCCGTTCAGCACTGCCGGGAACAGGCGCGGAGAAGCCGACGAACGGCACATGTGGCCTCACATGCTGCGGATCGTGCGAGAACTCAAACCCCATTGGGTTGTTGGTGAAAATGTTAAAGGCCACATTACCCTTGGACTCGATACCGTTTGCAATGACTTGGAGGCGGAAGGCTACGCCGTCAGGGCGGTTTGTATTCCAGCTTGCGCCATTGGAAGCGTCCATCGCCGCGAGCGGGTGTTCGTTCTGGCCCACGCCGCAGGCGATGGACGGGATGAAGGCAAGGCCAGCGGCTGCGATGTACCGCCAGATGACGCACGGCGGGCGCAAAAACAGGCGGAAGATTGCCAACATGAAAGATGTGGCGGTTTACGGCTTGAACTGGACTGGCGAGGCCGTGAGGTTGGGGGATGGGGAGTTGAACCCCCAGCGATTAGAGTGGATGCAAGGCTACCCAATCGGGTGGACAGAAATAGAGCAGTAGGGAATTCGGTTTCGCCCCAGCAGGCGTACCCGATATTTGCGGCAATTGCGGAGACGTATAACGCGCTGTTCAGGCGACCGCTGCCGCGCACCGATGATTGAAAATACAAAAATGCGCCTCGCGGCAGCGGGTCGCTTGGAACTAACTGTTAGGCTTTGCAATAGGCATAAAAAAAGCCTGCTAAA
>Ga0247841_10014115_pt1 | contig 10062 bp, 8 predicted proteins | sample LaCruzMarch2015__2_FD_192410 | JGI IMG/M metagenome (GOLD analysis project Ga0247841, IMG submission 192410) | Freshwater microbial communities from meromictic Lake La Cruz, Castile-La Mancha, Spain - LaCruzMarch2015_18m | ecosystem: Environmental > Aquatic > Freshwater > Lake | place: Spain...
TAGAGAGACACATCTTGAAGCAGAGATTGAAGCAGAATTAGAGAAGGTTAATATTGAAGAAGTTCATACTGCTGAAAATGCTTCTGAAGTTATTCGTGCTTTAATTATTAAGAGTGAGATGCCAAAGGGAATTGCCAGTGAGGTTTTGAGTGAATTTAAGAAACTTGATTCTAGGTTTGTTGCTGTTCGTTCGAGTGCTACTTCTGAAGATAGTGCAAGTGCTGCTTGGGCAGGACAGTTGGATAGTTTTCTTAATACTAAGGAAGATATGTTGCTTGAAAATGTTAAGAAGTGTTGGGCTTCTTTGTTTACTCCAAGAGCTATATTTTATAGATTTGAAAAAAATATGCAGAAAGACAAAGTTTCTGTTGCTGTTGTTGTGCAGAAAATGGTTGAGTCTGAGATTTCTGGGATTTCTTTTTCTGTTCATCCTGTTACGCAGGATAGAAATCAGATAATTATTGAAGCTGGCTATGGTTTGGGTGAAGCTATTGTTTCTGGTCAGATTACACCAGATAGTTATGTTATTGAAAAGAAAGAGTGGAGGATAATTGAAAAGAATATTAATACTCAGTCTAGGGGTTTGTATAAAATTGAAGCTGGTGGGAATGAGTGGAGAGATATTTCTGAAGAAGAAGGTGAGAAGCAGAAATTAAGTGATGAACAGGTTGTAGAATTGAGTAAATTAGTTTTTAGAATTGAGAATCACTATGGTTTTCCTGTTGATGTTGAGTGGGCAAGAGAAAAGGATAAATTTTGCATTGTTCAGTCTAGACCCATTACTACTTTGACAAAGGAATCCTCTGAAGAGGATGTAAAAAAAAAGAATGATTTAGATAAAGAAAAATTGGTTCTTTATCTTTCTAGACCGCATACCTTATTTACAGCTTCTTTATGGCAAAGATGGTATGAATCCTCTGAGATGAAGGATATTGTTGGGGTGTTTATGCCTGATGCGATGCTTGAGGAATCTCCAAGGGGTCAGATAAATTATTATGTTGATGGTGGTCAGTTTGATGCTTTTAAAGAGAGATTTAAGGATTTGTTAAAAAATAATAGGGATTATTGTTTAGATGCTCTTAAAATTGCAGAAGATTATAATAAAAAGGCAGAATTATATTTAAGTGGTAAGAAAAAATTTAAAGATATTCAGGAAGCTGTTGATTTTTTAACTAAACTTGCTATTTATGGGGCGTTGTTCCCATATTTTTTACCTTTGGCAAATGAGCAGTTGGATAAAGATCCTAAAATTAATAAATTATCTGAAGAATTGAGGAGTGTTTCTTTTTATCCTAAGGTTTTGCTGGATGTTGTTGTGCCATTTGCAAGAAGATATCTTGTTTCTTTGGGTGGAGCTGAAGATTTGGATTTAATTACAATTCAAGAACTTATTGATGGTGATGTTTCAGAAATTATAAAAAGAAAATCAGAACGTAGTAAAAATAAGTTGTTTAATTATGAAGTTTTTAATGGAAAAAAAGTTGTTAGTTGGAGGGATGAAAATAAGAATTTATTAGAAACAAATGAAGTTAGTGGGATGTCAGCTTATGGTGGGAAAGCTAAGGGGAGAGCAAGGCTTGTTTTTAGTTTTGATGGTAAGGGAGTTGATTTTAATGAAGGAGAGGTTTTGGTTGCTTCTCATACTAGTCCAAATTTAATGAATATTATGAAAAAGGCTGTTGCAGTTATCACCGATGAAGGAGGTGTTACATCTCATGCTGCAATTATTTCTAGGGAATTAAAAAAGCCGTGTATAATCGGCACAAAAAATGCAACTAAAATAATTAAAGATGGAGACCTAGTTGAAGTAGATGCAGATAAAGGAGTTGTGAAGATTATTGAGAGGTTTCATAATGATCCTACTTTTATAGAAGGGAGTCAGTGGAAATTAGCAGTAACGAGAAATATGTCCTTATTTCATGATGTTCTTAATCATCTTGGTGGAGAGCGGAATTGTAAAGATTTTGGGATTAATGCCCCCTATAGGGGTTTATTTGTAGTTGTTGATGGGATTCATACTTCTGCATTTATTGAACCAAAGAGTTATTCTGAATATCTACAGGCGATTATGGATGCATTTAGTACTAAAGAAAAAACAGAAGAGATAAAAAGAAAATATGAAAAATATGCTCAGGAAGTTATGCAATCATTACAAAGAGCTAATAAAAAATTAAATGTAAATACTTGGACTAATTTTTTAAATGCATATCAAAAATTTACTGCTGGACTTACAATTACTACACATATGGGAAGGGTGGGTACAGAAAAATTAGTTCAGTTGTTGAGAGATTATGGAATAAAGGAAGATGAAATTACTAATGTTTTATCTAGCATTACTTATCCTTCAGAGCATACTCCCTTATTTAAATCACAATTAAAGCTTTTGGAGATAGGGGCTGATTTGCAAAATGGGAAAATTAGGAGAGAAGAAAAAAAATTAAAAATATGGCTTGATGAATTTGGAGCTATTCCTGTAAATTTTTGCGATGAACCATGGAATATCGAAGATGCTAAGAAGCAATTATCAACAATAATGCAAAAAGACTGCAAATCAGAATTAAGCAAATTATCAATTCAACATAATAATAGAATTAAAGAAAAGACTTTGTTGCTTAAAAAAATAAAAAATAAGGAAATAAATATCCTTGCATTTGCTCTTGCAGAGGTTACATGCATTAATGAATTTAGAAAGAATATTTTTTGTAAGTTGTCTTTGGGATATAGGGGAATATTTAATAAGATTGCAGTTTTGTGTGGTTCTAACAATTGGAGAGATTGCTTTTTTTTATTTCCAGATGAAACAGTAAGAGTTATTTCTGGTGAGAAAATTGATCTTTTAAATCTTGTGAAAAATAGAAGACTTTCTGGAGCGTATATTAATTCAGCTGGAGCATTGACTATTCTTGAAGAATCTAAACTTGAAGAATTAGAGAGATACATAAAATCTACTCATTCAAATACTTCCGATGTATTTGAAGATAATCGCATTATCAAGGGGTTTAGTGCTAGCAGGGGAAAGGTTGTTGCTTTGGCGCGTATAATTTTGAGTTCTAAGGATTTTAATAAGTTAAATTCAGGAGAAATCTTAGTCAGTACTATGACTTCTGTAGACTTTGTACCAGTTATGCAAAAAGCAGCAGCCTTTGTTACTAATGAAGGTGGGATAACTTCTCATGCGGCTATAGTTGCTAGAGAAATGAATAAGCCGTGTATAATCGGCACAAAAAATGCAACTAAAATAATTAAAGATGGAGACCTAGTTGAAGTAGATGCAGATAAGGGAACTGTAAGGATAATGGAAAGAAATTAATTTGTTCTTGCCAGAATATTATCTATTGCTTTTGGAACTTCTTGAAGTATTTGTTCAAATGAATTAAAATATGCTTGTTTTCCTCTTCCGAATGAGTTTTGTATTTCGTCATATTGGCTTCCTGCTAAATTACTTACAACTGCAATTATTGGTTGGTGAGTTGCATCTTTGTAGATTTGTTGAACTCCTTCTAGTGCTTTTTTATCCATTGTCATGATTGCAACAACATTAGGATTAACAACTGTTTGGTCTCTTGCTTCTTTTACTCCTTCTAGTCCGTACTTTGTGCATGCTTCTGCTCTATAGTTTCTTTCTTCTGCTATGAATGCCTGGACTAATTTTGAAAAATGAACTCCTACTGCTTGAGGATCGTTTGCAGCTAGTGCTTGTTCGAGGTCTGATTTTTCTTGTCTGTTAAAAACATCTCCTCTTACTAGAGCGAGTTCAATGTAGGGTCGCATATATTCTATTGCTCTCCCACCTGTTTCAGTACAACTAACTCGTGTTCCGCTTGATATTGCGTCGTATTCATTATCTTTACCAATTACCTTAAGATATCTTTTTGCCACTGCTTCTGCTGGAGGGCTTCTACCATTGTTGCCTATGCATACTGCTTCTATTAGTTTTTTCATAAATATAATAGGTAATTGGGGTTTATAAACTTTGTGATATATGTAACTTAGTAGTAGTAACTAAATGTTTATTGATAGAAAAAACATGAAAATAATCTTATACTCAGGTTTAAAAACAATGTTTTGCATAATATTTTATGGCATCAACACCACCTGGAGCAAAGAAACAAAAAATCGACTATACAGTTGATAAGAATATCTATGATTCTTTTATGAAAACTTGTAGTAATAAGGGTTTTGCACCACAGGTTATTGTTGAGAAAGCAATGAAGAAGTTTGCTGAGACTGGTCAGATTTAGTTTTCTTTTGAGGTTTTTAGTATAATAATATTTAAAAAGGTGGTTTATTGATAGTTGTGATGAGTAAGCGCAGGATTTTGGGTATTAAAAATATGAAGTGTTCTTCTGTTGATGAAATTAAGGCATTGATGGAAGCAACTGGGCTTTCAGATGTGGGAGTTTTGGATGTTCAAGATTTAGCAGATATGGATAGTATAAGTTTTGAACAAGCTGCTGCATTATATGGTTTTTCTCAAAAGGTTGTTGTTGGAGAAAAGTTATCGCAGGACCATTTATCTCCTGATGATCTTGCAGAAATAGTTGCAATGACTCAAGCAGCGCAGGTTCCTTCTCCAAGTTTAAGGAGTACAGTAAGATATGATCCTTCTAATTTTGAATATGTTCAGGATGATAAGGATGCACAGGCACAATTTTTTGCAGATGGTATGAGTGTTAGGTCTAGGCCCTAATTTTACTTTTAATTTAAAATTAGAAAGTTTTTTAAACATTGATTTCTAGAGGATAGTATGTTTAAACTAACACAAATGAATTTAGTTCTAGTATTAGTGTTAGTCGTGACCTTACTTTAAGGGTCACTAATTTTCTTATGAGTTTTAATGACCCGCCTTTCTGTGACAAGGTCTCCAATGGAACACGATTTAGGATTAATCCAGGATTTCAATCTTATCAGTTTTCTTCTGATTTTAGAGAAATAAGCTTCTTTTCTAGAAAAGCAAAGTGTCTTGAGATTGGTATTTGGGATATTCCTCAAGATGCGATTGCAATGGAAATAGAATTTCATAAAATGGATGGAAGTTATTTGGTTCTTCCTGTATTTTATGATTCAAAAGGAAATGTTTTAAAACGAGGGTGTAGATAGGATATAAGATGGAAAAAAAGAAGAAGTATGGTTTTTGGGAAATTATTCAGATAGTTGAAGTTGTGTTTTTTTTGTTATTTTTATTTGTTGGTTTGCCATTAATTATTCAGAGGGGTATGGGTTGTTCTTCTGAGACAGATACTTCACTGGGAATTGTTGTAAGTTTGAGTTGTAATTATGGTTTTTGGGGTATAATGGGAGTTGTTGCCTTATTGGTAATATATTTAATATTAATTAAAATTGTAAATAGTAGTAGGAAAAAATAAGATGGAAGAGATCAATTTTGCAAAGATTGAGAAGAAGTGGCAGGATAGATGGGAGAAGGAGAAAGTTTTTGAGGTAGCTGAAGATAAGAAAAAACAAAAATTTTATGTTTTGGAGATGTTTCCATATCCTTCTGGAAGTGGTTTGCATATGGGGCATGCTTGGAATTATTCTATTGGAGATATTTTTTCTAGATTTAAGAGAATGCAGGGGTTTAATGTTCTTCATCCAATGGGTTATGATGCTCTGGGTTTGCCTGCTGAGAATGCAGCGATAAAAGCAGGAGAACATCCTGAAGATTATACTAATAAGTCAATAAAGAATTATATTAAGCAACAGAAGAATTTGGGATTGAGCTATGATTGGACTAGAATGGTTAATACTGCTGACCCTGATTATTATCATTGGGACCAGTGGATATTTTTGAAGATGCTTGAGAAGGGTTTGGTTTATGAAAAAGAAGCTGCTGTTAATTGGTGTTCAAAATGTAATACAATTTTAGCTAATGAGCAGGTTCATGAAGGAAGATGTTGGAGACACGAAGATACTGAAGCTGAGATTAAGCAGATGAAGCAGTGGTTCTTGAAAATTACTGATTATGCTGATAGATTATTAGAGGGACATAAAAGTTTGAAGTGGCCAGAGAAGACAATTGCTATGCAGAAGAATTGGATTGGCAAGAGTTTTGGAACTGAGATTGATTTTGAGATAAATAATCCTGATGAAATTAAAAAAGAAGAGTATGTATTTTTCCATGCATATAAGGATAATTCTAAAAGTGTTTTCTGGCCTTGGTTAAAGAAAGAAATTGAAGCTAAGGGTGGGAAAGTGGTCTTTGCGCCTGACTTTCCTAATTCAGATGAGCCTAATATTGAGAAGTGGACTGAATTTGCAATGAAGAATTATAAGTTTAATGAGAATACAGTAATTATTACTCATTCTCTTGGTGGAGTTTTAGCATTAAAGTTATTACCTAAACTTAAAACAAAAATAAAAAAATTAATTTTAGTTGCAACTCCTTCTATGAATAAATTAAAAGATGGAGTAAAAAGACCTGCTATTGATAATTGTTGTGATTGGAAATTTGATTATGAAGCAGTAAAAGAAAAGGTTGAAGAAGTTATTGTTTTGGTTGATGAAACAGACCATTTAGTTAGAATTGAATCTGGAAAAGAAATTGCAGATAAATTGGGTGGAAAATTAATTATTAAAACAGGAGAAAAACCACATTATAATTCTACTATTGAGAATGCTGTTTTAGATTCTATTTTTGAGAAATGGCCAGTTTTTACAACACGCCCAGATACAATATTTGGTGTTACATTTATGGTTGTTTCTGCACAGCATAAAAGATTGAATGAGCTTGTGACTGAAAAGCAGAAGAAAGAAGTTGAGAGTTTTTTGAAGAAATTAAAATCTGTTTCTGAAAAAGAAATGGCTGATATGGAGAAGGAAGGAGTTTTTACTGGTTCGTATGCAATTAATCCTGCTAATGGAGAGAAAGTACCTGTTTATGTTGGTAATTTTGTTGTTGCTGACTATGGTGCTGGAATGGTTATGGCTGTGCCTGCACATGACCAGAGGGATTTTGAGTTTATGGAAAAGATGAATAAACAATATGCTAAGACAAAAGGAGCGAAAATTGAAAAAAGATATGTAATTTTGCCAGGTGAAAAAGATTTTAAGTTTAATTATGCAAAAGACGATGCTTCCTATAAAGATGGAGTTAAGGAATCTCCTGAGGAGTATGTCAAAAGAATCATGAATCATATTAATAATTTTAGTGCTGCATGGACTGGTCCTGGAAAGATTGTGAATTCGCATAAAGAATTTGATGGATTAGATAATGAAGAAGCAAAGAAAAAGATAACTGATTGGTTGATTTCTAAGAAAGTTGCTCAGAGAAAGGTTAATTATAAATTAAGAGATTGGTCTGTTGCTAGACAGAGATATTGGGGAACACCTATTCCATTGATACACTGTGAGAAGTGTGGTGTTGTTGCTGTTCCTGAAAAAGATTTACCAGTAAAATTACCTAGGGAAGTTAAGTTTGGAGAGGGTAATCCTTTGTTGACTAATAAGAAATGGTTGAATGTGAAATGTCCTAAATGTAATGGAAAAGCAACTAGAGAAGCAAATACTCTTGATACATTTGTAAATTCTTCTTGGTATTTTTTGAGATATTGTGATGCGCATAATAAGAAAGAAATTTTTGCTAAAGATAAAGTAAAATATTGGATGCCAGTTGGTTTGTATATTGGTGGGGCAGAACATGCTTGTATGCATTTAATTTATTCTAGATTCTATACAATGTTTTTGCATGATTTGGGATTAATTGATTTTGATGAGTTTGCTCCTAGATTATTCCATCAGGGAATGTTAAGGGCTGCTGGTGGAGAGAAGATGAGTAAGAGTAAGGGGAATGTTGTTTTGCCTGAAGTTGTTTCTGAGAAATATGGAATTGATACTGCTAGGTTTTTCTTGTGTTCTTTGGCTGCACCTGATAAGGATATTGATTGGGATGATAATGGAATTCAGGGTAGTTTGAGATTTGTGAGAAAAATTTATTCTATTCCAGAGAGTGTTAAGTTTGGAAAGGATTCTGAAGAAGTTTTAGATAAGTTAAATAAAACAATTAAGAATGTTGGTGAGCAGATTGAAGCTTTGGACTATAGAAAGTCTACAATTGAGTTGAGAGAGTTGTTTGATTTAATTTCTAAACAAAAAGAAGTTTCAAAAGAGACATTTGAAAAAGCTTTGAAGATTTTATCTCCTTTTTGTCCTCATTTAACAGAAGAGCTTTGGGAAAAACTTGGAAATAAGAATTTTATTTCTTTAGCTGAGTGGCCAAAGTATGTGGAGAAAAAAGAAACAAAGAAAGTTGATGTTATTGGTAAGATTATTGGTGATTTGAAGTCTTTGATGGAAAGAATTAGTCAGAAGCAGGAAATAAAAAAGATTTATCTTTATGTGATGCCATTTGAATTGAAGAATATTGATAAAAAGAAAATTGAAAAAGAAACAGGAAAGATTGTTGAGATTTTTGCTGTTAATGATTCTGCGAAGTATGATCCAAAAGAGATGTCTAAGAGAGCTTTGCCTGGTAAACCAGGTGTATATTTTGAATAAGTTTCATTAGTGTCAATAAGGAAAGAGTTTATTAATGGGTTTTTTCTATAGTGTTCAATAAATAAAAGATGATAATGTCAACAATATCGTTGCAAGGGGCGATTGATTCTAGAATATCTCGAGAAGAAGTTGGTGGTCTCGCTCATCTTTTAAGTTGTCCAAATAAGGGATGTATTATACAAGAATTAATGCCCCAATATCAGTGGGAAAAACAGATTGAAGGTGGAATTTTATTAGAGCCTAGTAAGCTTGAGGATGCTGCAATATTGTCTCATGTTGCTGAAGGTTGTGATAGGGAGTGTTTTGGAAAAAGAATTGTTGCAAGATATTGTGATGAGAAACTTTTATTGCAGACAAAGTGTATTTGGGATTTTAAATGGAATTTGAGTCAGAGATTGGGTTATGATGTTGGTATAGATATTGCTTCTATTGTTTGGACTGGTGAATTTGCTAGGGATTTTTCTAGGGCCTATAGGGAAGCTGAAGATTTGGAACATTTGAAAATATATGCTGAGACAGAGGGTTGTCATGGTGAGGGCGAGGCAAGAATGGATAGGTGTTCTTTTATTGCTAGAGGAATGCATAAGTATCTTGGGATGTCTGCTGATCAGAAGAGAGAAGAACTTGCTGCTAATGGGGTTAAGTGGGATGTTATTTGCAAGATAGATGAGTCTAAGCTTAATGATGAGGGACAATTGATTTCAATTTATTGTGGTTTTGCACGTATGATGGGTAAGGTGGAGCGAAGAGTTGATATTCCAGATAAGTATCCTATTATGAGTTCTGATGGAAAACCCCTGAGGGATGGGGATTTTGTTTGAAGTTTTTTGAAGTAATTATCTATTACGACGATTTATACACCATTGTTATTCACAGCCGCATGAAGATATGGAGCATATACACAAAAATCTAATAAGGATTAGATTTTTAAATATCAAAAACATGTGATAATTGAAAATGGGTAGTAAAGCAGGTTTTGTTTTGGGATTGATTGGAGGTATTTTGGATATACTGGGTGGTTTGTTTTTTTTAGCTTTGACAATTTTTGGGCTTGTTTTAACTTCTACTGTTATTCCTGCGCTTCCGGGTGGTGTTGATTTTTCTGGTGGGAATTTGGTCTATATGCCAATTATCTTAACTATTTGGTTTTTTATATGGGGAATTTTATCTATTGTTTGGGCTGTTAAGATGAATAAGGATGATGAAGATAGTGTTAGATTTGGTGGAATTATGTCAATTATCTCTGGTGTTTTATGTTCTAATATTTTTGTTCTTATTGGTGGAATAGTTGGAGTTGTTCAGTCTGGGAATGAGGGGAGTTCTCCTGCGCCAGCTAGACAGTCTCAGAGAAGTAGTGGGAATGATTCTGGGCAAGCTGTTAATGATTATTTGAAACAGATTAATGGTTAGGGGTTTGTTGAACTATTAATTATCTCTTATGACGATTTATACGCGTTTGTTATTCACAGCCGATTAGATTTGGGAGGTTTTCCCTTTTTGTGTTTAGGTAATTGTACGAAATCTGAGACGCGTTTGTGGTAGGCCTTCTTTAGCTTTGTTATTCACAGC
>Ga0247841_10014117_pt1 | contig 10060 bp, 9 predicted proteins | sample LaCruzMarch2015__2_FD_192410 | JGI IMG/M metagenome (GOLD analysis project Ga0247841, IMG submission 192410) | Freshwater microbial communities from meromictic Lake La Cruz, Castile-La Mancha, Spain - LaCruzMarch2015_18m | ecosystem: Environmental > Aquatic > Freshwater > Lake | place: Spain...
TAAAGGCGGTCCAAAACGCCATCCGCAGCCTTCTGGAAAGGTTGACCCAACTGACCCACAATGTTTTTCAGGGCAACAACAATCTTGACTGTCTTGATGTTCAAAAAGCGTGTAAATTGGGAGATTGTGAATGGTTGGAATTAGCCAAGGCCTTGCCGCTAAGCTGTGGCTCCGAATATTCGGGGTACGCTTCACGCCAGAGGACGGAATCGGATGAAAGTATGCTAATTAATTATCGTGGTACCAATTCAATCTTGAGTTTACAGCCTACCGCCTCGGCATACCGCCGCAACGTGGCAATGGATGGGGAATGCTTCTTACTCCCCCCTCCGGACTCGATCCTGGCCACGGCGGGCGCTTTCGTTCCCATACGGGCGGCAATTTCCACCTGGGTAAGTCCTGAACGTTTCCGAGCTTTCAAGAATTCATCGAAAAGAACGAATTCATCTTCCAAGGCATCGTATGCAGCCTTGACTCCCGGTTTTGACAACGCTTTCTTTACCAACTCTTCATGCGTCGGCATATCGTACCTCAACCTCCTTCATGCGCTTGCGTGCTGTTTCCAATTCCTTCGGCGGCGTCTTATCGGTTTTTTTGATAAAACCATGCAGCATAACGATTCGTTTTCCAATAACCGTACAATAGAGAATGCGGGCAATCCCTTCCATGCTTTTCAACCGCATCTCATAGAGACCGTTGCCAAGTGCCTTTGTGTGAGGCTCTTTCAGGTTGGGTCCGTATTCCAACATCCGTTGGGATAAATGGACATAACGGGCAAGGAGGCCGTCGGGAAGCTCCTCGAATATAAAACATTCTACCTTCTCGCCGTAATATTCAATCGTCCATGTCATCGATTATAAATTAACAAATACGTTAAGTTTTGTCAAGGTCATTTCTGGAAGTTCACAACCTACCCGGTCTGTTGCTGCTCGGCTTTACGTTGTTTAGGCATTCCGGTCATATGCTATTCAGGGCCAACCTTACAAAAAAACCCGATAATCCGTATCCAGTGCCTTTGCAAAAAGCTTTGCGTTCTTCTTGCCGATGGGCCGTCGCCCGTGTTTCATTTCGCTGATATGTCGCGGATAGATGCCGGTCAAATCGGCAAGCTGTTTTTGAGACAAACCGGCCTTGCTCCTGGCGCCGGCAAGAATATTTCCTGCCAGGACCGTTTCGGAAAGATCGGGAAAGGCTTCGCGCCACGGGATAGCCCCAGTCGTCTCCGTAAAACCAAGGGAAAGGGGCGCGTCAATGGCCTGGGCCTTTTTATCCTCCGGGCCTACGATTGACATTTCAATGTTTTTGGTAGGGGGAACGGATGTTCCAGCAAGCCAATTTGTAGGTCATTTATATAAAGACGATAAACTAAAATCTTCTATCCTCCTTTCTTCTACTTTTGACGCATGTGATAATACTTACTATTAAACATTTTTTCAATGCTGAAGAGTTTTAATCTTTTGTGTAAAGTACAGCGAAACAACAGTAAGGCAGGCGCCGATGATAAATGGCAGCCGCCAGTTTATCAACCATAAGGTGCCTCCGATAAGTGGAATTACAACTGCTGAAATATGGTTAATCGTGAAGCCGACAGCGGTGCTCTGTGATAAATCTCCCGGGTCGGCCGTTTTCTGGAGATAGGTATTCAACCCGATGGTAAAGTTGAAGAAGATACTGTCCAGTACATACAGCATGATTGCCACCCAAACGTTTTCGATAAATGCATAGCCCAGAAACAGGGCGAAAAGGCTGGCACTTTCAAGTGAAAGGACCACACGTTCACCATATACGTTGATTGCTCTTGAGATGTATCTGTTGGTCAGAAACGTAAGTGCATAATTCAGAACATAAATGCCGGCGATAGTACCGACAGCCAATTTATATTTATCGACCAAAAGAAAAACGGCAAACACAATGAAAATCTGCCTGCGGGCTCCGCTCAGGAAGTTTAATGTATAGTAAAGCCAATACTTTCGACGGAGGACTAATTTATTCTGATGATGTAGTCTTTGGTCATTAACCGGATTTTTAGAAAGCATATAGATTCCCGTAAATGAAATAAAGATACCGAGGAGCAGAAAGTTAATGCGATAGGGAAAAATGAAAGAAAACAACCAGATGATGGTTCCTACGGCAATATTTGCCAGAGCCCCATAGCCTCGTAAACGGGCAAATATGATTGGCGCGTCGTTCTTATCGAAATATTGGACAGTAAGCGATTTGTTTGTGGTTTCAAAATAGTGAAACCCAATCGACATGATAATCGTTGTCATCAGCAAGCCGGTAAAGCTCGTAAAAAAACCGGTTGCCCCAATCCCGATTCCAAGCACAACAACCGACCAGGCCGATAACCGATGCTCCTTAATTATCAACAGTAAGTATATGACCAGAAAGGTAAGGAAGCCTGGAATTTCGCGTACAGACTGTGCCACGCCTATTTGAAAACCGTTTACGCCTACGATTTCTTTGGCAAAATTTCTAAATATAGCCATCCATCCCTGCAATCCAGCACTTGCGCATATTACAAGCACCATCAGGTATGTGTACATCGGATTGTTTTTAAATTGTTCCGTTCGCTTTCCGTTCAAAAGAATCTCCAATTGGGGATTGTTGAGTCTCCCTGAGAATGAGTTGGGCGATGCTGAACAAATTCCCAGATTATTGTCAATAACTATTACGTTAATCTACAATTCCGTTTAAGAGGTATCACTGTTTGGTAGAAGGCACACGGGATCGGCTTTATTGATTTTTGATCAAGATCAGCCTTACTGACAGCATCGAAGTGAAAAAGGAAATTTTATTTCATATCGCTTAATTGCGATCGAAACCTGCATATCATGGTCAACATAAATGCTAAACTTCAATTTGTTATCAATTAATTCGTTAGGTGCAACGTACATCAAAAATCTAGCTCCCAGGTTTCTGACGGCCTCCCTTGCCTCCGCCAGGGCCACGTTTATCATCCATGTCAGCTCCCGGCGGTCTATTTGTGGTATCGCTCGGACCAAGCATAGTGCGCTTCCACATTGTCTTTTGTTCCGGTGTCAGCATTTGAAAAATGGCATGTAAATATTGCGTCCTCTTATCGTTCATCATTCCTTGAATCAATTGCATGTTCGCAGAAGGACTTTCATTAAGTGTTTTCCCACTACTTTGGCCTGCAGCGAATTGGCTCTTATAAAATTCTCGTTCAATGTTTATCTTTTCTTGAAGAGGTTTAATCTCCTGGATCAGGTTATCTCTAAGGTCGGTGATCTTTGACACCTGATTTGGGGTCAGTTTAAAGTCCAATAAAAGAATGTCCGGTATTGTCCCCAGAATATGAAATTCATCTGGCTGATATGCTTCTGGTCTATCATCTATCTGATTTCGTCCGCGCTGAGTGCAGGATATTGATATTATTGTCACTGCTATCAACAATATCAATATCAGTGATTTTTTTTCCATGATCACGTCTCACCTTCTGGATTCTTGCCCATGATGTTGCCTTGTCTCTTGCTTTTTTTGAGATTGTTTTGACTCCCCTTGCGTTCTTTGCTGCCGCTGCTGTGCCGGCTGCCGTGTCGTCTGTTGATTTTGCCTTACAGCAGACTGTCCTTGTTGTTGCTGTCTAACCTGCTGTTGTTGTGACCTTGCCTGTTGCCGTCTTTGTTTTTGTCTAACTTCCAGCCTCCGAATCTTCTCTTGTCTCTTCTCTGCCGCCCTTGCTATCTTTTGTTGCCTTTCCTGCTCTCTTTGTAAGTCCTGCTGCCTTATCCTTTCTCTTCTTTCTTTCATTGCTTTTATTATTTCTTGTCTCTTCGTCTCGATATTTACGATCTGTTGCCGGTCCTGTCTTTGAATCTTTGTTGCCAGCATTTGGTTTTCACTTGCTTTTTCCAGATATCCTTGCTGTTTAAATGCATGTGCTCTCTGATAATATGCAGGGGCAAATCGAGGGTTCAAGACTATTGATTTATTGATCTCATTTAGCGCCTTATCCTTATTTCCGGATCTTTCATGAACAAAGGCTCTGTTTAGCGCCACTCTATGGGCTATATCCGGATTTAAGCTTTGTGATCTGTCAAGATTGTGAAAGGCTTGTTGATATTTATTTTGCCTGGTGTACACAATACTTCTTGCAATATAAACGGTAGGACCAATTACCACCGGACTGAGTGCATAGGCGGTGCCGAGTGTATTCATAGCCGATTCATAGTTGCCGGAATTTATGTCCACGTAACTATTCTGAACCAGTTCTGCACTCCTTAGCTGATTAATCGAGTCGTCATAGCGAGCAAGATATTCCTGTTTCTGGCTTGACTCGTCAGGCATGTTTTGAATATCTGCTTTCAGTTCCTCGATCTCAGCCAAAAGTTCGTCAACTTTCTTATTGATACTTTCAATCTCTGCAACCTGATTCTGGTTTTGTAAAAGAGCATTGATATTGTCGGCGACGGTATCATCATCCACGGTTGCTTGTGCTTTTATGTAATATGACTGACCATCCCATGACTCTTCAAGTACTTTAATTCCCACAATGCCCGCTGTTAAGGATTTTATCTGGTCAGACTCGAGTTGATAGTTGAGGACTTCTGTCTTTACATAAACTAAAGTCCCTACCTCTTCCAAAACCAATCGTTTTACCTGTTCAAGAGCAATGGCCCTGATTGATGTTTTGCTGTCGATATCATTGGCTTTATATGTGTACTCCTTTACAACGACTCTCTGCTCGGCATTGGTCATATCTGGAATCAATAAAACCATGGCGAGCATGGGCAAGAGAAGGAGAAAAAACCTGATTCTATTTACTGATTTCATAATCACCGCCGTTCATCATGAACCGTAAATCATCACTTGGGGAGTCCACTGGAGCAATCAATCGTTTTGAATAGATGTGCTTTATCCCTTATTATTATATTCCTTAATTGCAAAGTATGCACCAACAAACGCTGGTTGTCTAATATCTCAAAATAACTTCAAAATTTGAGCATCGAGAAGTGCATCATGGTCTTCCCGGCAGCAATATGGATAAAATGTATCCTCACATTGGCATTAAGATGGGTAATAAGTATGCAGGTAGGAGGATCAGAATTTTTTTAAATCTCAATTGCTGTCACTGTGGACATCAGATTCATGACTGCCTGGCAAATGCTTGGCAAAAAAAGAAAAATAGAATGTTTTAGGTGTGTTACATGAATCACACATAAAACAAAAATCAAGTGTTATTTTTTCATGTTCACAATCAGGCTATTTATCTACTGCACCCTCAGGGCTGATCCTTGAATTTTCCGGCACAGACAATATACGTTTTGCCGTCGCTCCCCTTAACCAGCTTGTAATACGTGGTCTTGTAGTAAAGCCCGCTCTGTTTGGGACTGGTGTAAATGTAATCCTCCCAGCCGCTGCCGGTGGACAGGGCGCCTGCAACGATAGCATCGCGAAAGGCCTTTCCTTCGACGTCCTTCTTCCCCCGGAAATTCTTTCCCACTAGCGTGGCATTGTCTCCGTGGGCGGTCATGTTGATATCCGTATCATAAACAAAAACATACATCTCATGGTTTTCCCTGTTCCGGTAGGGGTGTTCCCCGGCGTTAATTTTCTTCATTGTGGCAGGCGCATCGGCGGCAAGGGCAACGGTGGTAAGATCGACCAGCCTGATTACCTGTTCATTTGAGATCCGATCCTGAATGTAGCGTGGTTTCAGATAGCGGTCAAAAATCTTCTCGTAGGGACTTGATCCATCAGCGCTCTTTTCCTTTTTTATCTCTTCCAGCGCCTTCTGGAAGGCCGTGACAACGACCTTGGACGTCTTGCGATTGAAGGCGTAATAGAGTTCCCCTTCAAAAAGGACACGGGCAACCTTGATATTGTCCGGATTGGCCGCTTCATGCTTGATGAACCATTTCCCTGCTGTTTCTTCATAGGCCCAGGCATCGATCTTCCCATCCTCCAGGAGGCGGATGAGATCCCCGGTCTTCGACGACAAGGTCAGTTTCTTCTTTTGCACCCCGGCCTTAACCGCCAGTTGTTCTCCGATATCATCCCGGATCGCGCCAATCTTCAGGTCTTTCAAGGCGCTCCCCGATGTCGGGTGCAACGCCATGTCCTTCCGCGTAAAGAGGACGACTCTGGTAGGTGATATGGGACCGACCCATAGAAATTTCTTTTCCCGCTCGACGGTTCTGGTCATGGAGAAAAGGAGAGTATCCTTTCTCTTGAGCGTCCGCTGGTAACCTTCCTCCCAGGGGACAAGGCTGACATCCTTCTTTTTCAGGGCGATTCCCAGCCTTCCGGTGATCTGCTCCAGGAGATCCATGGATATCCCTTTCAGTTGCCCGTTTTCCATAAAATTGTAGGGCGGATACTGCTCCGTTATGAATTTCAGATCCCCGGGCAGGGTTTCACCGGTAGCAACGCTTGTAACAAGGAGAAAAAAAAGGACCGCCAGACCGTAACAACTAATTTTTCTTGAACTTTTCATTTGCTCCCTCCTTTGCTTTTGCCCTTTGCATCCTGATTCAGGACGCAACAAGCACTTTTTGTAAGAATTGACCCGTATATGATGAATCGTTGAGTGCCACTGCCTCCGGTGTGCCGGAAGCGACGATCATACCCCCGCCGGGACCACCCTCGGGACCCAGATCGATGACGTAGTCGGCAGACTTGATGACATCGAGATTGTGCTCGATGACGATAACGGTATTGCCCATGTCCACAAGGCGCATGAGCACGGTCAGGAGCTTCCGGATGTCTTCAAAGTGCAGGCCGATGGTCGGTTCGTCAAGGATATAGAGGGTGTTGCTGTTCGCCCTCTTCCCCAGCTCCCGGGATAGCTTGATCCGCTGGGCCTCTCCTCCGGAAAGGGTGGTCGCGGATTGACCGAGGCGAATGTAACCAAGGCCGACATCCGCCAGGAGCTGGAGCTTCTGACGGATCGACGGGATGTTCTCAAAGAAGATCAGCCCTTGCTGGACGGTCAGGTTCAGGACATCGGAGATATTCTTTTCCTTGTAATATATGTCAAGTGTATCCTGGTTGAAACGGCGGCCCTGACAGACATCACAGGTTACATAGACGTCAGGCAGAAAATGCATCTCGATCTTGATCAGGCCGTTGCCCTCGCAGGCCTCACAGCGTCCCCCCTTGACGTTGAAACTGAAGCGGCCGGGCCGGTAACCACGTATCCGGGAATCGGCAAGACCGGCAAAGAGGTCGCGGATATGGACGAAAACCCCGGTATAGGTGACAGGATTTGAACGGGGCGTCCGGCCGATCGGTTGCTGATTCATGAGAATGACCCGTTCAATGCCGCCGAGATCGACTATCTTCCTGATCTTTCCAATGCTACCTCTCTGCCGGTTGATACGGTGGGCAATGGCCTTGTAGAGGGTCTCGATGATCATCGTGCTCTTTCCCGAACCGGAGACACCCGTTACCGTCGTGAAGATGCCTACCGGTACGCGAATATCAATGTCTTTCAGGTTGTGCTCGTGGGCACCCTCGATGATGATGTACCGGCTATTCGGCGCCCTTCTCCGGGCCGGAATGGGGATCGATTTTCGACCGGAGAGATACTGTCCGGTCAGGGAATGGCTGTCCCGGCATATCTCCTGCGGGCTGCCCTGAAACACCACCTCACCCCCATCAAAACCCGCCCCCGGTCCCATATCAATGATTTGATTGGAGGCCATCATCATGTCCGCGTCATGTTCGACAACCAGGACCGTGTTGCCTAAATCCCTCAATTTCTGAAGGGTGGCGATCAGCCGGACGTTGTCTCGCTGGTGAAGACCCACGGTCGGTTCATCGAGTACGTACAGGACGCCGACCAATCCGGATCCGATCTGGGTGGCCAGGCGAATCCGCTGGCCCTCGCCCCCGGAAAGAGTCCCTGATGAACGGTCCAGACTCAGGTAATCCATGCCCACATCGAGAAGAAAGCGCAGCCGCTCCCGAATCTCCTTGAGAATCCGCTCGGCTATTTGCGTCTCCTTGTCGCTCAAGGGAAGGTCATGAAAAAATTCAAAGGCCTCCCGGATGGAAAGCCGGCAGACATCGTCAATATTTTTGCCGGCAACAGTAACGGCGAGTGTTTCTTTTTTCAATCTCGCCCCGTTACAGACGGGACATTCCCGCATATTTATATAATGGGAAAGATCCATCCGGACAGCATTGGACTGCGTTTCCAGGTAGCGCCGGTTCAGTTCGTTGAGGACACCCTCGAAAGTCCGGGAATAGAAGTAGCGGCGACCGCCCCGGTCAGTGTAGAATCGTATTTTCTCCTTTCCCGATCCGTACAGCAGCGCCTTCTGAACCGGCGCGGACAGTTCGACAAATGGGGTATTGAGGTCAAAACCATAATGCTCGGCAAGAACATCGAGCATCTGATGGTAATTCAGAGAGTTGCGGCCGGCCCAGGGGACGATGGCCCCTTCCCGGATCGACAGGCCGGAATCGGGAACGACGAGGCTGTCGTCAAAAAACATCTTGCTTCCCAGGCCGTCGCACTCTGAACAGGCGCCGTAAGGACTGTTAAAGGAGAACATCCGCGGGGCAAGATCAGGAACGCTGATTCCGCATTCCGGACAGGCGTACTTTTCACTGAAGAGCAGCTCGTCCCTCCCCGCCGCCTGAACACAGACCAGACCTTCGGAGAGGCGAGACGCCGTCTCCAATGAATCCCGCAGGCGCTTCCTGATGCCCTCCTTGAGGAGCAGGCGATCCACCAGGACATCAATGTCATGACGCTTCTGCTTGTCTAAAACAATGTCCTCGGCTAATTCTCTGACTTCCCCATCTACCCGGATGCGGACGAACCCATCCTTCAGAAGTTTTTTTAGTTCCTTATGAAACTCCCCCTTCTTCCCCCTGACAATCGGGGCCAGGATATTAAACTTTGTTTTCTCCGGAAAAGCGAGGATGGTATCGACCATCATATCAATGGTCTGGGAACGGATTTCCCTTCCGCACTGATAACAATGGGGAATCCCGATCCGGGCATACAGCAGGCGCAGATAGTCATAAATTTCCGTGACCGTGCCGACAGTGGAACGGGGATTGTGACTCGCTGTCCGCTGTTCGATGGCAATCGCCGGGGAGAGTCCTTCAATGGATTCCACATCCGGCTTGTCCATCTGACCGATGAATTGACGGGCATAGGCCGAAAGGGACTCTACATAGCGCCGCTGGCCCTCGGCGTAAATTGTATCAAAGGCGAGGGAGGATTTTCCTGACCCGCTAACGCCGGTAATCACCACCAGTTGATCCCGGGGAATATCGATATTTATGTGCTTGAGGTTATGCTGGGAAGCGGCCTTAATCCGGATAAAGTCCATATATTTCAGAGCTTGATATCGATGAGCGACTTGCTGCGCAATTCGGCGACCCACTGGTCAAATTTCTTGGTCGCCTTCTCATCTTCCAGTTTCATCAGGATTTCCTGACGGACCTCGGTGATGGGTTTCAAGCCGGCCCCACGCTTGTCGACAACCTGGATAATATAAAATCCCTGGGAAGATTGGATGACCGGGCTGACGTCGCCGGTGTTAAGGTTCAGGGCAACCTTTTCCACCTCCGGCAGCATTTGTCCCTTTTCCACAAATCCTATATCGCCGCCGGCGGCAACTGCCGGACCCTGGGAGAATTGGGCCGCAAGAGCCTCAAAGGGTTCGCCGTTCTTGATCCTCTTGAGGATACTCTCGGCAAGTTCCCGCGCCCGTTCCCGGATAGCAGGATCCGCCATGGCAGGAACGGGGAGGAGGATCTGCCTGATCCGTATCGCCTCTTTGCCCTCGTATTCATCACGGTGCTGCCGGTAATAATCGCCGATTTCGTCATCAGTTACGACTATCTTGGAGCGAATCTCCCTGCGAATAAGCTGCTGCCGCTGCAGTTGCTCCTTGATTTCCTGTTTATAAGCATCAAAGGGCATCCCATCCTTGCTCAGTGCCTGCAGGAGATCCGACATCTGCATATTTCTGCTCCTCAGGATGTCTTTGATGACGCCCATGACTTCATCTTCTTTGATGACAATGCCGGATTTTCTTGATTCCTGCTCGACGAGCTTGTTATCGATCATCCG
>Ga0247841_10014118_pt1 | contig 10060 bp, 13 predicted proteins | sample LaCruzMarch2015__2_FD_192410 | JGI IMG/M metagenome (GOLD analysis project Ga0247841, IMG submission 192410) | Freshwater microbial communities from meromictic Lake La Cruz, Castile-La Mancha, Spain - LaCruzMarch2015_18m | ecosystem: Environmental > Aquatic > Freshwater > Lake | place: Spain...
CAAATTAATTCCACGGATCCCATCATTTGCTGATGCTTCAACCGTACAATTTTGAACTGTTGGATTACATCCGTTGATTAATAATGAATACGGGTTAACATCATAATAAATACTATATCCACCATATCTTATCAAACAGTGTTCTAATTTGCTACCATCAGAATTATTTAATCCGATATACCCCCAATTACCCCTACCTGGTAGCGTTGCTTGTCCATTCCCATTGCTGTCACCACCGTAAGTGTCATCATGTATGGATGTAAATACAACGCGGTTATTTGAACTACCCTGAACGTCAAGCATCCCATTGACGTTAATATCTACCGAACTACCATTAAACTTCACAACAACTCCTGCCTGAATATGCAAGGATCCAGAAGATGATATTGTCAAATCTCCATTTACATGATAAGGGCTCCCAGCAAGAGTCCATGTGGAGTCGGTTGAAATGGTTCCTCCGGCAATGTTGGTATAAGCAAATGAAAGTGTTGCCGCAAAAAAGAATAACGCGCTAAGGGTTAATACTTTTTGAAAGAAATTTGGTAAAAGTTTCATAGGTTGGTTTTTGGTTTATTTGTTACATCAAAGCAAAAAAAATTGAAGGGATGGATATTACACAAAAAGTTATGTTGAAATTGAAAACCCATTTAAAAACAATATTGGATTCATTTTTCTGTTAAAATAATGAATATTTTATCCTGAAAATCAAATTGGTCAGCATTTTTATGGAATACCGGGTTTTTCATTAGAAAATAGTAGTATCTAATGATGGAATGAGCCATTCTATTCAAGAAGATCATTAGGAATACACAGCTTGCTCTTTTTATCGATCAAATTTATATGTTTTTTGAAACAAAAACCAAATAAAATAGGTTCAAACATTACAATGACAATTTAATTGGTAAAGTTAAAAAGTGATTCAGGTTAAAATTAAATTGTATTAAAAAAGATATGTTGTTTTGAACAATGAAGTATCAGTTAAAAAATATTTTCTAACTTGCTACAAGTTTGCTGACAATAGAAATCTCCGATATTGCATCCATTCTTTTACTTAGAAACTGTTTTGATTTTATTTTTCAATTCTGTTAAGCATAAGTCGGATCATTGCTAATTGAATCATTGTTTCGCTTGTATCAGTCAGGTATTCATAATCTTTGCTGAGTCTTCGATAGCTTTCAAACCAAGAGAAAGTCCGTTCAACCACCCACCGTTTCGGCAAAGCAACAAAAGCCTTTTGATCGTCACTTCTTAGAACAATATCAATCACCCAACCATACACTCTTTTTACATTGCCAATCAATTCACCACGATAACCGCCATCAGCAAATATTTTAATCAACCGACTAAAACGACCTTTGAGCCTGCTGATAACATCCAAGGCAGACTGGCTGTCATGAATGTTGGCAGCATGAACAACAACAACCAGTAACAAAAGTGGAGATCTATGGAATCTGGGGAGAAAAGATTTTATCTGCAGTTCTGAATGGAGATAATAAGCATGAATTCTCGCTTTCAGGGAAGCGTTCTGGGATCTATTTTATCCGGGTGACATCCGGAGACAATGATGAAACATTAAAGCTAATCAAGCAATAGCACGAGAAAACCCGGTTTTTCTAAACCTGCTTGAGCCTCCGGCCTGATGCATGTCTTCAAGGTTGTTTATTCCGTCCATACTGCCCCCCATTCCGGCCATACAATCTCTGTAAATTATCTCTTACTTGTTTTGGGTTTGTCGATATCAGGACTCCAACTGAATTTATTATCTTCTATTAACTTCCATGTCGTTTTTTCGTACCCGGCATCAGCAGCAATTACCTCACTTAGTTTGGTAAATGGAGAATATTGTCGTTCACTTTCATTTTTTTTCTTTGAAAAAATTACCCCACAAAACCTATTTACAAAATCATAATGAAGGAACTTAGTCTTTGGATTGATTTTTGCTTCACTTTTCTTTTTTTTATGAAATGCCTCAATGCTCTTTATTGCCTCTTCAAAAAGTTGATTATTCGGGTAGTTAAAACCGGTAATTTTTTCTATATCTAATCCGTAATTAATTATGACTTCGCCATCAGAAAAGATTCTGAAGTTTTCAATATGGTATTTTTTATTTTTTATTTTTAGTACATATTCATAGACTTGTTCTTGATTTACAAAATATGCATTTGCCTCGGCATTTGATGATTGTGCACAACCATCTTTGATCCATCGTTCTCTGATTTTATCTGTGGCAATCAGCGCATACTCCATTATTTCGGTCTTAGAAAAATCAATTTTAATGTTTTTTGCATCATACCATTGGTCAAGATATTTTATACCGTCATGAACTTCTGCATCTCCGACCACTGTACAATAAAAATTAGAAGCCCTTAACCTCAATATTTTCTCTTCCAAGTCGTATTCTTTATATGATTTTGCAATTTCTTTATGCGAAATAATTGCATCAGTCACAAGCAAATTGCCTTTTGGTGCTCTGCCTACTAAGATAACTGTCATATTACTTGTCTTTTAATAAACGTTATTTGAAATATGGTTAATTCTTACCGGATACCGGACAATGATAAAAAAACCTACCGAAGAATACTAAGGGCCATCCTTTTACACAAATCTTCAATATCATCCCTCCTTGCCAGCACATCAATCCACTCCGTTGGTATCTGGTCATATCCATAAAACAGTCCTGCTAGTCCGCCGGTAACAGCAGCAGTCGTATCGGTATCCTCCCCCAGGTTGACCGCTGCCAGGATCGTGTCGCGAAAATTATCATACCGCAGCAAACACCACAAACTCGCTTCAAGGGTATGAACCGCCTTCCCGTTTGATTGAATCTCGTTTTCCGGCATCAGGCTGATATCCTCCAATAAGATTCTTTTAAAATGGGTAGATTCTGTTTGTAAATCAGGGACTGTCGGAATAAACGCATTAACTTGCTGTTGCATATTCCTGTATGCCTCTTGTTTGCCGTATCCCGATAACAGTTCGCGTGCAAATTCAAGATAGATATGGCAGGCCAGTGATGGCTGGGGATGGCCATGGGTAAGCCGGCTTACTTCGTCGGTGATACGGAAACGTTCTTCGACCGGTAAGTTCATCATAAAAAAAGCAAGAGGCAGTGTACGCATGAGCGAACCATTGCTGCACTCATGCTCATGTTTGCCTTTTTTCGGGTTGATTTTCCGGTGCAATTGCATTAGGTTATGCAACCTGTTTAGCGCTTTGTAGGTAACATTTCCATAGTCGAATGCCTCATCCCCTGCGCACCAGGTTCCATTGAATATCCAATCTACAAAATTTCTGGCAATATCCTCCAGATCATAGCCTTTGCAAAGGCTTTCAGCCAGGCAAAAGGTCATGGAACTATCGTCACTCCAATTGCCTGCCATTTGATTATGTTTTCCAAATTCCCGCATACTAATAACGGGGTTATGTTTCAACGACACACGGCTCTCATCCTCCACGGGAACGCCCAGTGCATCACCGATGGCCAGACCGAACAGGGCTGATAAAATTTGTTCCTGATTAACTTTTTGTGCATTTCTCATATACCATATATTTTAGGTGACTACTAAGGTAATAACTCTTATGCTACTTTAAATCCAATTGTTTTAGGTACCGGAATTGAAAAATCCTCATCCGAAAAATGACACACATCAGCCAGGGTCATCTCGTGACAGAAACTAGCCGGGTGTCCCAGCGTTTTTGCAATATGCGCGGCTTTCTGGATCGTCAGCGGCTTGAATTCATATTTGGCGATGATCCGCCCTTTGCGCAGCAACGCTTTGTTGATCCTTGAAATATCGGTATTAAAGGTGCAGATCAGCTGCAGATTCAGGCAGTCACTCAACAACCCATCAGACAGGTTGAGCAGGTTTGAAACACTGATGTTCTCCTCATTCATCCGGTCGCAAACCACATTTTCTGCATCTTCGATGATCAGGATCGCATTGGGATGGTCGATCATCAATGCCAGAAAATCCGGAGAAGCAATTTGTGGCGCCATTTCGGGCGGAATGAAGATCATCTTTTTACGGATCAACGATGCCAGGTGACGGATATAGGTGGTTTTTCCTGTACCGGGTCGGCCATGCAACAGAACGATCCCCTTACCATTTGATTGATTGAGTCTTGCCACAATGGTATCATGAATGGCACGAAAATCATCATTATAGGCAAGGGAGATATCAATATCAGGCATTGTCACTGCAAATTCCTTGATATACAACCCCTCCATGGGATCAGCCACCAATACACCAATGCACCTGGGTTTTGTTTCGGGAACCATTGACTTAAGGTATCCACAAACCTCTTTCAACAGCAATTTATTCGTACTTCCCGAGAAAAGGATTGAAACCGTGGGTACATCCTGCAGGTTTTCAAAATAAACCAGCAGGTTTTTTCGGATCATGAGCACCCCCTGGTTCTTTACATATTTGCCTGCCCGGGGATCATAATCCCATTGGATTATGGCATTGGTTTCCGGAATCTTGAACCGCCGTATAATCTCATCTACTGTTTCATCACCCGGAAAAATCCAATCCATGACACGGTGAGAAGGGATCTGCTTATTATGGAAGATGAAAAAAGTGGCAGGATCAAGGTTGCTAAAACTTGAATCATATTTTATCCTGAACGATTCACTTCGGGCAATGGAATGAATGCTGAAAGGTGCTGGACCTCTTTTTTCCTTTAATGGTTTTGCTGAGTTCATGATTCCGTTGATTGTAAAACAAAGGAAGAACATCACACCGTAATCTATTTATATCCCTCATAAAATCTTCTGTCACGCGTCACCTGTCTCGATTTTCCGTCACGCATCACCTGTCTCGAAAAAAAAATCCCCGTAATGTTATTACGTTAACAAATTAGTTATACATTTGATATGCTTCAATAAGGCCAAACAACATACAGCATTTGTTTTAGCCCAACTATACTGCCAATGCCTGTTACAAAACATTCCTTCGCCCGTTACCAGGTCATTGATGCATGCATCCGCAACAGGCAAAGGTCCTATCCCGATATTGATTACCTGATTCAGCGATGCAGCCAGCGGCTTGACCAGAAAATCTCCAGGTCAACCATTGAGAAGGATCTGAAGGCTATGAAGGATGATCCTGAACCGGGATATTATGCCCCCATCCGTTACGATCGCATGAAACGCGGATATTATTATGAGGATCCCGAGTTCTCTATTTCAAACATCCAGGTAAAAGAGGAAGACATAGATGCCATCGAATTTGCTGCTAAAATCCTTCGGCAGTACCGTGGTTTTCATATGGTAAAGCGTTATGCCGAGGCCATTGACCGTATTATTGACGTGGTGGATGTCAGGCGAATCCTCAGCATGGAAGAGTTCGAGGAGTTTGTTCAGTTCGAAACCCCAGCCTACATGGAAGGGACCGGTTATATTGAGCCAATCATCCGGGCTATTAAAGAAAAAAAGGTCCTCCGGATCGAACATTTGTCTTTCAATGTATTTAAACCGCCGCCCGTTTCTGCTCAAAGTACTTTAAAAGGCACGGCTCCTGGCACAACATCCAGAATTCTTCACCCATATCTATTAAAAGAACATAATAATCGGTGGTATGTGATTGGCTGGGATGAAAGCGAAAAGGATATCCGCACCTTTGGTCTCGATCGGATCAAATCAATCGAACCCGTTGATAATCCTTATCGCAAATCTGATTTCGATCCCAGGGAATATTTCAAGTACACCATTGGCATCATTGCTCCTCAGTCGAAACCGCCTCAAATTAAGATCGAATTCACAAAACAGCAGGCACAATATCTCCTTACCCAGCCGATCCATCATAGCCAACGAGTTCTAAAAGAGACCAAAAACAAGGTGGTGTTCGGGTTTGAATTGCATCCAACCTATGAATTTATTTCATTTATCCTGGGGCACAAGGATAATGTGAAAGTACTTGCCCCAGAATGGTTGAAGGATAGAGTTATTGAAATAATTAATCGGATGCTGAAACAATATACTACAAGTGAGAGGAAGAAAGGATAAATGCTTTCACCATAAATAGGTTACGTGAGGATGATTGAAATTTGTACAGGATTTTTTTACCCGAAATAAAAAACGAGCAAAATGACAAACAAAATCAATGCCATCTTCAAACTTTATATCTCTTGCATGAACATAGAAAATAGAAAAGTTATTCATATTGACCACTCTTGGCCGGAAAAAATTACCCACTACAAGAATATTGAATGTTAATTGATTGAAGTGATCAAACAAATTTGGCACAGCATGATAAAATGCTCCGATTTTTCCATGAAGGTGCCCTACAGGTCATTATGGATGAACTCTCGGACGAACTTCTTGGAAAATTATCAAAAGATGACATTGGCATCATCCTGGATTCGAAGTTCGAATATCTGGAAAGCATCAATATGGTCCAGGACATTGAAGAACCGTATTATTGCACTTACACGGCCGATATTGACTAGGATGCGATGAATGAATATGTCATATCCAATGCACTGAAGCAAAACATCTATCTCTCCAAGGATGAATTGCAGGAGATTTGGGCTGCCGAATACGAATACCTTGATATGAACGGGCAGATAGAGGATGAAACACCGCCAGAATGGAATTGAAAAAATCACAATAAACAAGTAATGTAAAACCGCAGATCATGGCAACAAAATGGGATAATGTAACAAAGGAGCACATTCTGCTCGCGATTCAGGAATTTGAAGGTTTAAAGGAACCATATCCACCCGCACGCAACACGTTCCTGATTTATAACGAAAAGGAATATCCCGCTAAACACATCCGCGGATTGGCTTACAAAATCGCCAACAAGCAGGAAATTTCAAAAAATGACTTTGGCGGGGGTAAAGAAACGGTAAGGTTCTTCAGCAAGAGAGAATTTAAAACCAGATATAAAGGTGAAGATATTGTACAGTATTAAATCCAAAATCATAATTCTAATGGCTATAAAAAACACTAACAAAGATGCAAATGATGTAGATTTTCCTATCGGGAGAATAACTCTTGTGAGCAAAGGCTCAAAATTGTACGATACGGAAAAAAACCTTGTTCCACTTTTTGCAGACTTTGTAACCAAGGTGCCAATTAGCACCCATATCGGTATTATAATCACGCCAGCAGCCTTCTTGAAATTTAAGATTCCTTCTGCTGCTCTTCTAGATTTAAAGGTCGATGCTATTAGTGAAGCTCAGTTGCAATCCATCCTGGACCTTGCCACCGAACAGATATCACAGTTTTTTGTGAAAGTTGGCAGCCATGTTTTGAAAAAAATGGTCACAATTGCAGATTTTATGTCGATAGGTATAGATGGGAATGGCAAAGCCGGAAGATTCAACAGAGTCATTGAGCTTGTTGCCATTTACGATTTAAAGGATAAAAAGGTCATCCACTGGACTGGTAAATTTTATCCTGTCGCCAATCAAGTTCGAAATTTAATCCGCTTTCCGAGATTAGATTCTCATTTCATCAGCCTTAACGGCCACAAGGTTATGGTTTTGGGATGTCACGACCTTAATGTCTTTCACCCGCGTGGCAAAGATAAAATTACCGATTGGCGAAGGGATGCATTTGTGGAGTTTACGTCATTATCAAAGAAGTTCAAACCCGAAATTGTTATTCAACATCCGCACATAACTATTGACCATAGAACTTGGATCAATGGATGGAAGGGAATGGAAGGTGCTTTGCTTTCTGTAAAGCAATATGCAAGTGGAATAAGAACCAAAAACTCAGACTATTTGTTTGACTGTTATGTCGACGATATTCTAAGGCTAACCAAGAAAGGAAATGTTTTTGAATATTCTTATAAAGTCTAAAGAAGATTAATTTTTGTCCAACAAAACATTTTGGTAAACCAGTCGCTATAAATCAACTTTACGCATAAGAATTTCAGCGTTTTTTCTTTGTGTTATAGTATATTTTGACGATTCAATGATAGTTAATAAGATTGCACGAACCGTCGAATCATCCGTATATCTGAAAAGGCCAGACCCCCAGAACTTTTGAAATCTCGGATTATTTGTTTTATTTAAGGCGAAATCCCAATAATTCAAATATTGATCTTTCTTTAGTTTTATTGCTGTTGCGTGGTTTCCAATATAATATTCAGTTCCAGCGTAATCATTGCCACTTTGCTCAATTCTATCGATTCTGTCAATTTCAAAAATGGAAAAAATAAATCTTGAGTCTTGCAAAGATGCTGGGAACATTGAGGTCATTATCGCAATCTTTCCGACTTTGGCTTCCAGACAAATATGCGGTGCATCTTTACCGTGATTCCAACCTGGAGTGAACCGAGTCGTCGAATTTGCGATTGAATCATAGCACGGATAGCTGCTTTCGTTTAAATCAGAATCCTTAAATTTCTGACATTGCGGAGCTTGATAATTGCACCAAAACATTTTATGATTGCTAAAACTGTTGTATTTGTAAATGTCAGGCGAACATATTCCAGACCAATCTTTGTCGTTAAAACTTACTTTGAAAGAAATATTGCCATCACGGAGTTTGTCGGGTATTTTTATATAATCAGCTATATTAATTGGTATGATAGGTTTTGGTTTTAGGCTATTATCCCCCAATTGCTTAATTCTCTCATATAATTCTTAGATTTTTGTCAGACTAAACTCTCTGTAATCAATTCCGTAATGTTCAAATGCAATTTTAATGGCAGGTGGAATGATCGGAGCAATGAGCATCACCTTGCTATTCTTGACAGTCCCTGCATATTGAATTAATTGTCCAATATCCTCGCGTGTTACAGGTTCTCGCTTCAACTCAACAATTATATTTTTTCCATTTGGATCAACAAAATAAAGGTCTGCACGAAGGTTATTCATTTTAATCTGTCTTCCCTTAAAGATTAACTCTTTGCTGATTAACTCCTTATAGAATTTTTCAAAAACATCTTCTATTTGTTTTTCTGTAAGTTTCATAGCTAGATTATTGGATGTATATGTATTTACGGTGCAATTTAACCAATAATCGAATAGTATTCATTTTATCATTAAAGAATCCAATTTCTAAGAAGGTGGACTTGAAAAGCCCCTATAAGGGGCCAAAGTCGAAACTCTGCTGTTCTTCTAGGCGTTCGAGTTTTTCTTGATACAAAACATACTTCTTGATATTGTCTTCGTCAAGACCAATCGTGTCAACACAATATCCTCTTGACTAAAAATGATTGCCCCAATATGGCTTCTTTTTCAATTGAGGATAGCTTTTGAAAATTTTGATTGCAGTATACCTTTCAAAATTCAAAATACCCATAAGTTGTGAAATCGAAGTTTTGGGCGGAATGCTTACAATCAAGTGAATGTGATCGATTTGGATATTCATCTCTATCATTTCACATGATTTCCATTCCAACAACATTTAAATATCTTTTGTCAATAATTCCTTTACCAAGCCTTCAAGTATACGGAATCTGTATTTTGGAGTCCATAAAATATGATAAGTTATCCGCTATCTTCTTTTATATTTGTTGATTGAATAGTATGATTCCATGAAAGACACTTTCACAGACCGTCCGGGTTTCCAATCTGCATAAAGATCTGGCCATCACGAATTTTCTCGCTGGAACCCGTTATGTGAAACTCCCCCGAGAGTCTTGATTGTTTAACACACATCCTCATTCAAAATGAAATTTAAATTCAATATCGACTGAACTAATGACCTTCCAAAAAATCCTCGATAAATACCGCAAATACTCCTTCTCCGAACGCGATAAAGGCGACCGCTTTGAACGATTGATGCAGGCCTACCTGCAAACCGACCCCAAGTACGCTTACCTGTTCAAGCGAGTCTGGCTGTGGAAGGATTTCCCTGGGAGGAAGGATTTCGGTGGTCAGGATACCGGCATTGATCTGGTCGCGCTTACACAGGATGGCGATTACTGGGCTGTTCAGTGTAAATGTTTCCTGGAGGATACCTACCTCGATAAACCTGCCGTTGATTCATTTCTTTCTACCTCCAGCCGGGAATTCAAAGATGAGAACTTTCAAACAGTTAGTTTCTCCCACCGGCTTTGGATTTCCACCACAAATAAATGGGGATCCAATGCCTCTG
>Ga0247841_10014119_pt1 | contig 10060 bp, 9 predicted proteins | sample LaCruzMarch2015__2_FD_192410 | JGI IMG/M metagenome (GOLD analysis project Ga0247841, IMG submission 192410) | Freshwater microbial communities from meromictic Lake La Cruz, Castile-La Mancha, Spain - LaCruzMarch2015_18m | ecosystem: Environmental > Aquatic > Freshwater > Lake | place: Spain...
AAAGACCGGACGATAATCGAAACATACCGCCAAAAATACTTCCACGCCTCGGAAAAATAAATTTTAAAAGGACTTTGTTCTTTTTTTGCCAAATAATTCTTCACAGTCAGAAAATTCCCCGTCTTTCCATTGAGCGAAAAAACCAGCACAAATAAAATCCACACCGCTAAAAGAAGAACTATCGGAATGAGCTCTAAACTCGCTTTAATCGCTCCCCCAAACATCATGTTCGCAATCAATCCCTCCACTGTATCACGAAAGGAAAAGTAGCCCACTGCCGCCACGATGGCTGTACCGAAAAGAAGAACAAGGATGGTCAGCACATTGACGGCCGCGATCCTCCACCAAATTTTTGGAAATGCTTCCAACACGGAGACAAAGAGCATTTTCCAGTGAGAGAGTGTCAAAGAGGAAGACTTTTTAGGCATTGATTTTAAAATTAGTCAGTCTTTTTTTTCTTGGTAGTCGTTGCTACACGCGCCATTTGTTTCTTAAATTTCTCGACACGACCGGAAGTATCCACCAATTTCTGCTTTCCTGTAAAGAACGGATGAGAAGCGGAAGAGATATCGACATTGACAACATAATGCTCCACTCCTTTGATCTTTTCCACTTCTGGAGAGGTGAGGGTCGAGAGAACCACAAAATCTTTTCCGGCGCTTCCGTCTCGGAAAATTACCGGATGCATCTTTGGATGAATATCTTTCTTCATTGTTTAAAGAGAAAAAACCGCGCGGATTGTATTGCGGAGGGGAAGAAAGTCAAATGAATTCGAGATCACAAGATTACGAGATTACGAGATAACAAGTAGGGACAAGTCCTTACGCAGGAACTGGTTTGTAACCAGTTCCCCAAGATTTAAGTCCGCAGAAAACCTGATGTTGCTCTTGTATATCAAACAAAAAAGAACCGATTACAAATCGGTTCCTGCGAGACTCGGGGGGCTCGGGGGGATTTTAATTGAAGATTGAAGATTGATAATTGATAATTGTCACAGAATTCCCTTCTCCAAAAACGAAAAATACCCGTTTTCTCCCACGATGACGTGGTCTGTGACGCGAATCTGATGCAGTTCCCATGCGCCGCGCGAAAGCGCGAGGGTCCAAGAAATATCCTCCGAACTCGCTTCCGAGCCACCCGAATGATTATGTACCACGATAATTTCTTTCGTCCCAATCCAAATAGGAGTGCGCAGAATATCAGTTGGAAACACGCTCACCTTCTCTCCTGATCCCATCGCCACCATTTCGTGAAACACACATTTTTTTTGCGCATCAAGATGCAAAACAAAACACTGTTCTTGCTTCGCTTTTTGCAAAAATTTAAATTTTTCAAACACCCTGCTAGGATCGGAAGCATCGAAAACATCATATTTCCCATGCATCCGCCGGCAAATTTCGGCAATCGCCACAATTACTTCCGCATGACCCTTGTGAAGTAAAAAGTTTTCCTGCACATCAAAAATATCTTTCTGTGTAAAAAGACCCTTGAATCCAGCGTCAGCGAGGAGCCGTCTCGATAATTGCTTCACATCTTCAAAGTGTCCCCCCCGATGTCTTTCCCCTGTCCGCAAAATCAATGCTACCAGTTCCCACAACCCTAAGGACTCCGGACCGTATTTTGCCAGTTTCTCGCGGGGTTTCACCTCATCGGGAAGGTTTTTGAAGTCGCTGAGAAAGGTGATGACTTTTTCATGTTTTGTATCGCGACAAAGCTGCCGTTTCATAGTGAAAAGTAATGTAAAATGTTAAAGGTAAAAGGTAAAAACAAATTTCAATAATTAATTTTTAAACATTAAAACTTGGGATTTTTTTTAACATTTAACATTTTACCTTTTACATTGATTTCCCCCTCACTTTTTCGCCTTCTTCAGCTTTGCAATCTCCTGATCAATGAACGACTTCTTGAATCCGAGTGCTTCCAGTGATTTTTTCACTTCCTGCCAATCCTTCGGAGGGTGGACTGTTTTTTTCTCCGATGTAGAAAGACCATGGGAAAAATGCCCCGTCTCCCCAATAAAATAAGACAATGGTTTCTCAAAAAAACGGATCAATTTCAAAAGTGTTTCCACTTTTACATCTCCCTTTCCTTTCAGAAACCGGCTCGCACGCAAAAACTGCTGTTGCGAAATTTCCCGTTTCCCAGCCCCCAAAACCTCACCCAATTTTATCTTTTTTATGCCTCTCTCCTTGATCAACGCGGAGACTTTGGCACGTATTTCGTGATTGGTAGATGAATATTTCATTAAATTTTAATATTTATATAAGTTTGGAATAAATCTGTCACTGCTTTTTATAGGGAATGAAAATAAAAATACAATATGTCAAATTAGTATGAAATAAAATACAAAAGAGATTGACATTTAATACATATTTGATATATAAGAGATGCCTTTGGAGCCGCCAGCAGAGAACTTCTTTGTCTGACGCTTCAGGCAATAGTTCTTTGACAAAACAGCGATAAAAAAAAGAAAGAACTGAGAACTGAGAATTTGGAGGACGCGATTAATCGCGTCCCTACTCCACAAAAACAAACCACAAGGAGAAAGCCGTGAAAAGGCTATTTTTTGTATTTCTGTTATTGCTCGCAGTGACGGAAGTGGTGAGGTCAGAACCGCAACTGGATCTGACCATTCGCGCACTCAATCAAGAGCGACGTCTCGCGGCCGAAGTGGGCGCAAACGTTGCTTTCGCAGTACTCGAAGAAATGAACGGAGCGTTCGACGACCTTGATCTTACCTTCTACGGAGACATAACCGTGGCAGGAGATCTGGGGAACGGTGTGCTCGGACGAGGACATCCATCTGGATTCGTGTATGGAGAGTATTTTGGAGCACCAGATTCTCTCGAAGATGTCAGTTTTCCGCTTTTCCTTGCCGAACTCTTGGCTCGAGAAGATCTCGTTGATTATGGACAGCAGAACTATGGTGTTACCATCGCGACGAACCAAATTCCCTGGAACTACGATCCGGAAGGAAGAGGTCGAGAAGGACAGTTCTGTTGTGTATCAACAGCGGCTCATGAAGCCTCTCACGGCCAAGGATTCGGTATGGATGACGCACGAGTGGACGAGGAAGGAAACGGATTCGTGAGGGCCAATAACGGGCGCTTCACTATCTGGACGTACTTTCTCGAAGACGAAGACGGGACTCCTCTCTATGAATACGAAGAGGGGTCGCGTGAACTCGGACGCGCGCTCACGAATGAGGCGGTCTTCTGGGGCGGACGGCATGGCACACGGGCAAATGGCGGAGAGCGGATACATATTTACGCTCCCCGGCAGTTCAATGCCTCCAGTATTTCTCATCTCTCACAAGAGTATGAGGAAGAAGAAACAATGGTTCCTCTTAGTCGTCAAGGAGAGGACTTTCAACGTCTTTCTCTCGGACCCCGAGAAACAGCCATGTTTCGGGACATGCTCGGGATACCGTTTGAAAACAATTCTCCCGTCATGGCGGACATTGAAGATCAAGCGGTTTCGGAAGACGATACTCTTCTGGTCGCCCTCGACATCAGCGATGAAGACGGCGATGCGGTAACCCTTACCGTGTCATCAGAACGTGAGGAAGTGACGGTGTTGATGACGGAAGAGGGTGTCCTTTCGTGCATCCCCGACCCAAACTGGCACGGAGAAACGCTCGTGACGCTGATAGCTTCTGATATCTTCGAAGGGGCGGACACCTTATCATTCACTTTGACTGTAGAACCGGTGAATGACGCGCCGGAATCGTTCACCCTCCTTTCTCCGCAAGACGGATTTGAGGAAAACGACACCAGCGCAGTCATTACGTTCCGTTGGCGCGCTTCGCGCGATGCGGACGGGGATGATGTCTCGTACGGGCTCGTCATAAGAAACGCAAACTTTGAGGAAACCTACGAAACGGAAAATCTGAGCCACGAAGTGTCGGCCAATGCGCTCCCGTCCAATGAAGAAATTCGTTGGCACGTGTGGGCAACGGACGGCACCGATACAGTGGAAACAAACGAGCGCACGCTCACGATTCTCGTGAACCGCGCTCCGATGTTTGTGCAAGAAATCGGAGATACGAGCATTTCGGAAGACCATATTCTTTCCATTCTCCTTTATGCCTCCGATCCGGACAGAGATGAAATGTCTTACACAGCGTCGAGCAGTGCGGAAGCGGTGCGTCTCACGATTCAAACAAATCGTCTCACTCTCACTCCGAACCCAAATTGGTTCGGCGAGGCACGTATAAGCGTCACTGTTTCTGACGGAACATTATCGGATACGTTCATGTTCCGCGTGACAGTGACGCCGATCAATGATCCACCGGAAATGTTTTCACTCCTCACTCCCGACGACGGGTACCGGACATCAGACACGTTGTCGAGTATCCAGTTCTCGTGGGAAGAAAGCGAAGACATTGATGGTGATTCTGTGCTGTACACGGTCATTTTCAGAAGCCGCGAAAGGGAATGGCAGGAAGAGACGAGTACTCTCACTCTCCTCAGAAGCTCAAGCGATTTTCCCCGAGAGGAACAAATCTCTTGGCACGTTTCTGCAACAGACGGGGGAGATACCGTGACAACGGAAACATGGGAATTCAAAATAGAGAATCCGAACGGGGTGCCTGATTTCAAGCGCATTCCAACAGATTTTTCTCTGCAGAATTATCCCAATCCGTTCAATGCGGTGACGACGATTCAGTATAGTGTGCCTGCCCCCGGGTCCGTACATATGACGATGTATGACTTGGCGGGCCGCACGGTACGGAAACTGACCGATAAATTCCACGAAACGGGGATTTATACATTTCCGCTCGACGCTTCGGCGCTCGATGCCGGAGTGTATATCCTCACACTGGAACAAAACGGACGGACCGTGTCGGTACGCAAGATGACGCTCTTGCGATAACCTGTCGCTGTTTGTCAAAATAACCTCCCCCCGCCATTGGCGGGGGGAATTTTCAATTTGTAGGGACAGGTTTGAAACCTGTCCCTACGGCTCCCGTCATCTCGTCATCTTCCCTCAAGAAAAAACGGCAATATCAACGGAAACCCCATATCCATTGGTGGATACGAAAGTCGAAAAGGAAGACAAAATGGAAATGTATCATCCCGACAAAAAACATCTATTCCATCATCACGCACACATTCTTCTCCTTCGGACTGTCTTATACTTCGGTGTTCAACTGCGTTAAAAGCACAGGAAACAATCTTCGTCGCACAGCTATTTTCTTTGAGATAAAATGGATTTTGAGGTACATCCGAACCGCAGGCATGATTATCGAACTGGTCCGCATATTCTGCCCTTAAAAGATCATTATCCTCGTCCGTTACGCCATCAATTTCAAAAATAAAACTCTCGTGCGCTTCCAGTTTATTTTCAGCAAACGTCCCTTGTCCATCCCGCCAGGTATTTCCATCACGCATGAGTCGAACGCCATTTTCCGCGCGTGGAGGGATCGGATCATAAAAATTTATGGAAAGTTTTGTTTCTTCGGGATTCGTACAATTACCTACCTCATCACACACTGCAAATCCCCTGGGGCCGCCGTTTTGTTCATCATTGAAATTTCCGCGCACAAAAAATTCACGAAATGCTGACGGTGCACATCCGCTCGCATCTGTACACAAGACCTCAACGGATATGGGCTGGTTGGTAAATGTATTGGGATTATATCGAAAGGTTACCTCCGGCGAAGTCGTGTCAATCGTGATCGTTTCAGGATTTCCTTCGTCATCTGTCATTCTGGAAACGGTGGCGAGAGCGGGCAATTCGAAATAGACTTCAGGAGTCCATTCCCCTTCTTCAAGTAAATCCGGTGGCAAGGCAATTTCGAATAAATAGTGCGTTCCCTCTTCATCTATTTTCACATTCTCTATCGGAATTTCGAGGACTCTTGTTTCATTCCCGCGAATAAAACGCGCTTCTGCGACAATAGGATTACTGCTAAAAAATCCCTCATAGGTGACGTTGTCTTGCATGTATCCTTCGAACCGAATCATCTGAAAACCGGTTTCCGAAAGCGGGTTATAGGAAAATCCGGAGGCGGGATGGAGCCAGAGATTTTGCCACTCGGCAAAAACAAAAGAAGGAGCAAAAAGAAAAATGAGGGAAAAATATTTAAACATAGAAGAATATCAAGAGTGATATAATTCTATATCGAATAGTAAATATAAAGGAAGGGGCGGATTTAATGAAAAGTTAACAAAAAGTCGAGAGTCTGGAGTCTTCAGTCATTAGGATTTTATAGCTAACCAATTATATGGTAGGGACGCGATTAATCGCGTCCCTACGAAAACAAATGATTATAGCCCCATGCAGAGTCCGGACTTTTGAATTCAAGTCCGGACTCGGGAAGCTAAAAACTAACAGCTGAAGACTATAGACTATAGACTCTAGACTCACAACTATTCCTCCCCACATGGAAAAACCGCGACCCCTCACGGTTTTTCCTTTAACCCACAAATTCCCACTACTATAGTCAAAATTTATTTCCCCTTTCTTCCAACGACCATACAGCCGAGCCCAAGCCCTGCCAACCCTAAGAATATTCCAGGGCCGGTGCTTGGAAGAAGAGGCGCGGAAGAATGCTCTTCTCCTTGTGTTTCTCCTTCTGTCACAGTTTCTCCCTCGCTGGCAGGTGATTCTGAAGATACCGTATTTGGACTTGAGTTTGCTCCAAAGAAATTTCTAATCTGCAAGATATAATTCAGAAATCCGTCCTTTTTGGAATCCACAGCTGGTGCCTCTTCGGTAACCTCTCCCTCATTTGTTTTGCGTACGGAAGCATTCTGTCGTTCAGCTTGAGTCAGCGCCTCCCCTTCCAAACCTTCCGTTGTGATATGGCGACGGAGCTGTTCGCGTGATCCCGTAAAGCGGAAGTATCCCGGAGGAACTCCCTCCGTCCCTCCATCCGACACGACCACTTCGTTCGGGGTGGAAGGAGAAGACGACGCCGAAGACGTTGCTCCGCTCGTAGAGACACACTTCATCGTGTCATAATCAAGTTCGAATCCTTTATCGCATGTAACTCGGCACTCCGGAGGATTTCCGATGGAGCCATTTTCCACTTTTGTGTCGGAATCCCCAGAACGAGGACACTGCGTAAAGTATTCTTGGACGAAAGAAACTTCTCCCAATTTTGCCAAGGAAACACTACACACATTTTTTTCTGTCACACAGAAATCTCCTTCCGTAATCTTCCACAGAGCGGTGTCACTTTCACTTGGCGTTCCATCGTCTTTCATAGCCATCCACAATTTCGTCCCATCCGGAATGGGAGTCGGGAACGTAAATCGGGCGGGAGTGGAAAAAGAAAACGATTCGTTATTCATTCCCATGATGTATGTCTCCAGAGGTCTCACCCAACTGTTTGGATGTTTTCCGGTCGTCACAAAAGAAATACTACTCGGAGACGGATCTTTACTCGACTGAGGAGCGGATAAGGTTCCTTCCCACCACATCTTTGTATCTTCCCCATCCCATTGTCTCGCAACGCTGATAGTCGTTCCTCCCGATATCGTAACATTGAGAGAAGAAGACCCGATACTTTGATTTCCTATTGTCACCGTCCCTTCTCCTTCTACTGTGACCGTACTTGTTCCCGTTGTCCCACTGAGGTCAGCCGGCAACTCAACCCCATCAATCAGAACGCTGTTATTAAAGTACCAATCTTGACTTCCCGTCTGCCCATAAAAGACTTCAACGGCAAAAGCAGTCGTTGACAAAAAAGTGAGAGCAAGGATGAAAGCGCGCCAGTCTAGATGTTTCATTTTTTTGAACGAGAATACAAAATTTATTCACCCCTGATTGAAACAAAAAAATTGAACATGGGCAAATTATTTGTTCAATTATTTATAGCGGAATGAGGGGATTTGTTTTGTTGTAGTAAAAAAAGTAAGAGAGTCAGAGAGATTGAGAGTGGGAGAGTAAAAAAATTACGACTCTCTATCTTTCTATCTCTCCAACTTTCTAATTCCTGTCCATTGATAATTCTCTCCTCCCCCCTTACAATAAGACTATGGAGACTTTCCGCACCATGATGTTTCTCTCTTCCCTCTTCTTTCTTCTTTCTTCTTCTCCCACATGGGCGCAGGAAACCGATGAAGAGGCCGTCGTCGCCTGCCCCCGCGAAGATCAAATCCCGGATTTCACGCAAGACGCTCGATGCGACACGTTTCGTTTATTTGAATTTTTGGCGGTGGACGCCATGAAAACGGAGGTGGAACTCTTTCAAACGGAAGTATTGGATAAGATTAGAAAGGACAATTCTTCCGATCCTAATTTTATTGCGAACCAGGGAGTGCTCGAGATTCGAAAACACGATCAATGTCTGCAAGATATCTGTGCAAAAGTGTTCAGCCAGTGCGGGACAAATGTCAAAATTTCCCAGAACTACAATCAAAACGCATGGTGCCGAGAAAAAGGGCTCGCTCTCAGCAATCTTGCTCGTTCTGGACTCGATACGGTCGCCGTCGAAAATCAAGCACGCAAAGAACAGTCCCTCTTGAAAGAAAAACTAAATGGCATGTCCACCAGATTTTTTACGTACTTCCATTACTGGATGCCACAAACCGTCAATGACTTCCGGATATTTGTGGAGAAAGTGTACAATTTTATAAGAAATCCCGTTTGAGAAGAAAAGCTTGATTTATAAGACAGTACAACCCCGCCAAGTCTAATTTCAAAGGTAAAAGGTAAAATTTTAAAATAAATTGTAAGCATCAATACCTAAATGAATTCTTTTTAGATTTTAAATTTGGAATTTATTTTTACCTTTAACATTTAACCTTTAAAATTTCTTTCTTTCCGTTGACACGCACACGAAAAAACCCTACTTTCTTTCCCGGTCAGTCCCTCCTGACATTCCCGTTCTTTCCACTTTTTATCCACTGTTATGAAGCACTTTTTGGGCGCCCTCGGACGACACGTTGCCATTATTGGCGCACAATGGGGAGACGAGGGAAAAGGAAAGTTGGTGGATGCCATCAGCGGTGAATTTGATATTGTCTGCCGAAATGCCGGAGGAGCAAACGCCGGACACACGATTGTGGTGGACGGTAAAAAAGTTGTCTTTCACTTGGTTCCTTCTTCCATGCTTCACCCGCATGTTATCGGGGTGATTGGCAATGGATGTGTCACCGATCCTATCGCCCTCGTCAAGGAAATAGAGGGGCTTGAATCTTCAGGCCTTGAAGTCGCTTCTCGGATAAAACTTTCTCTCCGGGCGCACATGATTTTCGATTATCACAAAAAGATCGATGAAGAGCTTGAACGACGAAAAGGAGATAAAAAAATCGGAACCACTTGCCGTGGCATCGGTCCTGCCTACACCGACAAAGTCGCGCGCATCGGGATTCGCACAGAAGATATTTTGGATAAAGAATTATTGAAAGAAAAACTGGAACAAAACTGCGCATTTCATGCAGAAACGCTCAATATCAAACTCGACCCCAAAAAAGAATTTGAAAACTTGATGGCCATAGCAGAAAAAATAAAACCGCTTCTCTGCGACACCAGAAAATTTCTCTATGACGCGATGCAGGCGAATAAAAAAATATTGTTTGAAGGCGCCCAGGGACACCACTTGGATTTGGATCACGGAACCTATCCGTTCGTCACTTCCAGCGCCATTTGTCTCGGAGGAGTATGCACAGGACTCGGCATTGCGCCAAAATCCATCACCGGTGTCATCGGTATCGCCAAGGCGTACACCACGCGCGTAGGATCGGGGCCGTTCCCAAGCGAAGCGGAAGAAGCGGTCGCTCAGGTTCTTCGCGAACGCGGAGGGGAATTCGGCGCGACGACTGGACGACCTCGCCGATGCGGATGGTTTGATGCCGTGGTCGTTCGAAACGCAGTAGAGATCAACGGCATTGATGCGATTAATCTGACTAAGTTGGACATTCTATCTTCCCTTCCGGAAATTAAAGTCGCCGTCCGGTACTTCCTCGATGATACGGAACTCTTCACGGTTCCCACGACCCGCAAGGCCAATAATAAATTGCGCATCGAGTACGAAACACTCCCTGGATGGAACGAACCGCTGGGGAAAATAAAGTCTTTCTCTGACTTGCCTAAAAATGCAAAAAGG
>Ga0247841_10014120_pt1 | contig 10059 bp, 8 predicted proteins | sample LaCruzMarch2015__2_FD_192410 | JGI IMG/M metagenome (GOLD analysis project Ga0247841, IMG submission 192410) | Freshwater microbial communities from meromictic Lake La Cruz, Castile-La Mancha, Spain - LaCruzMarch2015_18m | ecosystem: Environmental > Aquatic > Freshwater > Lake | place: Spain...
CTGTACTTCCTATTCTTTCCTCCTTTGTTTCTTCCCATTGGTTTCTCCTTTCTTTAAGCATATGAAAAAAGTAGACAGTGTTCAAATATTTTTTATTTGACGTGTCTACTTTTAGTTTACTGCTTCACTTAGGTTTCATTTTTTATTTGCTTTGATTGGTTTATTATGTGCTAAGAAGCCAATCTATGAGCACATATTTAACATATGTTAGGCTTGTATGCTATGATGCTTACATAAAGAGAGAGTTCAATGATTAATCAAGAAATTAAACAAATCGATATATATAAAATTCAAAATACAAGCACTAAGGCTTGGTTTTATGGATGCTATCAAGACTTATATCTATCTAAATGGAAACGTTTAGCTGGATGTGGTCCAAGTGTAGCCAGTAATCTTGTCCTATATCATATGGCAAAGCAAGGTATATCAGCCCCAAGTAGCCAAGAAGCCTGTGTGAGTCTAATGAATGAAGTATGGAAATATGTAACACCTGGATTTCAGGGAGTATCTACTACCCAACACTTCACTAAGGGTTTGAAGAAATACTTTGAATCTAAAAAGATGCTATCTGAGATGCATATCATCGATGTGAATAAGAATAAGAATAATAGAATTGCTTTAGTGGAAGTCATCCATTTTATTCAAGAGGGGCTTAATCAAGATAGTCCCATTGCATTTTTGAATCTTCATAATGGTGAAGAAAAGAACTTAGATCAATGGCATTGGGTTAACATTGTAAACCTACATACTACAGATGACTTAAAGGATGCGATGATTGATATTCTAGATGATGGTAAGCGATTTGAAATTAATCTGGCACTATGGTTAGAAACCACCCAACTAGGTGGAGGTTTTGTCTATATTACTTAGCTTGATGATTGATTAAAGATGATTAGATTTATAAAGGAGAAAGACCATGCTTAAAAATATTGCGGTAGTTGGAATGGCTGTAATGGGAAAAAACCTGGCCTTAAATCTGGCTGATCATGGGTATTCAGTTTTGGTCTACAATCGAACGACTGAGACCACTCGTCAAGTCATCAGTGAATCTAAGCACCCCAATTTATTTTTAAGTGAGACGCTTGAGGATATGGTCTCGCGTTTAGAGAAGCCTAGAAAAATACTATTGATGGTTAAAGCAGGGTCTGCTGTGGATGCCTTACTCAATCAACTAGAATCACTACTTGAAAAAGGTGATATCGTAATTGATGCTGGTAACTCATTTTATCAAGATACGATTAGACGTGAAGCAGCTTATGCCTCAAAAAGTTTAAATTTTGTTGGGATGGGAGTCTCTGGTGGTGAAGAGGGTGCTCGTACAGGTCCTGCGATCATGCCAGGGGGATCTCTTGAGGCTTATAAGGCACTTAAGCCCTTACTTGAAGCGATTGCAGCCAAAGTCAATCATGAACCCTGTGTCAGCTATATTGGAGCCAATGGAGCAGGGCATTATGTCAAGATGGTCCATAATGGAATTGAATATGGGGATATGCAACTGATTGCAGAAAGTTATTCTATCTTAAGAAGTTTGGGTCATTTCAATAATCAAAGTTTATCGGAGATATATAGTCATTATAATCAAGGTGATCTCAACAGTTATTTAATCGAAATCACTGCCGATATTATGAAGAAGAAAGATGATTTAAGTTCGGCTTATCTACTGGATGTTATTTTAGATAGTGCTGGTCAAAAAGGGACAGGTCTATGGACTTCTAAAGATGCCTTAGACTTAGGTGTCAATGTCTCTGTGATCACATCTGCAGTTAATTCACGCTTGATTTCAGCCCAACGTAAAACACGTATTGAAGCTAATCAGATATTACCTAAAGAAAACTATCCTAAGATTGATGCTAAAGAACTCATTGATCAAGTAGAATTGGCTTTATACGCTGCTAAAATCATATCTTATGCTCAAGGTTTTGACTTAATGCATCAAGCTGCTTTGGCATATAAATGGGACTTGGATTATAAGTCAATCGCAAAAATATTTAGAGGTGGGTGTATCATTAGAGCTCAGTTCTTAAATAAAATAGCCTTGGCTTATGAGAATAAATCAGACTTAGATAACTTACTGCTAGATCCTTTCTTTACATCTGTCTTAGAAAAAGCTTTGAATTCTTTAAGAACGATTGTTTCAATGAGTGTCTTATCTGGTATACCAATCCCAGCTTTTAGCATTGCCCTTGCATATTATGATGCCTTTCGGAGTATTAACCTAGCTACCAATCTAATTCAAGCCCAAAGAGACTACTTTGGAGCGCACACATATGAGAGAACTGATCGTGAAGGTGTCTTTCATACCAATTGGCAAGACAATGAAAAATAAACTGGTTTTTACAATCTTTGGTTCTACTGGGGATTTAACATATCGTAAATTAATGCCTGCTCTTTATAATCTGATGGCTGGATCAAATTTAGATGATAACCTTGAAATTCGCTGTATTGGTCGTAAAGCACTCAGTCAAGAAGACTATATCCAATTGATTCAACCATGGATTGAGAAAGGCAGTCGTTTTCCATTTAAAGAAACCATCTTTTTAGAACTCACCAAACACATCCAGTATATTCAAATGGATTTGACTAAAATAGAAGATTATCATTTACTAAAGAATGTTGATCAAAATTCAATCAACATCTATTATCTAGCGGTTGCGCCTGAGTTTTTCGAGTCCATTGCGGATCATCTTGAATCAAGTGGTTTACTACATAAAAACTTAGATTATGTCATTCTAGAAAAACCTTTTGGTTTAGATTTTAAACACGCAATTAAAGTACATGATAAACTCAGTACAATCTTCCATCAAGATCACATCTTACATATTGATCATTATATTGGTAAAGAGATGATTCAGAATATTTTAGCAATTCGGTTTGCGAATCGACTGTTTGAGACAATTTGGAATAAGGATACAATAGAACAGATTCAGATTACCGCAGCTGAAACGATTGGGATTGAAAATCGAGGATCCTATTATGAACAAGCAGGAGCTCTACAAGATATGGTTCAAAATCACTTACTCCAATTGGTATCTTATGTGATTATGGACCAGCCGAAACTCATGAATCATGAACATATCCAAAGTAAACAGATTGAAGCCATTCAAAGATTGAGTATTGATGAGTGTGTCTTTGGTCAATATACTGCCAAAGATGATTTAAAGGCCTACCGTGAAGAAGATCATGTATCTCATGATTCAGTGACGGAGACTTATATTGCCTTACAGTTGCACGCAAAAGAGGGTGCGCTGAAGGATGTACCGATATTTGTTAGAAGTGGTAAACGCATGAATCAGAGAGCGACTTATATCAGTGTTCATTTTAAGAAAGCTGTAAACCATCTGTATCCACAAGATAAGTTGATTGATGAATTATTACTCATAAAAATTCAACCTGATGAAGGCATCTATTTTAGATTCAATGCTAAAAAGCCAGGTTCTAGTCAAGAGATTACTCCAATTATGATGAATTTCTGCCAAAACTGTATCTATGAGAATAGAATCAATACGCCTGAAGCCTATGAGCGTATTCTAAATAGTGCCTTTCATCAAGATACTTCTCTGTTTACTCCCTTTGAGATGGTTAAGCTGTCTTGGGACTTTGGCTCAAAAGTAGCTAAACTTAAAAAGAATCAAGGTTTAGATTTTTATGAGAGTCAAAGTGATGGTCCGATTAGTGCAGATACCCTACTAAACCAACATGGTTATGTATGGATATCGGCTGATATCAGCGATGAAGCCTATCAATAGGCGACTTTTTTAGGTTTTTGGTCTATAATTGACTTATGAAAAGAAAACTTGGTTTAGCGTTATCCGGTGGTGGGATTAAAGCTTTTTGCCAAATTGGATCCGTTCGTGCATTGCTGGAAAATAATATCGTTTGTGATGGTTTTGCTGGAACCAGTATGGGGAGCATCGTTGCTACTTTTTTAGCTTTGGGATTTGATATTGATACAGTTGAGAGGGAGATTCTTGATTTAGAGAAGAAGATCATTGATTTAAAACTGTTTAAGAGTCAAAAGATTCAATTATATCCACTGTTTACTCAAAAAGCGGATGGATTATTAGATGGGGCAACTTTCGAGAACCTAATCAAACAAGTCTTAGTTAGATATAAAGTTAAAATGATGAATGATATCAAGATGCCTTTAACTTTATGTTCAGTTGATTTAGTCAGTGGTAAATTGGTTCTATTCACCAACCAAGCCTCTGATTTTAAGAATTTTAGTAATATGATCATTTTGGATAATGTTGAAATCAGTAAGGCGATTCAAGCTTCTTGTGCTTTTCCTTTGGTATTTAATACTGTAACGATGAACAATATGCAATTGGTGGATGGGGGAGTTCTAATGAATATTCCTGTTCAACCTTTGAGAGATTTAGGTTATGAAAAAGTAATCTCTATCTCAATGATGGATCATAGTGATTTTGTTGAAATTCATAAAATGAAGAATATTGCTGAGCGAATCATCGAGATTATGACTAAAGTCAGTGATTCTCATATGCTTAACTTGGCCGATTTCACAATTAACATCTCCAATAAACAAGTCAGTATTTTCTCTTTTGGACATGGAAAGAAGATGATTGATGTCGGTTATAAGAAAACCTTAGATTATCTACAAGGTTCAGATGCGAAAAAACTTAAGAAGAAACGTTTCTTTCTATAAAGATAGATAGTGATTAAGCCATTTACGATGCAGAGAGATTAAGGGAATATCTTTAAGTGAATCTAGGCTTACAAAAGTATAATGTTGGCTATTTGTAGTACTTGTATAGAAATCACAGTCCCAAACTAAGTGGGTAAATGTATGGGTTTGATGATTAATATAGGTATACTCTAAATCTTCTGAGATTTGATTGCGCTCTAGTAAGCGCGCATAACCTTGCATGAGATCATCCGGATGCTTATAACTAATGGCAAGCTCATTTAGTTCGTTGCGTAATAAGACAAAGTCTTTAGCGAAACGAGCTTTTTTCTTTTTAATAGCAACCATAGGAATCTGTTGGATACTTTGATTGGCTAGTGCTTTACACTCTAAACGCAAAGGACAGTTTAAACAATCGGGTTTAGTTTTGGTGCATACCAAGGCACCCAATTCCATCATGGCTTGGGTAAAAAGATGGGGAGTCGCTTCACTTAAGCAAGACTCCATAAATGATCTAACCTTCATTTTAAAGTTAGAACTTGTACTTAAGGATTTGATTTCTAAATAGCGACTGATGACTCGATTGACATTACCATCAATCGCACAGACTTTTTCATCATAGGCAATCGATGCGATGGCTGCAGCTGTATAGGGGCCTAAGCCTGGTAGTTTGAGAATGCTTTGGTAGTTTAAAGGAAAGATTCCACTAAACTCTGTATTGATGATTTGTATTGCCTGATGGATGTTTAGTGCTCGCTTATAATAGCCTAGTCCTTCCCACATAGAAAGGATATCTGCTAAACTGGCTTGAGATAGACTTTGAAGGTCTGGCCACTTCTGCATCCATTGATCATAATATTTTAACATTGTCTCAATCTGAGTTTGTTGAGCCATGATTTCACTGATCCAGATTCGATATGGGTCACGATTGTTTCTAAAAGACAATTGCCTTTGTTTTTTAAGATACCAGGTTTGTAGTTCATTAATATTCATAGTTATAGTATAGAATAATTAAAAGCGAGTTGCCTCGCTTTTAATTAAACTATTTAATATTTCAAATAATAAAGAGGGAGGGAAATGAAGAATAGTTTATGTCTGGTTTTTAACCATCCATATTATAACTTACACCTATCAATAGTTTGTGAAAAATTTATGAAAGCATCCACAATATTTAATATGGCAATCGATTAAAATAATGTTATAATGTATTGCGTTTGAAAGAGGATGTAATGAGAGATCAAAAAATCATTAATTTAGCTGTTATCGCCCACGTTGATGCTGGCAAGAGTACCTTGGTAGATGCTTTTCTGCAACAATCTGGTGTATTTAGACAAAATGAACAAGTTATCGAACAAGTCATGGATAGTAATGCCTTGGAGAGAGAACGTGGAATAACCATTTATTCAAAGAATTGCAGTGTTTATCATAGTGGCTATAAGATCAATATTGTAGATACCCCGGGTCATGCTGACTTTTCTAGTGAAGTAGAACGGATTATTAGAACGGTTGATACAGTCATTCTGCTAGTTGATTCAGCTGAAGGACCAATGCCTCAAACCCGCTTCGTACTTCATAAGTCATTAGAACTTGGTTTAAAACCAATCTTGTTAATTAATAAAGTAGATAAGCCTGACCAAAGAGCCACTGAAGTGGTTGATTTGGTTTATGATCTATTTGTTTCTTTGGATGCTACGGATGAACAATTGGATTTCCCAATCCTTTATGGCATCACTAAACTAGGGATTGTGCAAAAAGAACTACATGATAATTCAACTAATTTAGATCCATTATTTGAAACGATTGTTAGACATGCAGGAAATTATCCTGATTTAGATGATGAACCTGTTCAAATGCAAGTATCATCGTTGGCTTATGATGATTATATTGGACGTTTAGGAATTGGAAGACTCTATAAAGGCGTTATGAAAGTTGGACAGACAGTCATCTTATCTAGAGGATCTTCAACTCTGCGTCATACTGTCAGTCAATTATTTATATATGAAGGCATGAAAAGAGTATCAGTCACAGAAGTTCACAGTGGAGATATCGTCATCATTGCTGGACTACAAGATATTTCGATTGGGGATACACTGAGTGATGTCAATCATGTGGAAGCTTTGCCGATGATTCCAATTGAAGAACCTACTTTATCGATGAATTTTCTAGTTAACACCTCACCTTTAGCGGGTAAGAGTGGTAAATATGTAACTTCACGTAATATCCATGAGCGTTTAAAGAAAGAATTGGAAGTTAATGTTGGAATGAAACTGGAGACCTTAGATACAACCGATAAGTTTAAAGTATCAGGTAGAGGTGAATTGCATTTAACCATCTTGATTGAAAATATGCGTAGAGAAGGTTTTGAATTAGCAGTCAGTAAACCTGAAGTAATCTATCGTTATCACAATGGTCAGCGTTTAGAGCCAGTTGAAGAAGTCATCACGACGGCTCCTGAGAAGTATAGTGGTGTCATCATTTCTAAGTTAAATCTAAGAAAAGCTGAATTGGTGATGATGGATGAACACAAAGGTTTCGTAACCATCACATGGAAGGCTCCTACTAGAGCTCTAATCGGTTATCGCAATGAATTCATCAATGATACCCATGGTGAAGGTACGATTGTCAGACAGAATGCTGGCTATACACCTTATGTTGGTGAATTACCACAGAGATCCAATGGATCGATGGTAGCGACTGAAGCAGGCATTTCAATGACTTATTCCATCTTTAATCTTCAAGAAAGAGGGCAATTCTTTATTGGTCCTCAAACTGAAGTTTATGAAGGTATGATTGTTGGGATTAACTCAAGAGACTTCGATATGGAAGTCAATCCAATTAAGAATAAGAAAGCCACAGCGGTTCGTTCAGCTGGTAATGATGAAGCCATGCGTTTGGTTACACCTAAACAATTGACCTTAGAGTATGCGATTGAATTCATCAATGATGATGAATTGGTTGAGATCACTCCTGATACGATTCGATTACGTAAGAAATATCTAACTGCGTATGAACGCAAAGTAGCGTTTAGACAAAGCCGTGATGAAACTGAATAAGCATCAAAAATATACTAATTAAGACATGTCCAACATGTCTTTTGTTTGGGCATCCGTTGTGATAGTAATTGAATAATTGGATGAAATATGGGAAAATAGGCAAGAATCAAGGAGATACCATGGCTGAATTTAGTTTTGAAGTCACGCATGTCTGCAAACAAACCGGCGCTCGTACCGGTATTTTACATACGCCACACGGCGATGTTTTAACTCCAATGTTTATGCCGGTTGGAACCTTGGCAACCGTAAAATACTTATCACCTGAAGAACTAGAAGCACTCCAAGTTGGGGTTATTTTAGCCAACACCTATCATCTATGGTTAAGACCGGGTGAGGATGTGGTTAAAGAAGCGGGTGGACTACATGAATTCATGCAAGTTAAAACGCCCATCTTAACCGATAGTGGAGGTTTTCAAGTCTTTTCACTAGCGGATAGTCGCAAGATTACTGAAGAAGGAGTTAGTTTTAAGAATCATTTAAATGGCGATACTCTATTTCTAAGTCCCGAAAAAGCCATTCAAATTCAAAATGATTTAGGCGCTGATATCATCATGAGTTTAGATGAATGTCCAGCGTATCCTGCAACCCATGATTATATGCAACAAAGTGTTGAACGCACTCTAAGATGGGCAAAGCGAGGTCAAGAGGTTCATTCTAACCCTAAACAAGCTTTGTTTGGAATAGTCCAAGGCGGAGAATATCCCGATTTAAGAGAGTACTGTGCAAAAGCCTTGGTAGATATGGATTTCTTTGGTTACTCAATTGGGGGAACCAGTGTCGGTGAAGGCAAAGAGACCTTATATAAAATGATAGATTATAGTATCGTCCATTTACCACTGAATAAACCCAGATATCTGATGGGTGTGGGTTCAAGTGATGCGATATTAGAAGGAGTACTTAGAGGTGTTGATATGTTTGATTGTGTACTACCTACCCGGATTGCCCGTCATGGAACTCTGATGACTTCCACGGGTCGTTTAAATATCCGCAACGCTAAAAATGAAAGGGATTTTGGACCGATTGATAAAGAATGTGATTGTTATACATGTAAGCATTTCTCTAGAGCGTATCTACGTCATTTGATGCGCTGTGAAGAAGGCTTAGGTCAACGCTTATTATCAATTCATAATTTAAGATTTCTAATCAAATTAACTGAAGATATCCGCTTAGCCATCAATGAAGATCGCTTTTTAGATTTCAAAGAAGCTTATTTTAAACTACATCATTTAAACAGTATCAATTCAAGAGGATTCTAATGAAAACCAGTGACTTTGATTATCAATTACCAAACAATTTAATCGCTCAGTTTCCATTGGCTGATCGATCAAGTTCCCGTTTAATGGTGCTTCATAAAGCAAGTTCGTTGATTGAACACAAACATTTTACGGATATCCTTACTTATTTAAAAGCGGGAGATGTCTTAGTTCTCAATGATACGAAAGTTATTTTAGCGCGCTTATTGGGCATTAAACTTGATACGAAAGCGCATATTGAATGTCTGATATTAAAAATCGGTCAAGCTGAATTAACTTGTATGGTTAAGAAAGCAAAGATTGTTAAAGTTGGAACCATTCTAGACTTTGGGGAAGGACGTCTTCAACTAAAATGTATTGAAGTTTTAGAAGAAGGAATTAGACGATTTAGTATTTTAACTGAAGGTATCTTTCTTGAGATTCTTAATGAATTGGGCATTATGCCTTTGCCTCCATATATCAAAGCCAAACTCAAAGATCCGGATCGTTATCAAACCGTCTATGCGAAAAATCTTGGTAGTGTAGCAGCTCCCACCGCTGGTTTACACTTTACTCCCGAGTTAATAAAACAATTAATTGATTCTGGTATCATCATTACCTATGTGACCTTACATGTTGGTCTGGCTACATTTAAACCAGTTGAAGCTGAAATTGTTGAAGAACATCAGATGCACAGTGAAGTGTATGAAGTTACTCAAAACAGTGCCGATAGTTTAAATCAAGCAAAGAAAGATCAAAGGAGAATCATCGCGATAGGGACAACCAGTTTAAGAACCCTTGAGAGTCAAATACAAAAATTCGGTTCTTTTAAAGCTGAGATGGCTTCAACTTCTATCTTTATTTATCCTGGGCAAACCATTGCTTCAATTGATGGTTTAATCACCAATTTTCATTTACCTAAGTCCACTCTATTGATGTTGGTGAGCGCTTTAACTTCAGTAGATTTGATTCAAAAGGCTTATCAGATTGCGATTGAAAAGGAGTATCGCTTTTTCTCTTTTGGCGATGCGATGTTAATCCTATGCAAAGAGTAAGTGATTATCAGTGGGAAATAGAAAAGATTGAAGAACTTAAGCGATTAGAGAATAAGCCACGTTTACTGATGCATTCG
>Ga0247841_10014122_pt1 | contig 10058 bp, 11 predicted proteins | sample LaCruzMarch2015__2_FD_192410 | JGI IMG/M metagenome (GOLD analysis project Ga0247841, IMG submission 192410) | Freshwater microbial communities from meromictic Lake La Cruz, Castile-La Mancha, Spain - LaCruzMarch2015_18m | ecosystem: Environmental > Aquatic > Freshwater > Lake | place: Spain...
GCTTGAGGTGCTGCTGTCAATGAAGGACTTAGTCGGTGCCTATCATGACGCTGCTGGCCTTGATAATCGCGTAGACCTTCTTGTTCTTGGCCAGCTTCAGGCTTTTACTGGACGTCTTGGTGATGATGGCGACTATCTCATCCCCACCGGAGAGCACCATGGTGATCTCATCGTTAACCGATCCCGGCTTGATGGATTTGACCTTGCCTTTGAGTACGTTGCGGGCACTTATTTTCATGCTACGTCTCCTTCACTACATTCTCAGGATACTGTTTAAAAATTTAATAGAATTATTTGCACGGCTTAACATTCGTATTATACACCTAACGAATATCTTTAGAAGAGCTTGACGTGAGCAATAGAGCAGGGGACTCATCACTCCCTTATTGTATTTACTCATACTTTTTCTCAGATACCATTGTTATAAAAGGCAAAACTCATCAAGGAAATATCTATGAAGAGATTTGGGCGTCCGGTAATAGTCAGGCCTCTAAAATCGCGTATATGAAACAGATTGAAGGCCAGTGGAAAATATTTGGGTAGCACGCGGCCATTTGACATCCTGGTATTGTAGTAATATAGTTATTTCATATAATAGTAAATTAGTAAGATATGAAAATAGCGCGTACAGATAACTTTAAAACAGCATGGAGTCGACTGGAAGAGAAAGACAAGAAATCAGCTCGTAAGGCAATAGAGAATTTAATTGCTAATATGAATTACCCATCATTGAGAGTAAAAAAGATCAAGGGGACTAATAACATCTGGGAAGCAAGGGCAAGCCGTACATTGAGGATAACATTTCAAGTTGACTCCGATATAATTATCTTACGCAATGTTGGTCATCATGATGAGACACTAAAGCAGCCGTAGAGGATATTAATATGAGTATATATAGTAAAGTTACGCGGAATGGGCAGATCACTCTACCAAAATCTGTTCGTGAGAAATTGGGAGTGTATGAAGGCGATATTATTGAGATAGAAATCGTAGGCGAAAATGCTGTGCTGGTGCCCCAAAAGCTGGTTGATAAAAGCCAGGCTTACTTCTGGACTAAAAGTTGGCAAGATGGTGAGCTTAAGGCTGAGACAGATATCAAGAATGGGAAAATTCAGGTATTTGCATCAGCTAAGCATCTGATTAAGGAGCTGGATTAGACCGCGGCACTCATAAGCCCCTGGTCACTGTTTCAATCCCAGTCACTGCCACCAAACCTCTTAAGTCTGCTCTCATAGAACAAGGGATTTCTATTTCTGTGGCGATGAGTTAATAGTCAAAAGGCCCGGCGGGTAATTTTACCCGCCGGGCCTATATTTTGAAAAGTGATTATTGTTTACGGGTATAGTATCTGCATTTTTGCCTTCATATCGGGGCTCAATTGCTTGAAAAGTTTGGCATCATACGAACCATTAACCATTGGCTTAATGGTGGGATCCGGGCTGGTCGGATAACCCACACTGGTTGGATCTGAAGCGGGATTATTTGGGCTTAGATTGTTTCCGGCTATCTGCAGGGCTGCGACACCATATTTACGCGATGTCGCGGCAGGTGTTCCGTCCTTGACTGCAGGATCAACATCGGTCGCGTTAATAGAGATGGTATAGTCGCTATTGAGGTCAATTTCAAAAGTGCGGAACTGCTGAGGGAAATCCCTTAACGACGAAGTTTCAACCTGCCAGAAACCGCGCTCGGGCTTTGTGGCATCATCTGTCAGGAAGGCTTTAACAGTATTAAGGTGACGGTGTCCCGCTATCCACATGAGGAGATTCGGATGGCTGTGGAGTTCCGCAATCAGGCCGCTGATATTTACGGCATTTTGAGGATTGGTCCACCATTCCATAAAGGTATCGTCAGGTTGAACGCCAATCGGTATGTGCGCAGCAATGATCATGAGTTGACCGGCAGCATCACCATCGGCAAGCTCTTTCTTTAGCCAGTCCCAGCGCGCCTGGTCAAGAAAGCCATGCCCATGGATGCTTGTATCTCCATCCGTTTCCGATTGCGTATCGTCGAGCACGATAACCTTGATCGGTACATTCGACTTCGGCAGGAAGCTATAACTGGCAAAGCCTTTTTCCTGGTTGGGGTCGACCAGGTTTAATCCGTGACCGACCGGGTTTGAAGTGGTTGTGAAAAACTCTTTAATCCACTCCGTTCTCAAAAGCGAACGGCGGTCCGGATCGGGTACAACCTTCGGAGGGTTGTTGAAAGTTACCACGGGTCCTGCATCTTTAATGTCACCATTGGGAGTCGAGCCGTCGAGTACGCCCATGTAGTACAAAGGATTGTTGATATTGGCAATATCCAGGAGAACATCTCCTGCAGCCATGACGGTGTCGCTGATGAAGGCCTGCCGCAGGAAAATGTTGACGGGAAGTACACCCATCCAGAAATGATCGTGATTGCCCAGGGCTTGATACCAGGGGATGGTCTTATCAAGCCCTGCCGCCTTGAAAGGTTTCTGATAATCGATTGTGGCGGCTCCGAGATGGGCGCCGGAACTCGGGGTGATGACCTTGCCGTCAAGGACATCGATATACCACCTGAGTTCGTTGTACTGGGTCGAATTAGCTGCGTCGCCCAGTGAAATCCCGAAGTCGAAGGGATTTTGTTTGTGAAGGGCATTTATTGTCTGGACTGCTGCATCAAGGACCTGGGTAGTGTACAGCATCACCGGTGAATATACCGAAGTCTGCCAATACCAGGGAGTGTGGCCCATCGCGTCTAAAGGCGCCGGCAGAAGGACCGGGTAATACAATTGCTGAAGATAGATCAGCTGGGCAGGGGACTCTTTGTCGGTGATATGGATGTCAGTAAAAGCAAAGAAATTCAGGAGTTTTGCTTTATTGGTGACTGATGCACCGGTGTAACCCGCCGGCATGATATCAGTCCGCGGATCGAGGGAGAGACCCTGTCCGGACGTCCACTTGCCGTAGCCGTATTTGTCGTATTGGGAAACAGCTGAACTTGGGATAGTGCTTCCCGGAGCTATCGTGCCGGGCACGATTGTCTTCTGGAGCGTCGTTTGTACACTGGAATCAATAGGATATCCTTGAACCACATCCTGTGTGCCTGCACCGGAACACCCTGACCAGGAGACAATCAGTATGCTCATTAGTAAGACGAGACATAACTTCTTATATGCACAATGCAGTTTCATAAAATCCCTCCTTCATAATTGATAGTACACCCGTGACTGCCGATCTCCTAATTATTCAATGCTTTCACCCGATCACCACGCTGCTTTATTTAGCTATTACGTCGGAACAAGGAATTTCTGTTTCTAAGGCTTTTAGCCTTGTGCCGTCTCTCCCGCTTTATACGTATAATACGCTGCATCAATTAACCACCATACTCCGACTCCGCCAAGCGTAATGAGCTTTAATACACCCAATAAAATCTGACCTTGATAAAAACGGTCAGCCCCGAAATACCCCAGTAACCACGATAAAATCATCATAATGTGTTTCCTATCCACTATTATTCCTCCTTATTTATCTTTATTCTGCAGTTTCTTTATTAAAGGGCAGTTATAGCATTGACCCGTCACCTTATTTCTGCAGGCCTGTATCAAGTATATGATCGTTTTGTTTTGGATATTAGTGATTTTTCACCAGGTAAATAAGTGCGAATACAATGACTGGTACGCATGCGACTGATGTGATGATCCAGAAAGGAGAGTTGTCACCTATTACAGCAAAGTAGATGGCATAAATTGCAAAACCGCTGAGCGCTATTATTGTATATATTGCGAGTGTTTTCATCATCATGGCTAATTATAATATAGACACCTGTTACTGCACTACGTGTTTAGTTAGTTCCAGCCGGTATCTTCTTCACAGTTAAATACAAGCGATAGTCCTCTTTTGATATCTTTTTGCCCAATTCCGGATATGGTTGTACATGCGAGGTGAATTCATACTGCTTATAGGTGTTTTTACCGTTCTGGTCGCTCAAACCCTGATCGGTCAGCACTATTTGTGAAGATATCCCGTTGTCGCTGATATTAAGGATACTGCGCACTCTGCCCTGCCAGAAGCAGGTCGCGCCTTTGGGGCATCGGCTGTCCTCCTGGATCCCTTCAAATTGTAGAGTAATCCCTTCACTTTTTAATTCAGCGATCTGGCCTACGGCCAGTGAAAACTCATTATCAATAGAGGCCTGGATTATGCCTTCACTACCCTGGCATCCAACTGCGGCTATTAATATGAGCAGAGTGCTGAATAGCACGACGTGCTTGAACATTTGATAATAGTCTAAATCCCGTCCGGCAGATCTGCAAGCTGTCACCAGATAACTGTGATATAATCCGCGTTAACAAGTGGAGGTATTGGATATGGCAGAGAATGTTGTGGTCAAACGGGATAAGGAAATAGCAGTAGTCTCTCTCAACCGGCCGGCTTTTTTCAATGCTTTTGATTTCGATACCATAAGTTCTTTTTCAAGCCTGCTTTTGACGCTTGCAGTCGATGACTCTGTCAGGGGAGTGGTGATCTCCGGCGAAGGCAAGGCCTTCTGCGCCGGCGGCGACGTTAAATGGATGGTTGAGCGGCCGGAAGGGCCGGCCAGGGGCATTCACAAATTGGCGGCGAGCTACCACCAGGCAATCGTGGAGATCAGGCGCATGCCGAAGCCGGTCATAGCCGCTATCAACGGCATGGCGGCCGGAGGTGGTTTTTCACTGGCGCTGGCCTGCGATTTCAGGGTGATGTCCCGTTCCGCTGTTCTCAGGCAGGCTTACACCTCTAACGGTCTTTGTCCGGACGGCGGAGGCACTTTCACGCTGCCGAGAATCGTGGGCCTGGCACGCGCACTTGAGATCGTGGCTTTCGATGCTCCCATATCTTCCGATCAGGCTTTGACCTGGGGGCTGGTGACCAGGGTTGTGGATGACGGGCAGGCGTTGAACGAGGCTGTCGAGATGGCCCACAAGCTGGCTAAAACTTCCCTCACTTCCTTTGCATGGTCAAAGCAGCTTCTGACAGATTCTTTCGACAGCGCGTTGGAAGCACATCTTGAACATGAACGTACCGGTATCTGCAGCTGCGCGGACAGCGCAGAGGGCAAAGAGGGATTGAAGGCTTTCAAGGAAAAGCGTAAGCCTGTGTATATGCCGTAGCAAATCGGTACTTCCGCGAATTATTAGAAGAAACGCCAATATAAGGAGATGATCGGTTATGCTTAGCTGGCAAATCAGGATGCTCGAGATATACTTCCGCCTTCAGCATGCATTCGCCCCAAAGGGAGAGAAGGTCGACGTACAGAAAGAACGCGTTGAGCTGGATAAGCTTGGAGCCATGTTCAAGCTTCCCAAAGGGGTTAAATCAGTCAAAGAGTCTGCCGGCGGTGTTCCGGCTGAATGGCTGACCCCTCCAGGCGTATCCAATGGCAGGGTATTACTTTACCTGCATGGCGGGTCCTACATGTCCGGCTCCTGCTATTCTCACCGATCAATGGCTGCCAATATAGCCGTCGCTTCTAAAGCCCGTGCGCTAACACTCGATTACAGGCTGGCCCCCGAGCATCCGCACCCGGCAGCGGTCGAGGATGCTGTCGCCGCCTATAAATGGCTGATGAACAACAAAGTCGATCCCAAACACGTGGTTATAGCGGGCGACTCGGCAGGCGGCGGCCTGGCCATTGCCCTGCTGGTCAGCCTGAGGGACAACAACATCCCTTTGCCCGCAGCCTGCGTCTGCCTCTCTCCCTGGACCGACCTGGCCTTCACGGGGGAAACCTGGAAGAGCAAACTCGCGTCTGACCTGATCATTTATCCTTATAAGGAATACGCATTCGCCAAGATGTATCATGGAGGTCTCGATCCGACGACGCCCCTGGTGTCGCCGCTCTATGCCGACCTTAAAGGATTGCCGCCCCTGCTGGTACAGGTGGGGACGGACGAAGTGCTGCTCTCGGACTCTACACGCCTGGTAGAGCGCGCGAAACAGGCCGGCGTCAATGCGACTATCGAGGAATGGGAAAAAATGCAACACGTATGGCAGTTTGCCTCCGGCTTCATCCCGGAAGGCCGCCGCGCCGTCCAAGGGATCGGCCGGTTTATCGACAAATGGGCGTGAACCGACGTATAATTTCTTAAAGAACGATAGGACTATTAGAATATCATGCCGGAGACAAAGCCAACTCAGCCTCCGCAGAGCGAACCGGAACTGGCAGCGCTGCGGGCCAAGTCGGCCTCGTTAGAGACGAGAATGAGGGAGCTTGTGCAGAACATCGACGGCAATTCTAATTACAGGAACGACATCATCTGGCTCGCACAGGAGATCAACAAGGTCCAGAAGCAGATAAAAGATTTGGAATCAGATGACAAACGCGGGCGCACCTGAAGGTACGCCCCTACAGAGATGTACTCTGCCGGATTTACCCCTCGTGTAGGGGCGGGTTTTTAAACCCGCCCGAAAGAAGTTGAAGGCACGATCTTACAGGTGAAAATTCCAAACAATATTAAAATCCTAATATCTAAACTCTAAACAATATCAAAATCCAAATTTCACATTTGAGTTTAGATCTTTAAGTTTTATTTAGGATTTAGAGTTTAGAATTTCGAATTTATTTGGTTTTTGGAACTTAACGATCTGACGCCAGGTCCAATCCTCTTGAAACTGCCTGTTTTATTGCCCGCACTGCCTTTTGGTCGAAGCCGGCTATTTTCTCGGCCAGCGCATCAGCTTCGCTCAACAGATCATAGCGCGGCACAACGCGATTAACCAGCTTCATATCAAGCGCCTCTTGTGCGCCGACGCGGCGGCCGGTCAGCAGCAGGTCGAGGGCCGGGCCGGGTCCAATAGTGCGTGGCACGGTCTGCGTGGCCCCCGCTGCGGGGATGAAGCCCAGCGCCACCTCCGGCAGGCCGAATACAGCGTCCCCCGAGGCTATTCTTATATCACAGCACATGGCCATCTCGATGCCGGAGCCGAAGACATAGCCGTGCAGCGCAGCTATCACAGGCTGGGGCAGGCTCAGGAATAGGCCCCACACATCCCTCTGCCAGCGGACATGGCGGGCGGCCGTAGGCGCCGGGGCGGAGAGGAACTCGCTCAGATCGGCGCCGGCACAGAAAGCCTTCTCCCCGGCGCCCTTTATTATGACAACGTGGACATCGGCATCGGTTTTAATTGCCGAGAGGGCCTCATGCAGCTCATCCCGCATGCGGACGTTGTAGATATTCAATACGTGGGGGCGGTTGAGCGTGATATAAGCTATGCGCCCCCTCTTCTCGAAGAGGATGGTCTCGAATCCGCCCATCACTTCCCCTTGAACTCGGGCCTGCGTTTCTCTTTAAACGCTGTGATCCCTTCAGCCCGGTCTTCGGTGGTATGCAGCAGGAAATACAGGTCGCCCTCGAGCTGCAGCCCCTGTGACAGCGTCATGTCCAGCCCTTTGTACACGGCCTCCTTGCAGTACCTCAGGGCCATCGATGCCTTGCCGGCCATCTCCCTGCCCATAGCCAGTGCAACATCCAGCGTCTCTTTGGCCGGCGCCACCCGGCTGACCAGTCCGATCTGCAGGGCTTCGGCGGCCGTTATGGCCCGCCCTGTCAGCATCAGTTCTACGGCATTTGCCCGGCCCACCAGGCGCGGCAAACGCTGCGTAGCGCCGTCGGAAGGTATCATCCCACGCTTGATGCCGGGTAACGAGAAGAGCGCCGTTTTGGCTGCGATCCTGATATCGCAGGCAAGCGCCAGCTCCAGGCCGATGCCGATAGCATCCCCGTTGATGGCCGCGATTGTCGGGCAGTTGAGAGACGCTACGGGCGTCGCCAGCGAAAAGCCGGCCTGCGCCCTTCGGTTGGCGGCAATGTCACTGCAAAAAACAGGGCCGCTGCCAGTGATGACAGCGGCCCTGATCTGTGTATCGTAATTCAGCTCATCGCATATTGCGGCAAGATCGTCAGCCAGGTCGGGTCCGGGACTTCCCTTCGCCAGCCTGATCACGGCCAATCCGCAATCGCATTCGAGCCGTATACTTGAGCTCATAACCGGCTACTTCTTGGCGGGTACTTCGGCCTGCAGGATCAGCTTTTTGGCCTTGAAGTCCTCGATTTGCTCCTTTGTAAAGCCGATCTCCAGCAGAACTTCAGTGGTATGTTCACCCAGCATAGGCCCGGGCCTTACCACTTTGCCGGGGGTCTCCGAGAACTCTGCGTTAACGCCCTGGAGCTGTACTTTGCCCCATTGGGGGTGGTCCTGAAACTCGTACACGCCTGTGGCCTTGCAGTGAGGATCATTTGCCAGCAGGTCGACGATGCCCTGACCTTGTGCGGCGGGTACGCCCTGCATCGCCAGCAGCAGCGCCCAGGCGTTGGCGGGGGTGCTGAAGAATGTCTCCTCCAGTATGGCCGTGAGCTCTTTGTCGTGCTTTTTGCGTGCGCCGGGTGTGGCGAAGCGCGGGTCGGTAGTGAGGGCGGTCAGGCCCAGTACCTTGCAGAGGGTTTTCCAATGCGCATCTTTGGGGCAGTAAATGTAGAGCCAGCCGCCGTCGATGCCCTGGTAAAGACGGTCGAGCGCGCCCAGTCCCTTGATGTCCGGCTTGCCCAGGTATTTACGCTTCATGCCTTTGTACTGGATGAAATTGCCCGACTGCAGCGTGACGGCCGAGCGCAGTAACGAACTCTCCACGAACTGGCCCTGTCCCGTGCGCAACTTATTGAAGAGCGCAAGAGATGCGCCGAAGGCGCCCAGCATGGGCCCCATCTCATCGTTTAGCTGTATCTTGTGGAAGATCGGCGTCTTGCCGGGTCCGCCCTGTCCCAACATCTGGCCGCTCATGGCCTGGAAAAGGGGATCGTATCCTGGCCTCTCGGCATCAGGACCTTTCGATCCGAATGCGGGCATAGAGACATATAGTATGTCCGGCTTGATCTTCTTGACCGTCTCGTAGTCCATGCCGAGCTTTTTCATGATGCCCGGACGGGAGTTTTCCACCACCATATCGCAGGTGGCGATAAGCTTGTAGGCGATCGCCCTGGCCTCCTCCTTCCTGAGGTCGATAACTATGCCGCGCTTCCCGCGGTTTACGCCCATGAATCCACCGGCCAGCATGCGCCAGGAATCGCCGTCGATGGGCTCGATCTTGATTACGTCGGCGCCAAGGTCGGCAAGTTCACGGCATACGCCGGCGCCTGCCAGCATGGTGGTAAAGTCTGCTACCCTGATCTTCTCTAATGCCATCATTTTCTTATTTCCTCCTCGGAGCCAGTTTTATCACGTTTTGCTGCTTCAGTCTCTTGATCTCCTGCGCCGAATAACCCAGCTCTCTGAGTACTTCACGCGTGTGCTGGCCGGGCAGCGGCGAGGGTCCCTGTATCTTCCCCGGCGTGTCCGCCAGGGCCACCGGAATTCCCATCTCCTTTACATTGCCCTTTTTGGGATCTTTGACGGTCTGCACCATATCGCTGGCTATGACCTGCTTGTAGGCCATGAAGTCATCGATATTCTGCACCGGCGCCACGGGGATGCTTGCATCCACGAACTGCTTCATCCACTGTTCGCGTGTCTTGGTCTTGTAGAGGGGCTTGAGCATGGACATGACCTGCGCGTTGCGGGGCGGGAAGATAAGGAATGGAGCGCCCTCGAAAAGCGGGTCGGTCAGCCACTCATCGTGGCCCAGCTCAACGGCAAACTGCATGAAGAATTTGGGATTGCCCAGTCCTGTGAACAGCCACTCGCCGTCCTTGCACTGGTACGGCCGGTATAGCGGCATGGGTCCTGTGGGACCCCAAGGGGCGCGGAACATGCCCTCGAAATCGACGTTGAACTGACGGAAGGTGCTCAGGATGGTGCGGAAAAGCGAGACATCGATCCTCTGTCCCCTGCCGGTCTTCTCGCGCACGCACAGGCCCGATACGATGTAGAAGGCCGCGTCTACGGCGGTATAAAGGCTGGCCAGCGGCAGCACCACGAAGAGCGGGTGAGTCGCCAGTCCCTGCTCGTTGTAAACAGAGGCCACCGTGCTGACGATCTGGTCGTAGCCGGCCCAGCCTGCATAAGGCCCGGTGGGGCCGAATCCCGAAATCGAGCAGTAGACCGCCCGCGGATTCA
>Ga0247841_10014123_pt1 | contig 10057 bp, 8 predicted proteins | sample LaCruzMarch2015__2_FD_192410 | JGI IMG/M metagenome (GOLD analysis project Ga0247841, IMG submission 192410) | Freshwater microbial communities from meromictic Lake La Cruz, Castile-La Mancha, Spain - LaCruzMarch2015_18m | ecosystem: Environmental > Aquatic > Freshwater > Lake | place: Spain...
GAGACTGGATCCGGCCGAAGCCTTGAGGTACGATTAGTGATCCGGGTTAGCGATCTGAAAAAAACATTTATCAAAGACGGCAACCATATCGAGGTGTTAAAGGGCTTGAACCTCGAAATCAATAAGGGAGAGTCCCTGGCCATGCTGGGAGTTTCCGGGGCCGGGAAAAGCACGTTGATCCATATCTTGGGCGCCCTTGATCATCCCACTTCCGGAACAGTCCTCTTTGATGATATCGATATCTTCTCCTGGGGTGACAATAAAATTGCCGAGTTCAGGAACAGAAAGATCGGCTTTGTCTTTCAGCTTCACAATCTGCTTCCCGAATTCAGCGCCCTGGAAAACACCATGATGCCGGCCCTAATTCATGGCCTTTCCCGCCGAGAGGCGAAAAAGCGGGCGGAATCTCTGCTGGAGAGTGTAGGGCTCGGTCACCGTTTCACCCATAAATCGGGTGAGCTTTCCGGCGGAGAGCAACAGCGGGTAGCCGTCGCCAGGGCGCTGACCATGGAACCCGACATTCTTCTTGCCGATGAACCTACAGGAAACCTTGACACGGAAACAGGAAAAAAGATAGAAGACATCCTGTTAGGACTCAACATCTCAAAAAAGATTACGTTGGTGGTGGTCACCCATAACAAAAGCCTGGCGGACCGCATGCAAAAAAGGGTCGGCCTCCGCGATGGAAGGACATATGACATCTCATCGACATAAAATAACGGCGACATCCATAGGCTGTATCATCCTTCTTATGTTGGCGGTGACATTTCTTCACCCGGCAGCTATTTCGGCGGCTGAACCCATTAAGGTAACCCTGCTGCCCTTCACTGTCTACAGTAAAAGTCCGGCGGCCTTTCTGCAGGGGGCCCTTTATGACAACCTTGCCCGGGAGTTAAGCAAGGCAAAAAATGTTCAGCTCACCCCCAAGGAAAAGATCATGCAACTCATGGCCGATCGAAAGGCCGATGATACAACCATCGTTTCCATGGGCAAGCTCACGGGGTCGGCATACGTCGTCTCCGGAACCCTGACCGAATTAGGGGAAAGACTGAATGTAGATGTCAGGATTTATGACATAACGGCCGGTAAATTTCTGTCGCCATATTCCGCCCAGGGGAAAGGTCCGGAAAGCATCTCCTCCATAACCGCCCAACTACGCGGGGACATCCTGATCAAGATAGCCGCAACCCAACGGATCGCCAGCATCAGTTTTCAGGGAAACAAGAAGATTGAAAGCAGCGCCATCAATCAGGTGCTCAAGAGCACCCAGGGAAGTACTTACTCCGAGAGCGGTCTTGCCGATGATATCAAGGCAATCTACAAACTTGGATATTTTGACGACGTAGTCGCCGACGTCACGGAAACAGCAGAAGGCCGTGTCATTATCTTCATTGTGAAGGAAAAGGGGCTCATCACGGATATTCAAATCAAAGGAAACAAGAAGCTTGACACCAAAGATATTGAAGCTGCCCTGTCTTTCAAGACCCGTCAGGCCCTGAATAGGGAAAAGATTACCTCCTCGATCGAGAAGATCAAAAGCCTTTATGATAACAAGGGCTATTACAACGCCGAAATCACCTATAACATCGAGAAGGAAAAAGAAAAAGACATTCGTGTTATCTTCAACATCAAGGAAAATGACAGAACCTACATTAAAAGGATCTCTTTCGAGGGAAACCAGGCTTTCCGGGAAAAAGAACTCAAGGGATTAATGAAGACCGAAGAGCAGGGATTTTTTCATTACTTTACCGATTCGGGCCTCCTCAAAAAAGACGATCTCAAGCAGGACGTCAACAAGATCAATGCCTTTTACCTGAATAACGGGTTTATCAACGCCCACGTGGGGGACCCGAATATCAGCTTTGACAAAAAAGGTATCTACATCAAGATACCTGTCACCGAAGGACGGAGGTTTAAAATCGGCAGGGCGGACATTGCCGGTGACTCTTTGAAGATAAGCCGTTCGGAACTTATGGGTAAGTTGAATATTAAAAAACAGGATAATTTTGATCGCGGCGCCATCATCAAAGATATGGAACTGTTGACCCAGGCCTGTAATGACGAAGGCTATGCTTACGCTGATGTATCTCCCATGACCAGAGTCAACGAGAAGGACCTTACCGTAGATGTCACCTATCAGATCAAGAAAGGTAATACGGTCTATTTCAACCGGATATCTCTATCGGGAAACACCAAGACCAGGGACAAGATCATCAGGAGAAATATCTTGATCACGGAAGGAGACCTTTACAGCAGTACAAATCTGAAAGACAGTTACAAGAATCTGATGCGGATGAGATATTTTGAGGAAGTGGATTTTCAATCAGAAAAGGGTCCTGATGACACCCTCGCCGATGTCAATATCCGCGTCAAGGAAAAGCCGACAGGTATGGTCAGTATGGGCGCAGGATATAGCGCCCTGGACAAGGCGATGGTCATGGCCCAGGTTTCCCAGGAGAATCTCTTCGGCCGGGGGCAATCCCTGAGCCTGAAAGCCAATCTTGGCTCGGTGTCCAGCATGTATGATCTATCCTTTACCGAACCCTGGCTCTTTGACATCCCCCTGTGGAGCAAGTTTGATCTCTGGAATTCCACCCGCAGCTACGATACTTACAATTTGGGTACACAGGGCTTGGGCGCCGTTTTCGGCTATCCCCTCTGGGAGAGAATCATGGGATACGTCTCATATACCCTGGCATTTACGAATGTGAGGGATATTCAATCCACCGCATCCAGCTATATCCAGCAGCAGGCAGGGAATGCCACGACCAGTAGTATGGGGTTCACCCTCTCCCGGGACACGACAGACGACAACTTTTTCCCCACCACCGGTTCGAAAAATGCGGGCACCATCCTTCAGGCCGGCGGGCCGTTGGGGGGTCTACAAGTTTCACCAAGTATACAGGCACTACGGCCTGGTTCTTTCCGTTGCCTTTAGAAACCGTCTTTGACGTCCGGGGACGCATCGGCTTTCTACAACCCAACCAGGACCAACAACTTCCCGTTTACGAAAGGTATTACCTGGGAGGGATAGGCACCCTGAGGGGGTTAAGAGATGTCGGGCCAAGAGATCCGGTTACGAACGACCTGATCGGCGGCACAACTATGCTGTGTTTCAATGCCGATTTTGTTTTTCCCCTCATCAAAAACGCCGGCATGAAGGGTGTCGTGTTCTATGATACGGGCAACGCCTGGGACGGAGGATATCATCTCGGTGACATGCGGCAAACAGCCGGAGCTGGTATCCGCTGGTATTCTCCAGCCGGGCCGCTGCGGCTTGAATGGGGATATGTATTGGACAGAAAGCCTGGTGAAGATCCGAGCAGATGGGAATTCACCATGGGTATGATGATGTAATGACTAATATATCTGGAGGATGATGATGAGAAAATATCTATTTTTTGCAATTGTGGTTGGTCTTGCTTTTTCCCTTTCTTTGGGGAATCCTCAATTAGCAAGTGCTGAAAAAATCGGTTTTATTAATGTAAAAGAAGTAATGATGAATTCCGATGCTGGTAAGGCAACTATCGAAGAATTTAACAAGACTGCAGAAAAGGTCACAAAGACTAAACAAGATAAAGAAAAAGAATTGCAGAAACTCAAGGATGAAATGGAAAAGCAGCGGCCCGTCCTCACCGAAAAAGCCATGAAAGACAAGGAACAGGCCTATCAGAAAAAGTTTCGGGATTATCAGGACCTGCTGAAGGACGCCAATGAAGACATGCAAGCTCGCGAACAGGAATTCCTGACCAAGAACATCCCGGAAATCATGAAGATCGTAGGCAGTATCGGCGAGAAGGAAGGCTACACCCTCATCATGGACATAAGCAACCCTACTGTTGTTTTCCATGCCAAGGACAATAACCTGACACAAAGGGTTACTCAAGAATTCAACAAGCTTAGAAAGTCAAGGTAGTGTGTTTTTGGAAAAGACTTTACGCGAACTGGCCGTCCTGCTGGACGGTAAAATCATCGGTGACGCCAACGTCCTGATCCGCGGGGTTAATAGTCTCGATGAGGCGGAAGACGGGGAAATTTCGTTTTTCGCCAACCCTAAATACAGGGAAAAATTCTTAACTACAAGGGCATCTGCTATTTTGGTAAAGCCAGGGACCGAGAGCACCGGCAAGAACTTGCTTGTGGTCCAGGATCCCTATGTTGCCTTCGGTAAGCTTCTCGAATATTTTTATGGGCGACCACAACCAAAGGCAGGCATTCACCCCTTGGCGTTCATAGGAGAAAACGCCGCTGTATCCGCTGAAGCCTCGATCTACCCGCATGTTTATATAGGCCCCAGAGCCCGGATCGCAAAAGATGTCGTCCTCTATCCCGGCGTCGTTATCGACTGCGACGTTACTATTGGCGAGGGATCTGTCCTTTATCCCAATGTGACAGTCTACCCGGGATGCATCATCGGTAAACGGGTCACTCTCCATGCGGGAGTGGTTATCGGCAGCGATGGCTTTGGTTTCGCCATGCCAGGGCAGGAAAACCGGAAGATTCCCCAGGTGGGGGTAGTCCAGATCGATGACGATGTCGAGATCGGCGCCAATACAACTATTGATCGGGCAACCCTCGGCAGAACATGGATACATAGGGGCGTCAAAATCGATAATCTGGTCCAGATCGCTCACAATGTTGTGATCGGAGCAAACTCGATCATTGTTGCCCAAGTCGGCATTTCGGGCAGCACAAAAATCGGGGAAAGCGTCATGATCGGCGGTCAGGCCGGGGTGGTTGGTCACCTCAACATCGGCGACCATGCCATGATTGCCGCAGGAGCAGGCATCCATAAGGATATTCCCCGGGGGCAGATTTACGCCGGCTCGCCCCAGCAGCCGTACCGGGAATGGCGAAGGGTGGTTACAACTCTTCCCAAACTCCCGGAAATGAGAAATAACATCACCGCCCTCAACCAGCGCGTCGAAGTTCTTGAAAAAATTATCAAGGAAAAGGAAGGGGAAATAGCTAACCCATGAAGATCCATCCCACCGCCATCATCTCATCGGAAGCCCATATCGAGGAGGGCGTAGAGGTTGGCCCTTACTCTATTATCGGCTCTGATGTAAATATTGGTAAAAACACGATTATCGGCCCTCATGTCGTGATTGATAGTCAGACGGATATCGGTGCGGGCTGTCGAATTTTTCAATTCGCCTCCATCGGCGCCGTCCCCCAGGACCTGAAATTCAAAGGAGAGGCCACCCGGACAATCATTGGGAATTACAACACGATCCGGGAGTATGTGACGATTCACCGGGCAACCTCGGCAGATATCGGGGTAACCATTATGGGAGACTACAATTTATTGATGGCCTATTGTCATGTCGCCCACAATTGTAAACTTGGCAATCGTATTGTCATGGCCAATGCCGCCAACCTGGCCGGACACATACATGTCGAGGATAACGCCATCATCGGGGGACTGACGGGTATTCACCAGTTCACCCGCATCGGCGCCCATTGCATCATCGGAGGCTGTTCCGCCGTCGCCAAAGACGTCCCTCCCTTTACCATGGCCTCAGGAAATATGGCCAAGCTATACGGCTTGAACATGGTAGGCCTTAAACGGAGAAACTTCTCGGTAGAAACAATCCAGTCATTGAAGCAGGCCTACCGCCTTGTTTTCAGATCATCCCTATTGCTGAAAACGGCAATCGCGAAGGTGAAAACGGAAGTGGCCGATATCCCGGAAGTTCGTCAGTTTATTGATTTCATTGAGAATTCACAGCGGGGCATCTGTCGGTAATGAAGGACATCCGTATCGGCGTCATTGGCATCGGCCACCTTGGCAATTACCATCTGCAAAAATACCGCAACCTGGAAGGCTGCGTTATTACGGCGGTAGCAGATGTTATTGAGGACAGGGCATGCCGGGCTGCCGAACAATATGCTTGTCGGTCCTACTCCGATCATCGTGACTTGCTCGGTTATGTCGATGCCGTCAGTATTGCCGTCCCCACGCCGTTTCATTATGAGACGGCCAAAACCTTTCTTGACGCCGGCGTTCACGTCCTACTGGAAAAACCGATCACCGTTGCTCTTCATGAGGCCGATGAACTGATTGCCGTCGCGGAAAAAAACCGTGCCCTCCTCCAGGTCGGGTTCGTGGAAAGATTCAATCCGGCGGTCATCGCTTTAGCCAAAGTAATAGACAAACCCCTCTTCATCGAAGCCCACCGCCTCCATCCCTTCTTCGAAAGAGGAACGGATGTGGATGTTATCCTCGATCTCATGATCCATGACCTCGATATTATTCTTCATTTTGTCAACTCACCCATTGAAGCGATCGACGCTGTAGGTGTTTCCGTTCTCTCCGAGCAGGCAGATATTGCCAACGTACGCCTGAGATTCAAAACCGGTTGTGTGGCCAATATCACGGCCAGTCGCGTTACGGGGAAAACCATGCAGAAGATCCGCTTTTTCGGCATCGAAGGTTATCATGCCGTCGATTACAGTAAGCGGGAACTTGTTTCCCTTAGCAAAAAGATAAGCGAAAAAGGCAAAGTGGATATCATCAGCAATGCTGTGGAGGTGATCCAGCATGACCCTCTGGAAGAAGAGATCCGCTCATTTGTCGATTCCGTCCGGAACAGCTCGACGCCTCTAGTTACCGGAAGGGATGGCCGGGATGCCCTGGAACTGGCCTTAAATATTTCCGGGGAGATGGAGAAGGCAAAGGCAAGGATGGTATCAGACTTACCTATCGACATTCAACGTCAATGTCGATAGGTAAGTCTGATACCAGGAAAGTCATGATCGTTGCCGGGGAAGCCTCGGGGGACCTTCATGGGGCCAACCTCGTCCGGGCCATGCACCGTCTTGATCCCTCCCTTGAATTCTATGGCGTCGGGGGCCCGAAGATGAAAGCGGCGGGAGTCCGGCAGATTGCCGACGTGTCAGACATGGCCGTCGTTGGCCTGACCGAGGTGTTCTCCAAATTGGGTATGATCCTCGGGGTCATGAGGCGCCTGAAGAAATCCCTCCTTGAAGAGCGCCCGGCCCTGGTTATCCTGATCGATTATCCGGATTTCAACATGCCTCTGGCAAAGGCGGCTACAAAGAAAGAAATCAAGGTATTTTATTACATAAGTCCCCAGGTATGGGCATGGCGCCGGGGGAGAATCTGGCAAATCAAGAAATACGTAGCAAAAATGGCCGTCATCCTGCCCTTTGAAGCCGAAATGTATCATCAGGCCGGGATGGATGCTGTATTCGTGGGACATCCGCTCCTCGATGTTGTAAAAACCGCCCATACGAGGCCGGAGGCATTGCATAAATTCGATCTTAAAGACGGAGCAACCACCGTAGGCATCCTGCCGGGGAGCAGGTTGAGCGAGGTGACAAAACTGCTTCCGGAAATGCTCAAAACAGCCCTGATTTTAAAGGAAGAGCTTCCGGCGGTGCAGTTTGTTCTCCCTTTGGCCGACACACTGGATCAGGATTATATCGCCGCAATGCTCCAGCCTTATCAGGATGATCTCAACATAAAGATCATCCGCAATGAGATCTACGATGTCCTGGCCGTCTGCGATGCGGCCATGGTCGCCTCGGGCACGGCCACACTGGAAACCGCCCTGATTGGCACACCCATGATCATTGTCTACAAGATTTCCCCTTTCTCCTTTCTGATGGGACGGCTATTCGTGAATGTGAGCCACATTGGCATGGCAAATATCATTGCCGGGAGGACTATCGTCCCGGAGTTGATCCAGAAGGACGTCAATCCGGAACGGATGGCAAAGGAACTGCTGGCGATCCTGACCGATGACAAAAGAAAAACACAGATCCGGAAGGACCTGTCCGGGATCAGAGAGAAGCTGGGAAGTCCGGGGGCGGCTGAGCGGACGGCCCAATTAGCACTGGAGATAATTTAGATGGATATCTTCAAGCGCCTCTTGGCGCTGGCCAGACCTCATAAGGGCAGATTTTTTCTGGCCCTGTTGTGCATGCTCGTCGTTGGCGCCTCCACTTCGGGCCTCGCCTTTCTCGTCAAACCGGCCCTGGACGGCATCTTCCTGAAAAAAGACGCCCAGATGCTCACCTGGATTCCCCTTGTCGTCATTTTTATCTATACGGCCAAGGGATTGTGCAGTTATGGACAAATGGTCCTGATGAATTACATCGGCCTCCGGGTGGTGGCCGATCTGCGGAGCAGGCTCTACCAACAGATTCAAAAACAGTCCCTTTCCTTTTTTACAAAACATCCTACCGGGGTTTTAATGTCCCGGATTACCAACGACGCCGGAACGCTCCAGGGGGCCGTTTCGGATGCCGTGACCACGATGTTCAAGGATTCTTTTACACTGATCGGGCTTGTTTTTGTCATCTTTTACCGGGACTGGAAACTCGCCGTCATTGCCATGTTCGTCTTTCCCCTGATCATCTACCCGATTGTTAAATTCGGAAAGAAGATGCGAAGCGTGGCCACCCGCACCCAGATTACCATGGGAACCCTGACGACCCTCCTGCATGAAACAATCTCCGGCACGAGAATCGTCAAGGCCTTCGGCATGGAAGACTATGAAAATAGACGCTTTTCTGAAGAAAACGAACGTTTCTTCAGATTGAATATCAAGGCCGTATCCATCAATGCCGCCTCAAGTCCCTTCATGGAATTCCTGGGGGGGATCGGCATCGCCGCGATTATCCTTTATGGCGGCCTCCAGGTAATCAAGGGCGGCGCCACGCCGGGAACATTCTTCTCCTTTTTGACCGCCCTGATTATGCTTTACGAACCGGTTAAACGTCTGACAAACATGAATAATACGATTCAACAGGGCATAGCCGGGGCCCAGCGCGTATTCAGCATCATCGATATGGAGCCGGAGATCAGCAACAGCGAGCAGGCGGTTCCACTTCCCAGGATCTCCCAAGGGATCGACATCGAAAATGTCAACTTCCGTTACGAAGAAACCGCCGTTCTGAAAAATATCAACCTGTCCATAAGGTCCGGTGAAGTCGTGGCCTTTGTCGGCATGAGCGGCGGCGGGAAAACCACCCTGGTCAACCTCATCCCCCGTTTCTACGATGTCTCGGGCGGGCGGATATTGATCGACGGGCATGATGTGAGGGATGTTACCATCGAATCCCTCCGCGAACAGATTGCCATGGTAACACAACAGACCATCCTCTTTAACGACACAGTAAAAAATAACATCGCCTATGGGGATATCCAAAGAAGTGAGGAAGAAATCATCCAGGCCGCCCAGGCCGCATATGCCCACGACTTCATCGTCCAGCTTCCCCTGGGATACGACACCGTAATAGGGGAACAGGGCACGAAACTTTCCGGCGGCGAGAGGCAGCGTATTTCCATTGCCAGGGCCATCCTCAAGGACGCCCCGATTCTCATCCTCGATGAGGCCACCTCGTCCCTCGACACCGAAGCGGAAATCGAGGTACAAGAGGCCCTGGATAACCTTATGACCGGCCGGACCACCCTAATGATCGCCCATCGCCTCTCGACAATCAGAAACGCCGACCGGATCATTGTCCTGGTTAATGGCAAGATCGTCGAGGAGGGAACCCACGAATACCTTCTTGAGAGAAAGGGCGAATATTTCAAGCTCTACCAGATGCAATTCAGCGAGGATGATGCTTCTTCCTCTCCTCCTCGCTGACCTGAGATTTGGCAGAAAGATGGCTTCGCTGAGGCTCAAAAATCTTTTTCGCTTCTGGTAAATTTACACATAATTATGATTAATAAAGTAATGTTAAGATCAATCTCGGAACGGCGAAAAACATTTGATTCGCCGCATGCAAACCATCTTTCGTTGTTACGCAAAACTCCCGGCCCTTCTCTGATCAGCAATGAACAGTCTACATACTAAACTTGGATCATACTGGTATCCGGAAGGACCGCTGGCGCGAACCCATCTTTTTTTGATTTCTATGCTGCCCTTTTCCTTTGCCTATGGAGCAATCGTGGCATTAAGAAATCAATTGTATGATCGGGGTATTCTCAAGCAGGTTAAACTTCCATGTCCGGTGATTAGTATCGGTAACATTACCGCCGGAGGCACAGGCAAGACGCCCATGACAGTCCTCACCGCCA
>Ga0247841_10014126_pt1 | contig 10056 bp, 12 predicted proteins | sample LaCruzMarch2015__2_FD_192410 | JGI IMG/M metagenome (GOLD analysis project Ga0247841, IMG submission 192410) | Freshwater microbial communities from meromictic Lake La Cruz, Castile-La Mancha, Spain - LaCruzMarch2015_18m | ecosystem: Environmental > Aquatic > Freshwater > Lake | place: Spain...
TCATCAACAAATGATGAAGCTGCCGTGACCAATAAATACCTGCTCCTCCATAGATCCAATCCGGCGGCCCTGGGTGAAATATTCTCAAAATTAGATGAAATATTATCGAACTCTAAATCCTTACCCCCATCATTAAAGTTAATAAGCGCAAATTTGGAGAAGATAGCTCTACTCGCGGAGAAAATACTTATCACGGGAGTAAACCGGTCGTACGTCAACAACTTGACAGACTTTGTAAAAGACCTTGGCCTTACTATGGAGCATGATCTTTTAAAACACGTAGTTCAGGGAGCAAAGATTTCAAAAGACGATAATCAAACTTCCGTCAAGAGATTGTTCATGGATATTTTGCAGAATGTCAACGCCTTCATGGATAACGCACCTGATATCGATGACGCTCTCCTTAATCAATTAAAGCAACTCCGGCATTTTGCCGAAGAATCCATAGCTGCTATTGAGACAAATCAGGTTCTCAATATTCTATCCCGAGAAAGTGAAGGGCCATATATCCTTCAGCTCCCCTTTGCCTTCCCGGAAGGTGTGCGCTTGCAGAATATCTACATCGAACGAGAAAATGAACAAGAAAAGCAAGATGAGAGCAAAGCAGCGTCGTTTCGTATGGCAATATTTTTAGATCTTGATCAAATGGGTGAGATTACGGTGGATGCACGGTTTCATGGTAAAAACATAGATTGTGTCTTTCATTGTCAAAATGAGGAGATATCCCATTTTTTAGGTAATTATCTGGATGAACTGAAGGGTAAACTCGAGGGAGCAGGTTACGACATAGGCGGACTTCAATGTCTGGTGGAAGAAAACATTCGCTTTATGAGGCTGGAATATCTGTCCCGTCAACGACTAAATAATCGTTTAGCCCTTAATCTATTCGCGTGAATGATCAACTGATGAAAAAGCCGGAAAAACAACTTCTTGCCGCCGCCATTCAATACGAACAAGACAAAGACAGGGCGCCGAGGATTACCGCGAAAGGGAAAGGACTTATCGCCGAAAAAATTATCGAACTTGCCCGTGAAAGCGGCATACCAATTCAGCAAGACCCGGGTCTGGTGCAAATTCTCTGCAAACTCGATATTGACGAGGAAATTCCGGTTGAGCTTTACAGGGCCATTGCCGAACTGCTCGCCTTTGTATATTCAATTAATGAACGTCGCAGAGAGATACCGTTTCATAAATAATTTACAGCATGGGAATATTTTTCCCATTATTATTTCCCTCCCTAACCATAATTCCCTCCTGCAAGGGGAGGGGATAAACGTGTTCCCGCCGGATTGTTCAAAGAAGAGCGTAGAAACGTTAAAATGAACAGGTGGCATATACATTGCAAGTATGGCAGGTAAAGGAAGGGGATTCCATGGCAGGCGATATCAAGGAAATTGCAAATGCATCTGAGCGGTTGGTGGCAAAATTCGAGAATGTCACCAATAATCTCGCCAATGCGTCCACTATCGGTTTCAAGGAAGAATATCTACGGTCCATTGCCCAGAATGATCTCTTGAATCAAGCTGAAAATCAGGCGTCCAGTGACAATCGTAGCATAAACATGAGTCAGGGAATGATACAGCAGACCGGGAATGCACTGGATGTGGCTCTCGATGGGGACGGATATTTTGTCATACAGACCAAAGATGGAGAATTATATACCAGGAAAGGAAATTTTCACCTGAACAAAAACGGTGAGATTGTCACAACGGCCGGTGAATCCGTTTTAGGGGATAGAGGACCTGTTGTGGCAAGAGGGAAGGAAATCCAAATTGATCAGCAGGGTTTGATAACTGTAGATGGCGGGCAGGTCGGAAAACTGAAAATTGTCACTTTCGATAAGCCCAATATGCTTGAAAGGGCTGGAAATGCGGTATTCAGTGCTCCTCTTGAGGCAGGTGTGAAGGTTAAAGATAACCCACAAATCATATCCAACTCGGTCGAGCTGTCAAATGTCAATGCCGTGCAGCAGATGGTTGCGATGATTGAAATTCAACGAACTCTGGAAACATACTCGAAGCTTATTCAAACAATTACCGAGCAGGACAAAATTTCAACTACCCGTGTCGGTAAACTCTTCTAAAGGAGGTCATAATGATCCGCTCGTTATACACGGCAGCAACAGGGATGAATGCGCAATCTATGGAGCAGGACGTAATTGCCAATAACCTGGCGAATGTCAATACCACGGGCTTTAAAAAGTCTCGTGTAGACTTTCAGGATCTCATGTATCAAGTAGGTTCAAAATCCGGAACAGAAACCACGACCGGGGTCAGATTGCCTACCGGTATTGAGATTGGGATGGGTGTCAAGATCGTGTCTGTTCAAAAACAATTTAATCAGGGAGATTTCCAGCAGACAGGCAACCAATTTGATTGGGCCATTGAAGGGGAAGGCTTCTTTCAACTGGACAACAATGGCCAGACCATTTATTCCCGGGCAGGTAATTGGAAGATCGACAAGAATGGCACGCTCGTAAACTCCGATGGCCTGAAACTGATTCCCAACGTAACAATTGCCACTGCGGCAGTTAATTTCACGATTGACAAGGGTGGCACTTGGTCGGCAACGGACAAAGCGGGCACCGTGCTTTCGTCCGGGGTTCTGCAAATTGCCAGATTTATCAATCCCGGCGGTTTGACGAGCTTGGGCAGGAATACTTTCGAAAAATCGGAAAGCTCCGGCGACCCGAATCTTGGCGTTCCCGGAGTGGAAGGCAATGGCACGATAGCGCAGTACACCCTCGAAATGTCCAATGTCAGCGTCATCGACGAGATGATAAAAATGATCGCCGGCCAACGTGCCTATGAAATCGATTCGAAAGCTGTGCAAACGGCGGACACGATGTTATCGCTCGTTGCTAATTTGAAGAGGTAGTGTCATGAATAGATTCCCATGTTCCAAACTTCTGCTATTGTTATCGGCAATATCGATTTTAATAGTCAATAACGTCTATGCAGGTATTCAAAAGGAAGTAAAGTTCACCCAGGGACAGATACACAATCTCGTCCAAAGCTATATCGAGTCAAATATGCCCTGGTCGAAAGACGCCGTGCGTTTCGAGTTTGCTTCCCAGGGAGACGATATCGTTTTGCGGGGCGAAAGGATATCTCACAGGATTGCAGAGTTATACAATCAGGGCTACATTGGCGATGCCCGTTTTTCAGTAAAATACTATGATAACAATACCTTTATTAGGGAGTCAATTGTCAGGGTAAAAATGGAGGTACTAAGAGATATCGTTGTGGCCAGCCGCAGCCTTGCTCGCGATGTCCAAATAGGGGAGGCTGATGTCCATGTCGTTAAAAAGTGGGTCAGCCGTATGGCCAATAACATTGTCAGTGATCCCAAGGAAGCGATCGGGAAGAGGCTTACGGTCGGCACTTCCGCAAATGGAGAGATCCAACCGATTTACCTGAAACAGCCTATATTAATAAAAAGAGGCGCCCCCGTGCGGATCGTATACGATCACGGTCCCTTGTCTGTCAGCGCCCTGGGATATTCAGAAGAGGACGGGGTATCGGGTGGATTGATACGAATCAAAAATGCCGCGTCGAAAAAGACGTTACATGCCCGGGTAATCGATGCTTCGATGGTTACAATAGAATTTTAGGTGATCGTCATGAAAAAAAAGATAATGTTGGCATCTATTGTCTTACTTGTTGTTGGTTGCGTGGAGTCTCAGCATGCCGTTAAAAAAGACGCCCTGATAACGCAACTTCCCCAGCCGGCGCCTGTAATGTCTGCCCCCGGTTCCCTCTGGCCCGGAGAAAGCAACAGGAATATGCTTTTTGCGGACAATAAGGCCCGCTATTTGAATGACATCGTCACGATTATCATTTCTGAATCCTCGGATGGCAGGAATGAAGCCAGCACAAATACGAGCCGGAAGACAGGAACCAACGCCAAAATTACCGCCCTTTTGGGACTTGATAAATCCATCATCGCCTCGAATCCGCTAATGGGGCCGCAGTTGTCGATAGGTGGTGAATCCGATAACAGTATGAAGGGGAGCGGCGATACTGCCCGGAAGTCTGCGTTAGAGGCAAAAATCGCGGGCAGGGTGACAAAAGTATTTGAAAACGGTAATATGGTCATCGAGGGCAGGAGGCAGGTAACGATTAACGCCGAAGATCAATTTATCGTTATTACCGGCATTATTCGTCCGGAAGATGTGACGCCGGATAACCAGGTTAACTCCCGGCATATTTCCGATGCCCGGATTGTTTTAACCGGGATGGGAATCGTTAACGACAAGTCACAACCCGGCTGGGGAACAAGGATTCTGGACTGGGTCTGGCCATTTTAATATACAAAGAATTATCTCACTTCCCATTAAGGGGAAGATTGGAACTTGCAAGAACCTCAACGGATCATACAGAGGAAATGAGGCATAAAATGATAAAAAAGATCGTTTTGGTCATGATTTGTTTGCTTCTGCTTGCCGAGCCTCTCTGGGCAGCCCGTATCAAGGATATAGCCTCAATCGGCGGGGTAAGAAACAACCAGCTTGTGGGATATGGCCTCGTGGTTGGCCTGATGGGTACCGGGGATGACGTAAAAAACGGTTTTACAAGAGAAACAATAGCAAATTTGCTCAGTCGGCAGGGACTTTCCATACGGTCACGTGATCCGGCCATTCTTCTGGATCGGGATCTGAAGGCAAAAAATGTCGCTGCCGTAATGGTAACGGCCACCTTGCCGGCTTTTGCCAAGAATGGGACAAGGATTGACGCCCTTGTCTCCTCAATGGGCGATGCGACGAGTATGCAGGGGGGGACGCTGATCATGACGCCCCTGCGAGCGCCAAACGGAGAGGTATATGCCGTTGCCCAAGGCGGCTTGGTTATCGGCGGTTTCAGCGCCGGCGGCGCCAATGCCTCGGCTACGAAAAATCAGACAAACGTCGGTCTCATACCGAACGGCGCCCTGGTGGAAAAGGAGGTGCCGTTCACTCTGGAGAATGCAAAGTCGTTAACGGTCAATCTTTTTTACCCTGACTTTACCACCTCCAAGCAAATGGCCCAGCGGCTGAATGCGATGATGAATATTCAGCTTGAGGCCCAGGTTAAAGATTCCGCCACCGTGATTATCAAGCTTAAAGATGCATATAGAAACAATGTCATGGACATTATTTCCGAACTCGAAAATCTCGATGTAAGTATCTCTACACCGGCCGTCGTTGTCATAAATGAAAAGACCGGGACCGTGGTCATGGGTGAGACGGTGAGGATTTCTACAGTAGCAGTTGCCCATGGGAATCTCACCATCCAGATTAAGGAAACCCCGATCATTTCCCAGCCACTGCCGTTCGCCCCAGCGGCGCCGGCGGCTTCAACGCCTATGGTCAACGCGAAGGATGGAACAATCATTGCCCCCGGAGGTCAGACCGTTGTTGCCAAGGACACCAAGGTTTCAGTTGCAGAAGAAAAGAGGCAACTGATGATCGTTCCCAAAGGTGTCTCTATTCAGGAAGTTGTACAGGCACTGAACGCGATCGGCGTTACGCCGCGAGACCTGATTTCGATTCTGCAGGCTATCAAGACCGCCGGTGCACTTCAAGCCGATCTGCGGGTAATGTAGGAGTTGCATATGGACACGGTAGCGATTGTCAAAGATCCGAAGGTTGCCGGAGAGGCTAAGGCCAAACCATTAACGCCAAAGCAGATTGAGCAAAACAAGAAACTAAAAAAAGCCTGCGCCGATTTTGAGGCCATACTTGCTTATAATCTTTTCAAGACCATGCGCCAAACTATTCCAAAAGGATCGTCCGTTAATCAGTTTGCAGGAAAAGACACTTTTGATATGCTCATGGACCAGAAGGTTGCCGAGGAGCTCTCTAAGAAGAACGGCGGATTAGGGATTCAAACAATAATGTATAATCAGCTCTCCATAAAGAATAATGATTACAATGGTAAATGAATTATTATTAAAGTATTTTCCGATCGGGACCGATAGTGATTGTAAACGAAACATTGCGGGAGGCGGATTATGAAAATCACAGATACGGGAAACACGCCGATCAGCATCATACAGCAGTACCAGAAAAATGAAGACCCGAAGGCTGCTGTATTTAAACAGGCACTTCAACCTGAGGTAAGCACTGAGGAGAAAGTAAGTATTTCCAGCGAGTCCAGAGATGCCGTGATGATGAGGGGGATTATCAATAATCTTCCTGATGTCAGAGAAGACATGGTCCAGGAGCTGAAAGCCAAGATCGAAAACGGGACCTATGAAGTCAAATCAGAAGACATAGCCAAGAAGATCGTCACCGAATCCCTCATCGACCTTTTTGCATAACCAAATAAACGCGTCCGGGTGGGAAATATTTTCCGCCCGGTGGCGCCCAAAAGCACCTCTCACACCTGAAGACAGTCCATATTACGAAACAGCAGCCAAAATAAATGAATTTGCGGTAATGTAACTGTAAGTATTTACACGGTAAAAGGCAATGGTTTATTAGTGGCATAACCTTTGCAAAATCAAGGTACAAAGAACCTTTTCCAATTACCGCATCTGAAAGGATAGACATGAATACAACAGAACTTTTCGATTCCCTTGTGGATATCATGAGTGATGAATATCGGAATTTTGAACTTCTCATGGAAATCCTCGAAGAAGAAAAGAAGGTGTTGATACGATCTAATCTACATGAACTGATCGCATGCAACACCCGCAAAGAAATGATCGTTAGAAAGTCCCTTGTCCTTGAACGATCGAGAAAAGATATTTTGAAAGAAATTGGCGCTGCATTTAAAATTCAGGATTCACGGATCACAATGAGTCTGCTGATCAAGAGGGCGGATGGGGCGCAAAAAGAAAAAATGGCAGAATTATGGCATCGGTTGTCAAATACGATACAAAATGTACTTATAAAAAATAGAGCGAATCAATCCCTGGCAGCGGCATCGGCAGGGTATGTAAATAGCTGGGCGCAGTTACTTCAAAACCTGATGCATCCGGTGGCGGCCTACGGGAGTTCAGGGAAGTTTGCCAATAATGTAAGCTATGGACGAATATTAAACAGCATAGGATAAAATCATGTCGCTAAGTGGTCTGTTACAAGTTTCAAGAAACGCTCTTACCTCCTATCAAACGGCGATTGATGTGACGGGCGGTAATATTGCAAACGTCAGTACGCCCGGATACAGTCGTCAACGTCCTGTTCTCAGGACGACAGGTGATGTTCAGGCGGGAGCGTCAGGTTCTCAGATGAGCGTTGAGGTTGCGAAAGTCGAACGTATATTTGATAATTATCTTGAAGTTCAGATCGTGGAACAGCAACAAAAAGCAGGCTATAGCGAGGCGGAAAGCAGTTTACTTGGAAGAATAGAACTGATTTTTAACGAGAGCAAGGGCGCCGGTCTAAATGATGTTATGGGGCGTTTTTGGGGGTCATGGGATGACCTTGCAAACAACCCCGGTGGTCAGGTGGAGAGAGACGCCCTGCTTTCCGCTTCGGAAGTACTGGCCGCCAGATTCAACACGATGGCTACGGATCTGGAGGATATTAAAAAAGATGCGAGTCTAAGTATTAAAGACACCATTTTTGAAATAAATAAATTTACAAGCAGAATTGCCGACCTGAACAAATCCATTGTCGAAAGAGGCAACGTGAGCGGAGAGTCGAACCGTTTATTGGATGAACGTTCGGAAAGCTTAAAATCGTTAAGTGCACTTGTCCAGCTGAATTATGTCAGTGACGCCAATGGATCTCTGAATATTTTTTTGCCCAATGGTAAGCAGATAGTCGGAGCGAATGTAGCCTTGGAAATTGGTTTCAAAAGCGACCATGTTGTCTTTAAGGATTCACCTTCCGAGAGTTTGGATCAGGTCCTGTCACAGGGTGGCAAGGGAAAAATTGCCGGCCTGCTCAATGTGCGGGATGATTTTATTTCCGATTATCAAAATAACCTCGATGACCTTGCCAGTGAGATCATTTCACAAGTCAATGAGTTGCACAAAGAAGGGTTTGATGCCTACCAGAACACGGGGAACGATTTTTTTGCCGTTCCCTCAAAAGATATAGCCAAAAACATGGCCGTGAAGGATGAAATAGTCAACGATGTTAGACTGATTGCCGCCTCCGCGGTCGTTTCGTCCGGGAATGGAGAAATTGCACGGGAAGTATCTGCATTGAAGGATCAAATAACAAAATTTCTGAACGGTGATAAAGCTACCTTTGGCAGTTATTATGGGTCCATGATTGGACAGATAGGGCGTGATGTTGCGGACGCAAACAGTAACGCCGAACAGCAGGATACCATCCTTAACCAATTGATCAGCCATCGCGATGCGTTGTCAGGTGTTTCAGTAGACGAAGAGATGATGAATATACTCAAATATCAAATGGGATACAATGCCGCAGGACGGCTTTGTCAGACGGTTAATGAGCTTTTGGATACGCTCATGAATCTGGGCAGATAAAATTTCCAATAAAGGTGTGAGCCATGAGTATCCGAATTACCGATAACGCCCAATTCAATTCTGTCGTCAAAAATCTCTTTAGCGTGAGAAAAGAGTACCAGGACGTCATGGAAAAGATTTCCAGTCAGAAGAATATCAACAAGATTTCTGATGACGCCCTCGGTGTAACAAGAGTTCTCGGTTATAAGCAGACAAATCAAGCCATCGGCCAATATCAACGCAATGTTGACAACACCAGTTCATGGCTCTCGGCTACGGAAGGAAAACTGAGCAATGCCAATGATATATTGATCCAGGCAAGGGAATTGGCCGTATCCCAAGCCACGGCAACGGCAAATGCAGACACAAGGAAAATAACTGCTCAGAAAGTTCAAGCAATCATGGATGAAATGCGTTCTCTCGCCAACTCAAAGCTTGGTGACAGATACTTATTTGCCGGCTCACGAGGTGATGTGGCGCCTTTTACCCCTGAAGAAGGATTAGCAACGATCGATGATCCTATCGCCGGTGGTGCTAATAGCTACATAGGAGACGTAGGGCAGAGCGGAACCTACACAGGGGAGACAAATAAATCCTATGTCTTGAAAATCACCACCGGTGGCGATCAAACAGCGGCAAAATACATAATATCCAGCGACGGCGGCAAGACCTGGGGTGACGAAAGCGCAGCCGGAGCCATCGCTGATCCCAATTTTCCCATCGGCGACGGAATTGAAATGACATTTCCTGACGGAACATTTGCAGCAGACGATGTATTCTATGTCAACGCCTGCGCCGCTGGTTATTATCAAGGGAATGACGACGCTCTGGACGTGTCTATCAACAAGAATTCTTCGGTAAATTATAACATTACCGGCGAAGAGGCATTCACAGATAAAGGCGATGGAAAGATTGATATATTCAAGGCGCTAAAAAGTTTCAAGGATGCTTTGGATAACAATGATACTAATGGAATATCGGCAGCGATTGGTGATATGAAAACAGCTCAGGATCAAATTAATCTTTGCACTGCAAAGTGTGGTTCAAGGGCGAACAGGATGGAGATGGTAAAAAACAATCTGTCGGAGCTGGAGCTGAATATGACTTCCCTAATCTCGGCGACAGAAGACGCGGATATTGCGGAACTGGCAACTACATTTTCCATGAAAGAGGTCGCCTTGCAGGCAGCCTATGAAGTGGCGTCAAGAATTTCGAGTAACACTATTCTTAACTTTCTAAAATAGCAGCAGGAGGATGGACATGTTAATTCTGACAAGGAAGTCGGGAGAGGTTATCGCTATTGGTGACGATGTAAAGATTATAATACTCGACATCAAGGGACGACAGGTTAGTATTGGTGTTGAGGCGCCAAGTCATACAAAGATATATCGTGAAGAATTATATCAGATAATTACTCAACAAAATAAGGAATCAACTCAGATTCATTCTGATCAGATAGACGATGTTTTATCAAAATTAAAGAATATAATAGAAAAGACATAACGATTAGAGTTGTTATGCGACAAAGTTAATAATCATGGGTAATTGTTTCAAAGGATGTTGAAGAGGGAGGGGCAGATGAAGATGCAAACAAGTCGTTTTGGCGAGATCAATGTTGATGATTCGAGAATCATCGAGATGAGGGGCAAA